>Ga0079224_100001902_pt1 | contig 24711 bp, 23 predicted proteins | sample Stecom2015_FD_80414 | JGI IMG/M metagenome (GOLD analysis project Ga0079224, IMG submission 80414) | Agricultural soil microbial communities from Utah to study Nitrogen management - Steer compost 2015 | ecosystem: Environmental > Terrestrial > Soil > Agricultural land | place: USA: Utah... | reverse complement strand
GCCGTTACGCAGCGCATCAGAGATCGGGCTGGGGCGTAATGCGCAGATAGGGGCGTACAGCCTTGTAGCCCTTGGGGAACTTCTGCTTGATGACTTCTTCGTCTTGCAGGCTGGGGACGATGATGACGTCGTCGCCATGTTCCCAGTTCACCGGTGTGGCAACGCTGTAGTTGTCGGTGAGCTGCAGCGAATCGATCACCCGAAGAATCTCGTTGAAGTTGCGCCCCGTGCTGGCCGGGTACGTGAGGATCATGCGGATCTTCTTGGCCGGGTCGATCACGAACACCGAGCGCACCGTGGCGGTGGTACTGGCGTTGGGGTGAATCATGTCGTAGAGCGTCGCCACCTTGCGGTCGGGATCGGCCAGAATCGGGAAATTCACCTGGGTGTTCTGGGTGTCGTTGATGTCTTGCACCCATTTCTTGTGCGAGTCGTTGTCGTCGACCGAAACCGCAATGACCTTGACGTTGCGCTTGGCGAACTCGCCCGAAACGATGGCCGTGTAGCCCAGCTCGGTGGTGCACACCGGCGTGAAGTCGGCCGGGTGCGAGAACAGTACACCCCAGCTGTCGCCAAGGTATTCGTGGAAACGAATGCGACCCTCGGTGGAATCCTGTTCGAAATCGGGAGCCGTGTCTCCCAGGCGCAGAGTAGTCATGTGATTCCCTTGAAAGTTGATTAGAACCACGTACTATTCTGCGCCCTTATTCCATTCACTCAAAATAATGAATGATTATATGCATATATTTTATATGGCTCGGTTGGCATAATCAGCTGCCAGGCCACCCGCCTGAACGGCGTCTGACAAGCCCTGTGCGCGACACAGCACATGGGCCGCATAGAACACGGCGGTAGCCAGCTTGCGCTGATGGAACGGCGTTGCCGTACCGGCCTGCTGATGCCTGTGGCAGGCCTGTGCGGCACGCGCCAGCTGCCACCCCGCGTGCACGGTACCCGCCAGCATGAGCAGCGGAACGCTGCCCATGTAGACACCGCGAATATCTTGGCGCGCGTTCTCGAGCACATGACGCAGGGCGGCCTCGTAGGCAGCTGCGGCCGACTGGAGCCGGGTGGCGATCAACGTAAGCGCCGCGGTGTCGTCGCCACCGGCTGCGGCGGCGTCTTCAAGACCCTTGACGGTGGCCCGCATCTGCTCGACCACGCCCAGCGCCACGGTGCCGCCGTCGCGCAGAATCTTGCGGCCCACGAAATCGTTGGCCTGAATGGCGGTCGTGCCTTCGTAGATCGGCAGAATACGGGCGTCGCGATAATACTGTGCCGCGCCGGTTTCTTCGATGAAACCCATGCCGCCGTGCACCTGTACGCCCAGCGATGTGACCTCGATGGACGCTTCGGTGGAAAAGCCCTTGACGATGGGCACCAGGTAGTCGTACAGGGCCTTGCTGCGGGCACGCTCGTGTTCGTCGGCCGCGGCATGCGCCCGATCAGCCACGCCTGCCGCACACAACGCGGTGGCGCGAATGCCTTCGGTGATTGCACGCATGGTGAGCAGCATGCGCTGCACGTCGGGGTGACGATCGATGGTGACCGGGCCCGCCGACCCTTCCAGGGCCTGACCCTGCACGCGTTCGGCGGCATACGCCACGGCCTGCTGCAGGGCACGCTCGCTGACTGCCACACCCTGAACACCCACGGCATAACGCGCCGCGTTCATCATGATGAACATGTATTCGAGGCCGCGGTTTTCTTCGCCCACCAGGTAGCCCACGGCACCCTCGCCCACGTCGCCCTTGCCCGAGCCATAGAAAAGCACCGTGGTGGGGCTGCCATGAATGCCCAGCTTGTGCTCGATGGATGCACACCATACGTCGTTGCGGGCGCCGAGCGAACCGTCTTCGTTCACCAGGAACTTGGGCACGATGAACAGCGAAATGCCCTTCACACCCTTGGGCGCGTCGGGCGTGCGTGCGAGCACGAGATGCACGATGTTCTCGGCCATGTCGTGTTCGCCGTAGGTGATGAAAATTTTCTGCCCGTGCAGGCGGTATGTACCGTCTTCCTGGGGCAGCGCGCGCGTGGCAATCTGGGCGAGGTCGGAGCCGGCCTGCGGCTCGGTGAGGTTCATGGTGCCCGTCCAGCGGCCTTCGAGCAGGGCCGGCAGGAAGCGTTCGCGCTGTTCGGGCGAACCGGCGATGGAAAGCGCCTCGATCACGCCATCGGTCAGCAGCGGGCACAGCGCAAAGGAAAGGTTGGCCGAGTTCAGCGTTTCGGACGTTGCCGCGCTCAGCAGCCGGGGAAGGCCCTGCCCGCCCCATTCAGGGTCGTGCTGCAGACCTTGCCACCCGCCCTGGGCGAATTCAAGAAAGGCTTCACGGAAACCGGGCGAGACGCGCACCTCGCCGTCTTCCCATTTGGCGGGCTGCAGGTCACCGGTACGATTCAGGGGAGCCACCACTTCCTGCACGAAGCGTGCGTTCTCGTTCAGAACGGCATCGACGGTTTCTTCATCGAGACCGGCATGCGCCGGCAGGGAAAGAATGCCATCCAGGTCGGCCAGTTCCTTGAACACGAAACGGATGTCTTCGACAGGGGCTTGGTACGTCATGTTGTCTCCGCAATTCTTCAACGCCGAAACCCTCGGCGCCAGGTGTGAGTTTTTCAGAATGTGTACGCCCAAGTGGGCACCAGGCCAATCATACTTCGGGATCGTTACCGGCGTACTGCGTCAGCGCAAAGAAACGCCCCGTTCAGAAGGCTGAACGGGGCGTGACAGGCCCTTGATGCAACCGGGGCGCGCAAGGCGCACCGGCGCCAGCAGAGCCGCGCGGATTACAGCGCGTTGGTGAGTTCCGGAACAGCCTGGAACAGGTCGGCCGCAAGACCGTAGTCGGCCACGCCGAAAATGGGGGCTTCGGCGTCTTTGTTGATGGCCACGATGACCTTGGAGTCTTTCATACCGGCCAGGTGCTGAATGGCACCCGAAATGCCCACCGCAATGTACAGCTGGGGCGCAACGATCTTGCCGGTTTGACCCACCTGCCAATCGTTGGGGGCATAGCCCGCATCGACGGCGGCACGCGAGGCACCCAGCGCCGCGCCCAGCTTGTCGGCCAGTGCGTCGAGAATTTTGAAGTTCTCGGCGCTGCCCAGGCCGCGACCGCCCGACACCACGACCGAAGCACCGGCCAGTTCGGGGCGGTCGCTCTTGGCGAATTCACGGCCCACGAACGAGGACTTGCCGGAATCGGCAACGGCCGCCACCGTTTCGATCGCGGCACTGCCGCCTTGCGCGGCTGCGGCGTCGAACGCCGTGGTACGTACGGTGATGACCTTCACGCTGTCGGACGACTGCACCGTTGCAATGGCGTTGCCCGCATAGATGGGACGCTGGAAGGTGTCGGCCGATTCGACGGCGATGATGTCGGAAATCTGGGCGACGTCGAGCTTGGCCGCCACGCGCGGTGCGATGTTCTTGCCGGAAGCCGTTGCGGGGAACAGGATGTGGCTGTAGTTGCCCGCGATTTCGAGCACCTGCGCCGCGACATTCTCGGCCAGGTCGTATTCCAGCGAGGCGCCGTCGGCCAGAATCACCTTGGAGACGCCCGCGATCTTGGATGCCTGCTCGGCCACGGCCTGAGCACCGCTGCCGGCCACCAGAACGTGCGTGTCGCCACCGATGGCGGCTGCCGCGGCCACGGCGCTGAGCGTGGCCGCCTTGAGCTGAACGTTGTCGTGTTCCGCAATAACCAGATTCGTCATGATCAAACCACCTTTGCTTCGTTCTTCAGTTTGTCGACCAGCGTTGCAACGTCGGGCACCATGATGCCGGCCTTGCGTGCGGGCGGCTCGGTAACCTTCAGCGTCTTGAGGCGCGGTGCGACGTCGACACCCAGATCTTCGGGGCTGACGGTGTCGAGCTGCTTTTTCTTGGCCTTCATGATGTTGGGCAGCGTGACGTAACGCGGCTCGTTCAGGCGAAGATCGGTGGTAATGATGGCAGGCAGCGTGAGCGCCACGGTTTCAAGGCCACCGTCGACTTCACGGGTGACCTGAACCTTGTCGCCGTTTACTTCGACCTTGCTGGCGAACGTGGCTTGCGGCCAGTCGAGCAGCGCAGCGAGCATCTGGCCGGTTTGATTGGCGTCGTCGTCGATCGCCTGCTTGCCAAGAATTACGAGCTGGGGCTGTTCCTTGTCGACCAGTGCCTTGAGCAGCTTGGCCACGGCCAGCGGCTGCAGCTCGGCGTCGGTTTGAACCAGGATGCCGCGATCGGCGCCGATGGCCATGGCCGTGCGCAAGGTTTCTTGCGACTGCGCCACGCCACACGACACGGCGACGATTTCGGTCGCCACACCCTTTTCTTTCAGCCGCGTCGCCTCTTCGACGGCGATTTCGTCGAAGGGGTTCATGGACATCTTCACGTTGGCGATATCTACGCCAGTTTGGTCTGACTTGACGCGAACCTTGACATTGTAGTCAACGACGCGCTTGACAGGCACTAACACCTTCATCGAGCATCCTCCACGGATTTCACAAAACCAGAAACTCGGCATCGCCAGTAACGCATCGACGCCTTGATGACGAAGGCGGCTGCCCTACTCGATCCTGCCTCATATACACACAAAGACTTTTATTCTACAACTTTGAAAGCGAACGAATGTGCGCCACCGCGCTGCGGCCCAGCGCCGAGAGGTTGTAGCCCCCTTCGAGCATGCTGACGATGCGCCCCTGGGCCGTGCGTTCGGCCAGCGCCACCAGCTGGTCGGTGATCCAGGCGTAATCGCCTTCCACCATGCCCAGCTGACCCATTTCGTCTTCGCGATGCGCATCGAAGCCCGCCGATATGAACAGCATTTGCGGTGCGAAATGGTACAGGCGCGGCACCCAGATGTCGCTGACCACCTGGCGCAGATCGAAGCCGGTGGTGTAGGCATCGACGGGAATGTTGACCATGTGGTCGCGGCTGCCCTCGCGACGCAGGTTGGGATAGAACGGATGCTGGTAAAAGCTGCACATCATGACGCGCGGGTCGTCGAAGAAAATGTCTTCGGTGCCGTTGCCGTGATGCACGTCGAAGTCTACGATCGCCACCCGCTCGAGCCCATGATGCTCGAGCGCGTGCGCCGCCGCCACCGCCACGTTATTGAAGAAACAGAAGCCCATGGCACGGGCCGATTCGGCATGATGCCCGGGCGGGCGCACGTTACAGAAGGCGGAATTGGCTTCGCCTCGCATGATTGAATCCACGGCAGCGATGCCGGCGCCAGCCGCCTCGAACGCCGCAGCAAGGGTATGCGGATTCATGAGCGTGTCGCCGTCGATGGCCGCATAGCCCGAGGCAGGAGACAACGCCTTGAGATGGGCCAGATGCGATTCGGCATGCACCCGCAATACCTCCGCCTCGGTGGCTGGACGCGGGCTGGGAAACGAGTCGAGCAGCGGCAGAACGCCACTGGAAAGCAACTGATCGTTCACGGCGTCAAGCCGCTCCGGGCATTCGGGATGCCAGCTGCCCATTTCGTGCCGATGACACGCCGGGCTGGTAATGTATAGGGTCTCCATAAAGGTCGATTATGTTCAGACGAACACGCATTTTGCAAGCCGCTTTGCTCACCCTTCTGACCACCGCCTGCGCGGGCGGGCCTGCGGGCGTCGAACCGGGTGATGCCACCGCGGCACGCACCGGTGCGCAGCCCGGTACACCGCCCCTCGCACCGGCTGCAGCCGTGCAGCCTCAGCCGCTTCCCGATACGCCGATCAATGCCGGGCGCTCAGAAGTATCGAGCCGCCCGTTCCAACGAACCGAGGGCGTACTCGAACCCGATATCGAGGCCTATGCAGAAGAAGTGGCGCGCCTGCGCGGCGTGCCGCTGCAGCACGTACGCAGCCTGTTGCTCGATGCCCGGTACAACGCCTCGGCCGCCAAGCTGATGGCACCGTCCTCCACCCGCATTCGCCGCAGCTGGGTCACCTACCGCAACCGATACGTCGAACCGGTGCGCATTCGCACGGGGCAACAGTTCTGGCAGGAAAACGCAGCCCAGCTGGCCCGCATCCAGCAGGCCCACGGCGTACCCGCCTCGATCATCGTGGCCATCATTGGCGTGGAAACGGTATATGGGCGCTACACGGGCGACTTCCGCGTGCTCGATACGCTGGCAACACTGGGCTTCCGTTACCCCGATGCCAGCCGGCCGGAGCGCAGCCATCTTTTTCGCAATCAGCTGGCCGATCTCATCCAGCTCGATTTCCTGGGGCAGCTGAATGCACGGGCGGCCACGGGCTCGTTCGCGGGTGCCATGGGCCTGCCCCAGTTCATGCCGGGCAGCCTCATGCGCTACGCCGCCGACGGCGACCGCGACGGGGCGATCGACCTGCATGGCAGCACGGCCGACGCCATTGAATCGGTCGCCCGGTTTCTCAGGCTGCATGGCTGGGTGCCCGGCCTGCCGGTATTTGCGCCCGTAACGCTGCCGAACAACCCCGCGTCATTCGTCACGGGGGGTCTGGAACCCACGCTGACGTGGGCGCAACTGGAAGCTGCAGGGGCGCGCGCGCAGCCGGCGCACGCTGCCGGTGCCTGGCAACAGCACCCGCTCGGCATGGTGAATCTGGTTGATGAGCCCCGCAATACCGTGGAATTCCGTGTGGGCACGCCCAACTTCTTTGCGCTCACCCACTACAACCGCAGTTACTTCTATGCCAGTTCGGTGGCCGACCTGGCACAGGAACTGGAACGCCGCGTGGGCCTCAATGGGCCCACGACGGCTCAGTTGAAGACACCCGTTGAAAGGTAGCGGTCGCCCCGGTCGCACACGATGAACACGATGGTGGCGTTTTCAACGCGCTGCGCCACACGCAGCGCCGCCACCAATGCCCCGGCCGACGAAATGCCGCCGAAGATGCCTTCCTCGGCGGCCAGCCGGCGCGCCATCTCTTCGGCTTCTGACTGGCTGATCGATTCAAAGGCATCGACGCGCTGGGGATCGTAGATGCGCGGCAGATATTCTTCGGGCCACTTGCGGATACCGGGAATCTGCGAACCTTCGGCCGGCTGTGCACCCACCACCTGAATGGCCGGATTGCGCGACTTGAGGTACTGACTGACGCCCATGATGGTGCCCGTAGTGCCCATGGCGCTGACGAAATGGGTAACGCGGCCGTTGGTCTGTTCCCAGATTTCGGGGCCGGTGCCCTGCAGATGCGCCAGGGGGTTGTCGGAATTGCCGAACTGGTCGAGCACCTTGCCCTTGCCCTCGGCCTGCATGCGCGCCGCCAGATCGCGAGCGTATTCCATGCCGCCCTGATCGGCCGGCGTGAGAATGAGCTGTGCGCCATAGGCGGTCATCGATGCACGGCGTTCCACCGACAGGTTGTCGGGCATGATGAGGATCATCTTGTAGCCGCGCACGGCAGCCGCCATGGCCAGCGCAATACCGGTGTTGCCGCTGGTGGCCTCGATGAGCGTGTCGCCGGGCTGGATCTCGCCACGGGCTTCCGCTTCGCGGATCATGGCGAAGGCGGGCCGGTCTTTGACGGAGCCGGCCGGATTGTTGCCTTCGAGCTTGGCAAGAATGACATTGCCGCGCGCAGCGCCCGCTTCGCCCGGCAGCCGCTGCAGACGCACCAGAGGCGTGGAGCCGATGATGTCTTCGATGGTGTGGTAGGTAGTCATGCGCAAAATCATACACCGGCCGAAGCCCTATTCGCATCTAACCCGCACACGCTCAGCGGCGTTGCGCACCCCCCTTGGATGCAGGCGGCTTCGGCGCGGCAGGCCCGACCGACAACCCCGAGGACTGCATGGCCGCCGCCTTTTTCGGGCCGATGCCCTTGACGCGTTCAGACAGATCGGCAAGCGACTCGAACCGCCCGCCACGTTCGCGCTCTTCGACGATGACCTGTGCCATCTTGGGGCCGATGCCCTTGATTTCCTGAAGCTGCTGAGTGGTGGCGGCATTCACGTCGAGCGCAGCGGCCACGCCCGGCGCAAACAGCGCAGCGGCGACCATGGCGGCGCCCCATGCCAGGCGTGCCCGACGCACCGTGCGCCCCGACGGTGGGGCCGAACGGGCCGGACGCCCGCCTGACGAAGACGATGGGGTGCCTGCGGGTGATGCGGCGGCATCCGTCGTGATGGCCCGTGACCCGGCATGCGTGGGCGACGACCGCGAACCGAAAGATCGGCCGCGGCCTTCAAGCGGCCGCGGCGTGGCCACGGTGGAATGTGTGAATGGATTCATGACGGCCTCCTGAAACGGCCCGCTCGCCGACGGGATGCCGGCGTCACGGAGCCCAGCCCTCATGGTGATTCAGTGGCGCGCCGCCGCCCAGGCCCTGTGACGGCCGGAATCCATTGTTGAAGCTACCGTGGGGAAGCTACTGTTGGGCCAACAGCTGCTGAACGTACTGCGCCACGCCGTCCTGCACGTCGCGGAAGGGCTGCTCGTAGCCGGCCGCGCGAAGCTGGGTCAGGTCGGCCTGCGTGTGGCTCTGATAACGGCCCTTGAGGTCGTCCGGGAACGGGATATAGCGCAGCAGGCCCTGCGCAACCAGCTCGTCGAGCGACAGTTCGGCCTCGCCACGCGCGCGCCGAATGCTGTTGACCACGCTGGAGGCAACGTCGTTGAACGGCTGCGCGCGCCCGGTGCCGCAATTGAAGATGCCGGAGACTTCCGCGTGATCGATGAAGTGCAGGTTCACGTTCACCACGTCGTCGACGTGAATGAAGTCGCGCATCTGCCCGCCGTCGCCATAGCCGTCCCAGCCGCCGAACAGGCGCACGTGACCGCCCTGCATGAATTCGTTGTAGTTGTGAAAAGCGACCGAGGCCATACGGCCTTTGTGCTGTTCCTGGGGGCCGTATACGTTGAAGTAGCGCAGCCCCACCACCGGCGCGGCCAGCTCACGCATGCGACGGCGCAGCACCTGGTCGAACAGGTATTTTGAGTACCCGTACACATTCAGCGGGCGCTCGTTGGCCGGGTCTTCGACATACACCGGCCCCGCACCATACACGGCCGCCGACGACGCATAAATGAACGGAATGCGTCGAGCCTGGCACAGCTCGAAGAGTTCGAGCGTGACCTGATAGTTGTTGTCGAGCATGTAATGCCCGTTGCGTTCGGTGGTGTCGGAACACGCCCCCTGATGCAGCACGGCCTCGACCACGCCGAAGTCGCCCTGTTTCACACGCAGGCGAAAGTCGTCTTTATGCTGGTAATCGGCGATCTCGCAGCCCACCAGGTTGCGGAATTTGTCGCCTTCGGTGAGATCGTCGACCACAAGAATATTGGTATAGCCGCGGCGGTTCAGGCCCCGCACCAGATTGCTGCCGATAAAACCGGCTCCGCCCGTCACCACGATCATGAGAGTTCTCCTGCTGTAACCACGGAAGTGCCAAGCTTGCCTACCACGATGCCGCCGGCCCGGTTGGCCCATGCCACCGAGGTTTGCCAGTCGAGGCCTGCACCGCGCGATACGGCAAGCGTGGCCAGCACGGTGTCGCCCGCGCCCGATACGTCGAAGACCTCGTGCGCCTGCGCATCGATATGATGGCGCCCCTGGTCGGTAAAAAGAGTCATGCCCTGCTCGGACCGCGTGATGAGCAGCGCTTCGAGCTCGAGTTCGGCTCGCAGGGCCTGCGCACGGCGTTCGAGATCGTCTTCGTCCTTCCACGCCCCCACCGCCTGCGACATCTCGAGCCGGTTGGGCGTAATGATGGTTGCGCCACGATAACGGGCGTAGTCGTGCCCTTTGGGATCGACCAGCACCGGCACGCCGGCGCTGCGACACAGGGCAATGACCTCCTGCACGCGTGCAAGGCACCCTTTGGCGTAATCGGAAAGCACCACAATATCGGCATCAGCCAGCGCCGCTTCGGCCGCACCCATCAGCGCATCCAGGCAGCCGTTCTCGGGCAGTTCCTCGAAGTCGACCCGCAGTAGCTGCTGCTGCCGGCCCAGCACACGCATCTTGAGCGTGGTGTGAATGGAGGGAGTGACCACCATGCGCGCATCGATGCCCTCCTGCCCCGCCAGCGCCACGACACGCTCACCGGCCTCGTCGGCCCCGACCAGGCCCATGAGCACGGCCTGAGCCCCCAGCGCGACGATGTTGCGCGCCACATTCGCGGCGCCACCCAGGCGGTCTTCACGGCGCGCCACACGTACAACGGGCACCGGCGCCTCGGGTGAAATACGCTCGACCTCGCCGAACCAGTAACGGTCGAGCATGATATCGCCGATCACGAGAATCTTCGTGTCGCGCACGCGCTCCACAGGAAAAGCCATTATCGGATTTCTTCCAGACGTCGGGGTTGATAGGTTTCCCAGCCGTTGCACCCCGGGCATTGCCAATAGAAGTTGCGCGCCTCGAAGCCGCACACGCGGCATGCATAGCGGTCGAGCCGCTGGGTGTGACGGTGAATGATTGAACGCAGCAGGCTGAAGTCGGCACCGGCTGCGATTTCGAGCACTGCAGACGGTGCCGCAGCGCCCGGCTCGCCGTTCGCGTCGTGGCCTGCCAGTTCGGAATACTCCAGCGGACGCTTCTCGCCCATGGCAAGTTCCACTTCCAGCAGGCGGTCAAGCCCCAGCATCGACGGATGTGCCCGCAGCGCTTCGCGTGCGAATGCCCAGGCAGGCCGGTGACCCTGAGTGCCCCGGATCTCACGGAAGATTACGTTGAATACGTCGAGGGACGGGTGGCGCGCGTAATGGTCGCGCAGCAGCTCAAGGCCTTCATCGGCCTGGCCCAGGCGCCGATGCGATTCCAGCACGTCTGCCGCCACCAGCGAGCCGTATTGCGGCGCGATGTTGAGCACCGACACCAGATATTTGCGCTCGCCCTCGGAATTGCCCTGCGCCGCCGCCAGACGCGCGCGCAGAATGGCAATGCGTACTTCCGAGGCGGCGCTGCCGTTGTCTTTGCGAAGCTCACGTGCCGCGTTGTCGGCGGCGTCGAGCGCAGCCTCGGCTACGGCCAGATCGGCCGGCTTGGCGCTAAGCGCCGTCAGCGCCATTTCGCAATGGTAGTGCACCAGTTGGGGCACGGGTTCATCGACCAGCGCGCGCAAGCGCTTCACCGCATCGATGGCGCGCGGCCAGTCGTGCTCGGATTCATAGATGCGTATGAGCGCGCGCACGGCCGGCACGGCAAAACGGGTGTCGAGCACCGCCTCGTAAGCCTGTTCGGCCCGATCGAGCATGCCGGCCTTGAGAAAGTCTTGGGCCAGTTCGTGCTGTGCCGCCTCGCGGTCGGCCTGCGGAAGGTCGGAACGCGACAGCAGGCTCTGGTGCACGCGAATGGCGCGTTCCATTTCGCCGCGCCGCCTGAACAGGCTGCCCAGCGCGAAATGCAGCTCGGTGGTTTCCGGATCGAGCTTCGCCACTTCGACGAACGCATCGATCGCCCGGTCGGGTTCTTCATTGAGAAGAAAGTTGAGGCCCTTGAAATAGGAATTGGGCAGCGAACGGGTTTCCGACAGCATCTGCCGGAAATCGACCCGGGCCGCAATCCACCCCAGCGCGAACAGCAAGGGCACGAATATGAGCCACCACGTTTGAAAATCCACGAGTATCCCTCTGGCAGCGAAAAGCGTTACAGCGGTGCGAGCGGCGCGACGGTTTCAGGCGCGCTTGCGGGCTCTTGCGCAGCGGGCGGCCGACGGTGTTTTTCTTCCAGGCGGGCCAGTTCGCGACGCAGCTGCGCGGCCTCGCGGCGGCGGCGCATGACGGCCGGCGCGGTAATGAGCAGGCCAAGCAGCGCCCCCAGAACGAAGGTCGCCAACATGACGACGATGAGCGGCACGCCGGCAATGACATGATCGGCAAAGAAACTGACGTCGACCGGCTGCGTGTTCTTGAGCGCGAACAGCAGCACCACGACAAAGATGATCAGCCGCAGGATCCAGACCAGATACCGCATGCGAGACTCCAGGGATGCAACGAACGGCTCAATTGTACGAGGAAATGCACCGGGCCATGAAAGGAAAGGCCCCCGCTTCCGAATCTGCCGGAAAGCACCGGAAGATTCGGGAACGGGGGCCTGCCAGGCCGTGTGCCCGCCGCGATCAGTCTGCCGTGGAAGACATCACGCGGCGGTCGGGAGCCGGATCGGATCCGGCATCACCCGGTTTCTCGCGCGCGGCGGAATCGACGCGCTCGCGCAATTCTTTGCCGGCCTTGAAGTGCGGCACCTGTTTGCCAGGCACCATGACCTTCTCGCCCGACTTGGGATTGCGACCGATGCGCGGTGAGCGTGCGGACAACGAAAAACTGCCAAAACCACGGATCTCGATGCGCTGACCCGAGGCCAGGGCCTGGGTCATCGCTTCGAGCATGGTCTTGACCGCGATATCCGTATCACGAACCGCCAGCTGCGGGTAGCGGCCGGCGAGTATCGCAATCAACTCAGACTTGGTCACGCCATCAACCGTCGTCGCGGGCCTGATCCAGCTTGGCCTTGAGCAGCGCACCAAGATTGGTGGTACCCGACGATGCGCTGGCTTCGGACATACGCTGGATGGTGCTGGCCGTTTCTGCGTTTTCGCGCGCCTTGATCGACAGCTGGATCGAACGCGACTTGCGATCGATGTTGAGGATCATGGCTTCGATCTCGTCGCCCGGCTGGAACATTGTGGTGGCGTCTTCGACACGGCCGGCGGCCATTTCGGAAGCACGCAGGTAGCCTTCGACGTCGACCGACAGGGTCACCACGGCGCCCTTGGGCTCGACCGACTTGATGACGCCCTGAACGACCGCACCCTTGTCGTAGGTGGCAACGTAGTTGTTGAAGGGGTCGCCTTCCAGCTGCTTGACGCCCAGCGAAATGCGCTCTTTCTCGGTGTCGATGGCCAGAACCACGGCGTCGATCTCGTCGCCCTTCTTGTAGTTGCGCACGGCCTCTTCGCCGGATTCGCTCCAGGAAAGGTCGGACAAGTGCACCAGGCCGTCGATGCCGCCAGGCAGACCGACGAACACGCCGAAGTCGGTGATCGACTTGATGGCACCGCGAACCTTGTCGCCGCGCTTGAAGTTGATCGAGAACTCTTCCCACGGGTTGGGGCGGCACTGCTTCATGCCCAGCGAGATGCGACGGCGGTCTTCGTCGATTTCCAGAACCATGACTTCGACTTCTTCGCCCAGCGTGACAACCTTGCGCGGGTCGACGTTCTTGTTGGTCCAGTCCATTTCGGAAACGTGCACCAGACCTTCGATGCCGTCTTCGACTTCAACGAACGCACCGTAGTCGGTGAGGTTCGTGACCTTGCCGAACAGACGCGTACCTTGCGGATAGCGGCGGGCCAGACCGATCCAGGGATCTTCGCCCAGCTGCTTGACGCCCAGCGACACGCGGCTCTTTTCCTGGTCGAACTTGAGCACCTTGGCTTCGACTTCCTGACCCACCTGCAGCACCTCGGAGGGGTGACGCACACGGCGCCAGGCCATGTCGGTGATGTGCAGAAGGCCGTCGATGCCGCCCAGGTCGATGAACGCACCGTAGTCGGTGATGTTCTTGACGATACCCTTGACGATGGCACCTTCGTGCAGCGTCTCGAGCAGCTTCTGGCGCTCTTCGCCCATGCTGGCTTCCAGCACTGCACGGCGCGACAGCACCACGTTGTTGCGCTTGCGGTCGAGCTTGATGACCTTGAACTCGAGCGTCTTGCCCTCGTAGGGGGTGGTGTCTTTCACCGGACGCAGATCGACCAGCGAACCCGGCAGGAACGCGCGGATGGCGTTGGTCATGACCGTGAGGCCGCCCTTCACCTTGCCGGTGATGGTGCCCTGGACCAGTTCGCCCGATTCGAGGGCCTGCTCGAGCTGCAGCCATGCCGACAGGCGCTTGGCGCGGTCACGCGACAGGATCGTGTCGCCATAGCCGTTTTCGAGGGAATCGATCGCCACGGAGACGAAGTCACCGGCCTCGACTTCGAGTTCGCCCTGGTCGTTGAGGAATTCTTCGATAGGAATCAGGGCCTCGGACTTGAGACCCGCGTTGACCACAACGAAGTTGTGATCGATGCGCACGACTTCAGCCGAAATCACCTCACCAGCCTTCATATCCTGGTTCTTGATGCTTTCGTTGAAGAGATCGGCGAAGCTTTCGCCGCCCAGCGCGGCTTCCATGTTGAGTGTGGACATTAGTGATCCAGTGGCCGGAATTGGCCGGTAAAAACACACCAGGTTTCCCCAGTGGAGTTAATGACACCGCCCCCGCACGCAGCCTGCGTACTTTACGCAACACCCGCCGGGAGCGCCTTCAAAAATATAAAAAACAACACGGCCCTGCAACGGTTCAGGGCTGCCTTTCAGACCAGAGCGCAAGCACCCGCGACACCGTCTGGTCGATGCTAAGGCCAGACGAATCAATGGTTACGGCATCGGCTGCGGCAACAAGGGGCGCATTGGCCCGCCCCGCATCGCGCGCATCGCGCGCCTGCATATCTTCCAAAAGGTCGGTTAGTTTAACGGAAAAGCCCTTTTCCATCAACTGTTTATAGCGCCTTTCGGCCCTGGCGCGCACGTTGGCAACCAGAAAAATCTTGAGCGGCGCATCGGGAAAGACCACTGTCCCCATGTCGCGCCCATCAGCCACCAGGCCGGGCGCCTGCCGGAAATCGCGCTGACGCTGCAGCAGCGCCTCGCGTACCGGCTGGTACGCGGCAATGCGCGAAGCCAGATTGCCCACGTCTTCCTTGCGAATGGCCTGCGCCACGTCTTCTCCGTCGAGCAGTATGCGCTCACCGTCGAACGTGACGTTGAGCGTACGGGCCAGCTGCGCCACGGCGTCGACGTCGTTGGCGTTTACCCCGCTGCGCAACACGCTGAGCGCCGTCAGGCGGTAGAGGGCGCCGCTGTCGAGCACCGCCCAGCCCAGCCGATCGGCCACCAGACTGGCGATGGTGCCCTTGCCGGAAGCAGTGGGGCCGTCGATGGTGATGACTGGGGCGGGAGTGTTCGTGCTCATGGGTGCACCAGGTTCTGATAAACGCTGAAATATTCGGGGAAGGTTTTTGCGACGCAGCCGGGCTCGAGAATGGTGACCGGCACGCCGCCAAAGACTGCCAGCGAAAAACACATGGCCATTCGATGGTCATCATAGGTGGCAATTTCGGCGCTGCGCCATTGTCCGGTCTCGAGCGGATGCACCTCGAGCCAGTCCGGGCCCGACTCCACCCGCGCACCCAGCTTGGCCAGTTCGGCATGCATGGCGGCGATACGGTCGGTTTCCTTCACCCGCCAGCTGCCGATGCCGCGCAGCATGCACGGGCCGTCGGCATACAGAGCCAGGGCCGCGGCGGTCATGGCCGCATCGGGGATCAGATTGAAGTCGCGATCAAAGGCCCTCAGCCGCTCGCCCCGGGCAACGCGCACGCCGCGTACCTCGACCGAGTCGTTCTGCAGCGATACCTGTGCGCCCATGTCGCGCACCACATCGGCGAAGGCCATGTCGCCCTGAATGCTTTGTGCCCCTGCACCCGCGATACGCACCGGCCCGCCGCCAATGGCGCCCAGCGCCATGAAGTACGACGCCGACGAAGCGTCGCCTTCGATGTGGTATGCGCCGGGCGAGCGGTATGCCTGGCCACCGGCGATGGTGAAGCGCTGCCAGCCCTCGCGCGCGACCTCGACGCCAAAGCGGCGCATCAGGTTCAACGTGATCTCGATGTACGGCTTCGAGATGAGTTCGCCTTGTACTTCAACGATCACGGGTTCGCCGCTCGGCCCGGCCAGCAGCGGTGCGGCCATGAGCACTGCGGTGAGAAACTGGCTGGACACGGTGCCCTTCACCCGCACCGGGCGGCGGGCGTCGGGGCTGCCCCGGCCGATGCGCAGCGGCGGGTAACCCGGTGTACCCAGATAATCGATGTCTGCGCCCAGCCCCCGCAACGCGTCGACCAGGTCGCCGATGGGCCGTTCGTGCATACGCGGCACGCCCGACAGCGTGTAATGGCCGCCCAGCACGGCCAGGGCAGCCGTAAGCGGCCGTATTGCCGTGCCGGCATTGCCAAGAAACAGTTCGGCGGCCTCGGTCGGGAAGCGCGGCGCGCCGCTCACCCGCAGCACACCGCCGGCGTCGTGTTCGATTGGCACCCCCAGGCGCTGCAGCGAATCGAGCATGACACGCGTGTCGTCGGAATCGAGCAGACCACGCAGTTCGGTCTGCCCCTGAGCCAGCGCCGACAGCAGCAGCACACGGTTGGAGATGCTCTTGGAACCCGGCAGCGTCACACTGCCCCGTGCGCTGCCGGCGGGCGGCAATACCAGCCGATCGGGCATGGAAGGTGTAGTCATTGCAATCTGCTCCGGCTGCCCCAGAAGCGTCGTGCCAGGGCTGCCTTTTCGAGAAAATCGTGTAGCTTGTCAGCGTCGCCCTCGCGCAGGGCGGCCTCGGCCCGGTCGAGCGACGCACGCACTTCGGCCAGTTCGGAAAGCATGGCCTCGCGGTTTGCCAGAAAGATATCACGCCACATTTCGGGCGATCCGGCCGCAATGCGGGTGAAGTCGCGAAACCCGCTGCCGGCGAGTTCGAGCCGAAGATCGGAGTTTTCGGCACTGGCCACCTGCCACATATACACCGACGAAAGGAAATGCGGCAGGTGGCTGACCGAGGCCAGCACGACGTCGTGCTGTTCCGGGTCCATGAGCACGACGCGTGCCCCGCAGGCCTCCCACAGCTGCGTGATGCGACGGCGCGCCCGGGCGTCGTTCTCGTCGAGCGGTGTAAGGATGATGGTACGGCCTTTGTACAGATGCGGCATGGCGGCCGAGGGGCCGGTCTGCTCGGCCCCGGCAATGGGATGCCCCGGAACGAACTGGCCGATGCGCTCGCCGAGGGCGGCGCGTGCGGCCGCAACCACGTCGGCCTTTGTGCTGCCGGCGTCGGTGATGAGCGTGTCGGGTCGCAGGTGCGGCCGCAGGGCTTCCAGCACCTGGCGCGTAGCACCCACCGGCACGGCAAGAAGAATGATGTCGGCCTGTTCGGCGGCCTCCTGCAGGCTGGCTTGCGCGTCGATCAGACCCAGTTCGCGGGCTTCCTGCAGCGACTTGCGGTTGCGCCCTACTCCCAGCACGCGGCTCACGGCGCCGGCGCCACGCAGCGCCGCGGCGAACGAGCCGCCGATGAGGCCCACCCCGACGACGGCGAGCACGGGCGGGGTCGCGGCGGCCTCGACCGGCAGATGGTCACCCATGGCGCGGCCTTACTGACGCGGGTAGGAGCCCAGCTCCTTGAAGAACGCGACCTCCTTCTTGAGCTCGCCCAACGCCTTGGCCACCTTCGGGTCGTTGCGGTGGCCCAGCATGTCGACATAGAAATAGTATTCCCACTGGCCGGTACGTGCCGGGCGCGACTCGAAGCGGGTCATCGACACGCCGTTGCCGGCCAGCGGTGCCAGCATGGTGTAAACGGCACCCGCGCGGTTGGGCACGGCCAGGATGATGCTGGTCTGGTCATCGCCCGTGGGCAGCGTTTCGATCTTGCCCACGGCAAGAAAGCGCGTGCGGTTCTGCGGGTCGTCTTGTATGCCGGAAGCCACCGCCTGCAATTCCCACGCATGGGCGGCATGATCGCCTGCAATCGCCGCCACGGTGGGGTCGTTTGCCGCCATGCGCGCCGCCTCGCTGTTGCTTGCGGCGGCATCGAGCTTGATGTTCGGGTAATGCCGGGTGAGCCAGTCGCGACACTGCGCAAGCGCTTGGGGGTGCGCCACGATGCGGGTCACGCCATCCATGGTGCCCGACTTCGTAAGCAGGTTGTGATGAATCTTGATCGAGCGCTCGCCAATGATCTTGAGCGGCGAATTCAGCAGCAGGTCGAGCGTACGGTTCACCGCGCCTTCAGTGGAGTTTTCCACCGGCACCACGCCCACGTCGGCCTGCCCGGCCTCGACGGCCCGGAACACTTCGTCGAATGAATCGCAGCGCACGGGCTCTATGGCATGACCGAAGTGCTCGAAAGCGGCTTGTTCGGAAAACGAACCCTGCGGGCCCAGGTAAGCGACGGTGAGCACGCTTTCGAGCCCGCGACAGGTGGAGATGATCTGGGTCCACACCGCATCGATGGCTTCGGCCGTGAACGGCCCATGGTTGCGCGCCTGCAGGGAACGGATGATGTCTGCTTCGCGTTCCGGCTTGAGCACGGGGCCGTCGACATCGAATTCCTTCTTGATGTCGCCAATGGCCTGTGCGGCCCGGGCCCGCTCGTTCAGAAGCTGGAGGATCTGGTCATCTATGTCGTCGATGCGCTGGCGCAAGGGCTGCAAGCGAGCCAACAGGGTGTTATCCATATTGTCGTTCGAATTCCTGCATGAAGGAGATCAGTGCCTGAACGCCTTCAAAAGGCACGGCATTGTAAAGAGAGGCCCGCATTCCGCCTACGCTCTTGTGCCCCTTGAGTTGCATCAGCCCGCGCGCTTCTGCCTGGGCAAGAAATTCCGCGTTCAGGGCGTCGTCTTTCAGGAAGAACGGCACATTCATGCGCGAGCGTACCGGCCCATGAACCGCTGTTATATAAAAATTCGAGGCATCGAGGAAACTGTAAAGTGCCTCTGCCTTGCGAATATTCTGCGCTTCGATGGCCGCCACGCCCCCCTGGCGCTTGAGCCATTTGAACACCAGCCCCGCAATATAAATGGCATACGTGGGAGGCGTGTTGAACATGGAGCCCGCCGCGGCCACGTTGGCATAGTCGAACGCCGACGGGCAGATCGGCAACGCATGACCGATGAGATCGTCGCGCACGATCACCACGGTTACCCCGGCCGGGCCGGCATTCTTCTGCGCGCCAGCGTACACCATACCCACCCGTGTGAAATCGATAGGCCGCGACAGGAAGTGCGACGAAGCATCGACCACCAGAGGCACGTCGGGGGCGCCGAGCCCGGCCATGTCGGGCCAGTCGGTGAATTCCACCCCGCCGATCGTTTCGTTGCCGCACAGGTGCAGATACGCCGCATCGGACCTGACGCGCCAGGTTTCCGGAGCCGGAAACCAGGTCCAGGGCCCGTACTGCGCGCCGTCGATCTCTGCGGCAGCGCCGCTGGAGGCCGCCACGGCGATGTCACCATAGCGCTGCGCTTCCTTGTACGATTTGTTCGACCACGAGCCCGACAGCACGTAATCGGCCTTGCCGACCCCGTTGCGGCCAATGAGGTTCATGGGCACGATGGCATTTTCAGCCGTGGCACCGCCCTGCATGAACAAAATGTGAAAATTTTCGGGTACTGACAGCAGTTCGCGCAGGTCGGCCACGGCCTCGTCGCGGATCTGCGTGAAGTGTTTGCCGCGATGGCTCATTTCCATGACCGACATGCCGCTGCCGTGCCAGTTGGTCATTTCGCGCGCCGCCTGCTCAAGTACTTCCAGCGGAAGCGCCGACGGGCCCGCCGAGAAATTCCAGGGGCGTGCCATCGCCTGTGCCTCGCCTGTGGGCAAACCGTCAGTTCGCGCAGCCACGTTGCCGCGGCCGGAGGCCGAGCTCAAGGTACTCATTATTCGTCGCCCCGTTCTGTCGCGCCGCCCTGCCCGTCCGACGAGCCTTCATCCACGCCCGACGATTCGGCATCCGGTTGGGCATTCACGCCGTCTGCCGCCGCGCCTGACGATTCCGACACCACCTGAATCGCTTCGGGTTCGTCGTCGATATCGCTTTCCACCACACGGCGCACGCCCGAAAGCGTGCTGCCGTCATCCACATTGATGAGTGTGACGCCCTGGGTGGCACGACCCATTTCACGAATTTCAGACACCCGGGTACGCACCAGCACACCACCGGTGGTAATGAGCATGATCTCGTCTTCCGGCTCGACCAGCACGGCACCGACCACCTTGCCGTTGCGCGGCGTGGTCTGGATGGCAATCATGCCCTTGGTGCCCCGGCCGTGGCGGGTGTATTCCGTAATGGACGTGCGCTTGCCGTAGCCGTTTTCGGTGGCGGTAAGCACTGTTTGCGTTTCGTCGCCGGCCACCAGCAGCGCAATGACCGACTGGCCTTCTTCCAGATTCATGCCCCGCACACCGCGGGCCGGGCGCCCCATGGGCCGCACGTCGTTTTCGTCGAAGCGCACCGCCTTGCCGGCGTCGGAAAACAGCATGACGTCGTGCGAACCGTCGGTGAGCTCGGCGCCGATGAGGAAATCGCCCTCGTCGAGCGCCACGGCAATAATGCCCGCCTTGCGCGGATTGGAAAAATCGGACAAGGGTGTCTTCTTGACCACGCCGGCGGCAGTGGCCATGAAAATGTATTTGTCGTCAGTGAATTCCTTCACGTTGAGCACAACGGTGATTTTCTCGTCGTCGGCAAGCGGGAACATGTTGACGATGGGCCGGCCGCGCGAGTTGCGCGAGCCCTGGGGCACTTCCCACACCTTCAGCCAGTACACCCGGCCACGGTCGGAGAAGCACAGCAGGTAATCGTGCGTATTGGCAATGAAGAGCTGGTCGATCCAGTCGTCTTCCTTCATGGCGGTGGCCTGCTTGCCCCGCCCGCCGCGGCGCTGGGCCCGGTATTCGGAAAGCGGCTGACTCTTGATGTAGCCGGTGTGCGAGAGCGTCACGACCATGTCCATGGGCGTGATCAGGTCTTCGGTATCGATCTCGAAGGCGTTGTGTTCGATTTCCGAGCGACGCGTATCTTTTGCGCCATCGGAATATTCGGCCTTGAGCGCCAGGAGTTCGTCGACGATGATCTGCGTGATGCGTTCGGGCCGGGCAAGGATATCGAGCAGGTCGGCGATGGTCGCCATGATATCGCGGTACTCGCCAACGATCTTGTCTTGTTCCAGGCCGGTGAGCCGCTGCAGGCGCATGTTCAGGATTTCCTGCGCCTGTACCTCGCTCAGACGGTACAGGCCGTCTTCCTGAAGGCCGAACCCGGCCGGCAATGATTCGGGGCGGTAGGCCGCGCTGCCCCCTACGGTATCGCCCTCGTCGGCGCGGCGCAGCATTTCGCGCACCAGCGAAGAGTCCCAGCGACGCGCCATGAGTTCCTGGCGTGCCACGGGCGGCGTGGGCGCCGCCTTGATGATGGCGATGAACTCGTCGATATTCGCGAGCGCCACCGCCAGACCTTCCAGCACGTGACCCCGTTCGCGCGCCTTGCGCAGCTGGAACACGGTACGACGGGTGACCACTTCGCGCCGGTGCGACAGAAAGTAGTCGACCATCTGCTTGAGATTGAGCAGACGCGGCTGGCCGTCGACCAGCGCCACCAGATTGATGCCGAAGGTATCTTGAAGCTGCGTGTTCTTGAAAAGGTTGTTGAGCACGACCTCGGGCACTTCGCCGCGCTTGAGCTCGATCACGAGCCGCATGCCGTCTTTGTCGGACTCGTCGCGAATATCGGAAATGCCCTCGATGCGTTTCTCGTTGACGAGTTCGGCGATTTTTTCCTGCAACGACTTCTTGTTGACCTGATACGGCAGCGCGTCGACCACGATGGCCTGACGGTTGCCGCGGTCGATGTCTTCAAAGTGCGTTTTGGCGCGCATGACCACGCGCCCGCGCCCGGTGCGGTAGCCTTCACGCACCCCCGACATGCCGTAAATAATGCCGCCGGTAGGGAAATCGGGCGCCGGGATGATCTCCATGAGATCATCGACGCTGCATTCCGGGTTACGCAGTACATACAGGCAGCCGTCGACCACCTCGGCCAGGTTGTGGGGCGGAATATTGGTGGCCATGCCCACCGCAATACCCGAGCTGCCGTTCACCAGCAGGTTGGGCAGGCGCGAAGGCAGCAGCAGCGGCTCCTGTTCGCTGCCGTCGTAGTTGGGCCCGAAATCGACCGTTTCCTGGTCGATATCGGCCAGCAGCTCGTGCGCGATCTTGGCCAGACGCACTTCGGTGTACCGCATGGCCGCCGCGCTGTCGCCGTCGATGGAGCCGAAGTTGCCCTGGCCGTCGACCAGCATGTAGCGCAGCGAAAAATCTTGCGCCATGCGCACAATGGTGTCGTATACCGCCGAGTCGCCATGCGGGTGATACTTACCGATGACATCACCGACGATACGTGCCGATTTCTTGTATGGCCGGTTCCAGTCGTTGTTCAGTTCGTGCATGGCAAAAAGCACGCGCCGGTGCACGGGCTTGAGACCGTCTCTGACATCGGGAAGCGCGCGGCCCACGATCACGCTCATGGCGTAATCGAGGTAGCTGCGCCGCATTTCCTCTTCAAGCGATATCGGGAGCGTCTCCTTGGCAAATGAGTCCATGGATGCTGAGTCTCTTTCTGAAAAACGTGAAAACGGCCTGATGCGGGCGAATAGTAGATTCTATCATTGCAGACCAATTCCCTTACAGCTTGCAGGTGAATGTGCCCAGGCATGACGACGAATTGGCGCGACTTTGTGCGCCCTTGGGGTTGTTGCCCAAAACCAACAAGTACCGTGATCAAGCCGGATAAATCGGCCCATATCAGGCCGTTGACCGGGCAAGTCTGAAACAAGGCCGGCGAAATGCCGTAAGATTCGGCCTAACACGCATGAAACCCAGCGCAATTCTTTGACTCGATCATCGCGTTGCTATACTGGCTCCGTTTTCTGATATGCGGCGGGGGTTCGCTGCGGTCACTTACCAGCATTTAGCTCAAACGAGGAGAAACATGAACAAACCCTCCAAAATCGCATTGGCACTCGCTTTCGCGGCCGCAACCGCTACCGGTGCAGTCTCCGCACAAACAGTCGACAACTGGCAAAACCCGTTTGGCGACGTCTGGATGAACGGCACCAACGAACTCTGCTGGCGCAACGCTTTCTGGACACCCGCCACTGGCATCGCCGGCTGCGACGGCGTTCCTGTTGCCCAAGCTCCGGTCGTGGCTCCCACCGCCACCAAGGTTGTTCTGAACGCCGATACCTTCTTCGACTTCGACAAAGACACGCTCAAGCCCGAAGGCCGCCAGGTTCTCGACCAGGTTGCCGCTCAGGTTGAAACCCTGAACCTCGAAACCCTGATCGCCGTCGGCCACACCGACTCGATCGGTAGCGAGCAATACAACCAGGGTCTGTCCGAGCGTCGTGCCAACTCGGTCAAGAACTACCTCGTCGGCAAGGGCATCCCTGCCGATCGCATCTACACCGAAGGCAAGGGCGAAACCAGCCCCGTCGCGTCCAACGCCACCCGCGAAGGCCGTGCACAAAACCGTCGTGTGGAAATCGAGATCGTCGGTACCCGCAAGTAATTGCGAGCTGCGGCCGCCCGCAGCTTTCACGACTACAATAGGGGCTCCGCATTGCGGGGCCCTTATTCATTTGCAGGCAGACTCGCACCGGCACGTACCGGCTCGGGTCTTCCGAACGTTACAGGCTTCCCCATGAACGTCACCGAGCAAAAACCCGACACCCCTCAAAATGCCGATCAGTCCGAACTCGACAAGTTCAGCGCCCTGGCTTCACGGTGGTGGGACCCGGAAAGCGAATTCAAACCGCTGCACGCCATCAATCCGCTGCGTCTGGGCTGGATCCGGCAGCACACGGGTTCGCTTGCCGGCAAAAAGGTGCTCGACGTGGGGTGTGGCGGCGGCATACTGTCGGAAAGCATGGCCGCCGAAGGCGCCGAAGTCACAGGCATCGATCTGGCCGAAAAATCGCTCAAGGTTGCGCGCCTGCACGGGCTGGAATCCGGCGTGAAAGTCGATTACCAGCTGATCAGTGCCGAAGACATGGCGCGCAAGCACCCCGGCGAATTCGACGTGGTCACCTGCATGGAAATGCTGGAACACGTGCCCGACCCCGGTTCCATCGTTCAGGCCTGCGCCACACTCGTGAAGCCGGGCGGCTGGGTGTTCTTTTCCACCATCAACCGCAACCCCAAATCATTTTTGTTCGCGATTGTGGGCGCCGAGTTCATTCTGCGTTTGCTGCCGCGCGGCACGCACAATTACGAAAATTTCATCAAACCCAGCGAACTCGCCGCTGCGGTTCGCCGCGCAGGGCTTTCCGCGCAAGCCTTCGCCGGCATGGAATACAACCCCGTCACACAGATCTATTCACTTTCGGGCGACACTTCGGTGAATTACCTGCTCGCCACCCGCAAAGAGGAACCGGCGCAATGAACAAGCTTGTGTTGTTCGATTTCGACGGCACACTGGCCGACACGGCCCCCGACCTGGGCGCAGCCGCCAACGTATTGCGTACGCGGCGCGGCCTGCCTGAATTGCCCCTCGACATCTACCGCAATTATGCCTCGCACGGCGCACGCGGCCTGCTGAAAGCCAGTCTCGACTTAACGCCCGAGCACCCCGAATACGAAACGGCGCGCGACGAGTTCCTTACCGAGTATGAACAGGGCATGACCGAGCGCACCACCCTCTTTCCGGGCATACGCGAACTGCTCACTGAACTGCAACACAGCGGTTACGCGTGGGGCATCGTCACCAACAAGGCCGAGTATCTGGCGATGCCGCTGGTGGTGCACCTGGGCCTGTACCGGCACTGCGCCATTACGGTGGGCGGCGACACCACGCCGCACCCCAAGCCCCACCCTGCCCCGCTGCTGTACGCGGCCGAGCGCACCGGCTTTGCCCCACAAGACGCTATCTATATTGGCGACGACCAGCGCGACATCATCGCCGGGCGGGCCGCCGGCATGGCCACCGTAGTGGCTGCCTACGGCTACTGCGGCGAAGACACCGCACTCAGCTCATGGGAAGCCAACGCCATTGCCGAGCGCCCCGATCACCTGTTCAACCTGATTCAACACTGGGCGCGGGGCCGCTAATCCGCGCAACCCCGGCCTGCCGCAG
>Ga0079224_100001901_pt1 | contig 24712 bp, 22 predicted proteins | sample Stecom2015_FD_80414 | JGI IMG/M metagenome (GOLD analysis project Ga0079224, IMG submission 80414) | Agricultural soil microbial communities from Utah to study Nitrogen management - Steer compost 2015 | ecosystem: Environmental > Terrestrial > Soil > Agricultural land | place: USA: Utah... | reverse complement strand
GTGGCTCGGCGGACATTCATGGCACCTCACAGATAACGCTTGGGCAGCATCATATGTACCCCCTTGTTGCCATCGACCAGTTGACTGATACGCAGATCCCCCGCAACTGAGCACAGCATGTAGGCCTGCTCCTGATCCAGCGCGGTGTATCTCCGCACATGCATTATCATCTCCCGCACCGCCTGACGCGCGGCCTCGTCCAGGTCCTCGTTCAGACCGATCGAGATGAGATGGCTAGGGGACTCCGCGAATGGCTGGGTGATGCTGAAGTCCCGCCGCACAGTCAGCCGAAAGCGCCCGGCGATGCCCATCTCCAATGCCGTTAGACATACCTCACCGTCGCCCTGCACGCCGTGCCCGTCCCCGGCAAAGAATTGGGCTCCCTCGTTGAAAACCGGCAGGTACAGTGTCGTGCCGGGTTTGAGTTCCTTGTTATCCATATTGCCACCGAATGCCATCGGCACTGACGAGCCACAGCGTCCCCAGTCTGCTGGGGGTGCCACAGCCATGATGCCGAAGAAGGGAGCCAGCTCGATTTCGGTACCCCAGGGCATGCGGGTTATGCCGCGCTGCAGATCAATGCTCGGCTGCACCATGCGCTGCTCGGTGAACTCATCGGCCAGCGCTCCCAGTGGTGGCTGGATGGCCATATACCCCCAATCCATGGTTGGCCACGCCTCGAGAATATCGATCTGCAGGACATCGCCGGGCAGCGCCCCTTCGACATACACCGGACCGGTTACAAAGTGCGGACCAGCGCCCTGCTCCAGCGCCTCGATCGCCTCGAGATAAGCCGTTGGCACCCGGCCCAGGTCCGGCGGCAGGCATTCGCGCCCACCCGCCGGAAAAGAGCCCAGCTCAACGGTGTCGCCGGATTGGATGTGCACCACCGGGGGCAGGCCGGCCTCGAGATAGCCCCATGACATGTGCTCATGCCGGGTAGGAATGACGTGATGACGGCTCATGACTTACCCCTTCACCGCACCCATGGTCAGACCCCGCACGATATGCTTCTGCAGCAGGAATACGGCGATCATTACCGGTACCAGCGACAGCGTACCCACGATAGCCATCGGCCCCCACCGCACCCCCTGGGTAGTGATCAGCTCCGGCACGGCAACCGGCAACGTCTTAACGTTCTGGCCGCCGAGCATGAAAGCGAACATGAACTCGTTCCAGGCGAAAATGAAGCACAGCATGCCGGTCGCCACTATCGCGGAGCGCAGCAGCGGCAACACCACCCGTAGGAACACCGCAAACCGATTATGCCCTTCGAGAATTGCCACCTCCTCCAACGCCACCGGGAGATCCTTGCAGAAGCTGCTCATGACCCAGATATAGAACGACAGGTTGAACGTCAGGTAGGCCAGCGTCAGGCCGAGGTAGGTATCGATCAACCCGATGTTGGAGAAGATCATGTAGAAGGGAATCACCATGCAGATCGGCGGTGCCATTCGCGTTGCCAGCACGAACAGGAACAGATCGTCGCGAAACCGCAGCTGGAAGCGTGCAAAGGCATAGGCCGCCGGCGTACCCAGCACGATAACCAGGATGGTGCTGATCGAGGCAAGCGCGAACGACGTCCCCAGGTAGCCGATGAAGCCGTTGTCGATTACGTAGCGAAAATGCACCAGGGTCGGCTCGAACAGCCATTCGGTCGGACGGGCGAACATGGCCGAGTCGGGACGGAACATGAAGCTGCCGACCCACAGCACGGGGAACAGTACGATAAAGGCAATCACCAGCAGCACCAGTGTCCAGAACACCGACACCCGCTCCTGCCGTGAGATTCGTTTGGCTGGCCTGCTGGTAGAGGCCGGCGCATGACTTGCAGGTTGATTCATCTCGGCAGCTCCTAGAAGGCGTTGAGTTTTTTCTTGGCGAGGTGATAGAACAGCGAGCAGAGGACGAAGAAGCCGATCCATACCAGCACCGCGAAGGCCGCTGACTCACCGATACGCCATTGCTCGAAACTCATCCGGTAGGCCAGCAGGCTGGGCACTTCGGTGGAGATTCCCGGGCCGCCGGCAGTCAGGGTGTAGATCGTGTCAAAGACCTTGAAAGCATCGATGAAGCGCAACATGCCGATAACGACCATCAACGGCGCCATCAACGGCAGCGTCAGACGAAAGAACATCTGCATCGGCGTCGCGCCATCCACTGCCGCAGCGCGGTACGGGCTGACGGGCAACGCCTGCAGGCCGGCGAAGAAAGCCAGCATCATGAACGGCGTCCACTGCCAGACATCAACCAACGCCAACGCCAGCAGGGCAAAGTCCGGCGAGGAGAACACCGACGTTCCCTGCAGGAAGCCAAAGCGCTCGACGATGTTGTAGGACAAAAGCCCCCATGAGCCAGCGAACATCACCTTCCATACCAGGCCAACCACGATCGGCGCCATCATGGTGGGGATGAACAGCAGCGGCAGGATGACGCTGCGTCCCCATACCCGCTTGTTCAGCAGCAGCGCACCGCCCAACCCAAGGATGAACTGCAGCGGGAAGGCGATCAAAATGAACTTGGCCGCCACCCACAGGCTGTTCCAGGTGCGCTCGTTCTCCATCAACCGGCTGTAATTGCTCCAGCCGGCGAAGTCACCGATGCGCCCGAAGTTGATCTGATGAAAGCTCAGATACATGGCAAACAGGAACGGTACCAGGCTGACCACTACCAGCACCAGAAACGCCGGTGCCAGTAGTGCGTAGGGGTACCATCGATTCTCCAATGGTCTCATGGCCGCCCCGTCACTCGGTCAACAGACAGCTGTCGCAGATCGACAGGACCTTGCGCTGACCTTCCTTGAGCGCCTCGGCAGCGGTCAACCGGCCAATCCCCACCTGCTGCACCAAGGGGCCCATGGTGTTGTCAATTTCGAAAAAGCTCGGCGTCTTCGGCTTGGCCTGCACATGCTGCAGCGATGCCGCCATAGCCTTGTACAGCGATTGCCGGCTGGCTTCACGCATGACATCCAGATCGAAGGAGGAATGACGAATCGGCACCCCGCCACCGCCCGCTTCCATCAGCCTGGCCTGAGTGTCCTTATCCACCATCCACTGCATGAACAGGTAGGTAGCCTCCTGGTTCTTGCTATGACTGCTCAGCGCCATCAGCGAAGGCTCACCACCTGCGCTGCGGATCGCTGGATTCTCCGCATTGACCGGAATGCCGCCATAGACGAACTTGCCAGCGTAGGCGCCACCGCCGGGGCGATCCACACCCAGGACGAAGTCGCTGAAGGCAATGGACTGTGCGGCAAGACCGTTACCCATGACCGTGGGGACATCGATCAATGAGTACTCTGCCTGGCCGGGCGGGGCAAATTTCCACAGATCCGCCCAGAATTGAAGCGCAGCAATATTCTCGGGCGTGTCCAGACGGGGTTTGCCATCCGCATCGAACACACCACCGCCCCAGTTGTTCATGAAGACTTCCCACACCGTAGTGAAGGTGGTGCCACCGGGAATGCCTTCGAGCACGATCCCGTAGAAATCATCGCGCAGTGTCTCCCCGGCCAGGGTTTCACCCTTCTTGCGCGTGAAGAACTCGGCGATATCACGCATCTGCTGCATGGTCTCGGCCGGCGCCAGAGGGTAGCCATAACGGGTCTGGAACGCCGCCTGCTCCTCGGGGTGGTTCAGCAGATCTGCCCGGGCCCAGTAGATCTGGTTGTAGTTCCAGGTCAGGAAGCCAAACTGCTGTCCGGAGTGGTTGACCAGCGATTCGTAGGCCGGCTCGATCAGGTCGTCCAGTCCCAGTTCGGGGTTGGTCAGTGCAGTATTCTTCTGCAGCTCGTCGATCGGCTGCAGTACCTTGGCCGCCAGCAGCGGACCCAGCTGCAGACCGTGCAGCATGATCGCGTCGTAATGGCCGCGCCCGGAGAAGAGGTCGGCCTGCCCGCGATTGATCACGTCGCCGTGGCTGAGCAGTTCATACTCAACCTGGATGCCGGTTTTCTCGACAAAGTCTGGAACCAGCTTGCGCATGGTTTCCTGCAGTGGGGTAATCTCATCCAGCACCCGGATGGTGGTCCCGGCGTAGGGTTTGGCGGCTTCAGCATAGCTCCAGTCCTGGGCATGCAGATGCGCGGCGTAACAGAAGGAAGCTGCGGCGGCGATCAGCCCGGCAAGCATGGTTTTGCTCTTGGCTTTGTGCATAGTCATTTGGTTCATGCCTCACTGTGAAGGGTATTGGGCGTGGATACGTTCTTGTTATGTAACGGGAGAGTCGCGTTATCGATAAGGACGCCGCTTTCCTGGTCGAACAGCAGCACATGCTCGACCGGTATCCCGATCTGCACGCTGCTGGCCACGTCTGTCTGGAACCTGGCCGGCATCTTCGCCTTGACGTGGACGCCGTTGACCTCGACGGTCACCAGTGTGTATTTGCCAAACGGCTCGACCGTATAGATGTTGCCGGGCAACCCGACCACCGCGGCCGGGTCGTCCAGGCGGGTATGCAACGGCGGAAAGCCCAGGGTCAGGCGCAGGCGCCCGGTGGCCTTGAGCCGCGCCAGGAATTCATCACCAACCTGCATCCGCTCGCCATTGCAGAGCACCTTCAGGCCATCGGCCTCCTGCTTGAGCCAGATATCGATCAGGTTCATCGCCGGGTCGCCGAGCAGGCGGGCAATACTGGTGCTGGCCGGCGCTGCGTAGACCTCGCGGGAGGTTCCAATCTGCTGTACCTTACCGTCGATCAGCATGATCACCCGATCCGCCACGGCCATGCCTTCAAGGGTGTCGGGGGTCAGCCACAGGGTGGCCTGATTCAGCGCCCGCTGGCGGCGATTGATCTCGCCACGCAGACGATGGCGCAGCTTGGCGTCGAGGTGGCCGATCGGCTCATCAAGAATGAACAGGCTCGGGCTTTGCACGAGGGTGCGGCACAGAGCCACGCGTTGGCGTTGCCCTCCGGACAACTCCGATGGCCGTCGCTTGCTCAGATGGGCGATGTCCATCATCGCCAGCATCGTTTCGACCCGGGCGCTGATCTCGGCACTGCTGAACATGCCCCGGTGCGACGGCGCGCGCAGCGGCGAAGCCACGTTGGCAAACACATCCAGGGTGGGATAAAGCGCCAGCGATTCGAACATATGGGCCACCCGCCGCTGTTGCGGAGCCACCTCGGCCAGCGCTCGGTCGCCCAGGAAGATATTGCCGCTGTCGGGTATATCCAGGCCGCTGATCAACCGGCCCAGAGTCGATTTGCCAGCGCCGGATGGGCCGCAAATCGCAATGACCTCGCCCGGTTCGGCACTGAAGGACACTTCGGACAGCGCCTGGACTTCGCCAAAGGACTTACTGATTGCTTCCACACGCAGCGCTTCACCTGGCTGGGCAGAAACGGCGGACAGACTGTTGGCTTTCATGGCTTCTCCAGCAACAGGTTACGACCCGTGTTCTTGCAGAAATAATGGAAATGCGCAGGCTCCAGCCCCAGCTCGACCTCACCCCCCGCTGCCAGCATCAGCGGCGCGGGCGCTTCGGCAACGATGCGCCCCACCGAGGTATCGACAGTGACCACATCCGAATCGCCACCGGGCTCGTGAGCAAAAACGCGGCCACTGAGCAGCAGCGCGCCGGCCGCTGTATGGGGAGGATTGATCGCGACCTGTTCGGGACGAATACCAATGACCAACCCGGCCCCTTGGGCGCGCCGTGTCAGCGACCACCACACCTGCTCGCCGGCGCTGAAGCTGCGACCCGCTGCCAGGCTGACGCGCGGTTGTCCATCGACACCGGCATAGCTGGCCTCAAGCAGATTCATGGGCGGCTCACCGATAAAGCTGGCGACAAAAATATTGGCCGGCTGGTTGTAGATCGCGCTGGGAGTATCGACCTGCTGCAATACACCCTTGTCCATCACCGCGATCCGGTCAGCCATGGAGATGGCTTCGTTCTGGTCGTGCGTTACCAGCACTGAGGTCAGTTTCGAGGTCTGCTGCAGGCGCTTGATCTCAGTGCGCAGCTGTACTTTCTGGTCACTGTCCAGATGACTGAGCGGTTCATCGAACATGATCAGGTCCGGCTCCCTGACCAGGGCGCGACCAATGGATACGCGCTGCTGCGCGCCCCCACTGAGTTGCTGGACTTTCTCACCGGCGATCTCGCGCAGCCCCAGCAGCTTCAGGACCCGCTCGACCTGCTCGGTGATCTCGGCCTTGGACTTGCCGCGGACAGACAAGGGGAAGGCAATGTTGTCAAACACCGACAGGTGCGGATACAGCGCGTAGTCCTCAAAGACCATCGCCACGTTGCGGCTGGCTGTGTTCAGGTCGGACACATCCGTATCATCAAAGAAGATGGCGCCGTCGCTGATCGACTCGATACCGGCAATCATCTTCAGCGTGGTCGACTTACCACAGCCCGAAGGCCCCAGCAGTGCCAGCATCTCACCACGGGCACACACCAGGTTGATACCCGGAATGGCCAGCGTCTCACCATCGTAGGACTTGGTTACGTTCTCAAGCCTGACTTCTTTCATCGATCAGCCTCTAGCACTATCACGAAAACAGGGAGCCCTTGAAAGGCGGCGATAAAGCAAAAGCAAGAAAGATACCAATTATTTATTATTGTTTATTTTCAACAAGTTACTTATTAACCTGATTTTCCATCGACCGAGATAGGTGGACCACCACCTATATTTGCATCCAAAAGAATGCGGCACACCACCTATTTGCACCGAAGCAGTGCCGGGGGCGTGCCGCGAGAACAGCAGGCAGGATTGATCTAGTTCAGGCCATGCTCGGCGATGAGCATGTCAGCGGCACGCTGGCCAATCATCACGCAGGGGGCCATGGTATTGCCGGTGGTGATCTCAGGCATGATCGAGCCATCCGCAATGCGCAGCCCTTCAATGCCATACACGCGTAACCGGCCATCCACCACAGACATCTCGTCCGTACCCATTTTTGCGGTGCAGGTCTGGTGAAAATAGGTTCCTGCGGCGTGACGCAGAAAGCCGAGCATATCGGCAGGCGCCAGCGGTCCGGGCATCAGCTCACGCTTGGCGAAGGGTTTGAGCGGCGCCGAATTGCCGATCTCGCGGCATAGTTCAATCCCTCTGAGCAGCGCCTGTACATCGCGCTCATCCGCAAGAAAATTGGCTTCTATCCGCACCGGGTCGCTGAATCGATTGCCGCTCAGCAATACCTGCCCGCGGCTGTGCGGTCGCACCAGGCCTGGCGCCAGCGTCCAGGCCAGGCTAGGGTCCACAGGCAGCTTGTACTGCGAACGGGTGATCTCGCTGCCGAAGGCACACTCTTCAAGCACCGGCTGCAGATCGGGGGTCGACAGCGCGGGATCACTTTTGGCGAAGAAGGTGAATTCGGCCGAGTTGTTGCGCGGCGCCTGTGGTTCGGGATATTCCCAGCAACAACCCGCGACCAGGATGTGGTCCTGGAAATTGCGCCCCACACCGGGCAGGTGTTGAACCACGTCCAGCCCCTGCTGTGCCAGCAGCGCCGCATCCCCGATTCCGGACAGCATCAGCACCTTGGGCGTATTGATTGCGCCCAGGGACAGCACCACCTCATACCGGGCCGCCACATCCATCGACTTGCCGTGCTGACGCAGCCGCACCCCGGTGGCCCGTCGCCCCTCAAGCAATACCTGCTCGACACAGGTATTGAACATCACCGTCAGGTTCGGCTGCTGCATGCGTGGACGGATATAGGCTGTGGCCACCGACACCCGTTCACTGTCGCCCTGCACCGGCACGTTGGGGATGCCACCGGCACCCGCGCTTTCCATGGCTTCGCCGTTGAGATCCTCGACCGCCCGGATGCCCAGCGCATCAGCCGCTTCGCGCAGGGCCAGGGCGACCGGATTGGGGTCCTTCGGCTGGGTCACATAGAATGGCCCGGCGGTGCCGCGGCGCGCGTCATCGGCGACACCGTCCCAGCGTTCGATGCGTTTGTAGACCTCCAGCACCGAGGCGTAGCTCCACCCCGGATCATCGGCAGCCCGGGCCCAGTTGTCGAAATCATTACGGTGCCCGCGCGCCCAGATCAGACCGTTGACGCTGCTCCCCCCACCCAGCACCTTGCCCATTGGCAAGGGCGGCGTGCGACCATTCAGTGCTGCGCAGGGCTCGGAACGAAACTGCCAGTCACGCGCGCTGCCGATATTCTGCATCCAGACCCGCGAATCGGTTACCTGCGGCACCCGTTCGTCATCACCTGCCTCAATCAGCAGCACACTGACCAGTGGATTGGCCGCGAGTTGGCTGGCTACCATCCCGCCCGACGCTCCGCTACCGCAGACAATAAAATCGTACACCTTCCCGTTCTGCATATTCATGCTCCCCGTAAGCGAAAACGGCCGGAACGATTTTCCGCGCCCGGCACCCTGCTCGCTGGGGAGCAATTCACATGCCACCTGATCATCCCAGGCGCGGGATCGCCCTCCCCAGCGGGAGCCGCATTCCGACGCGCCTTCCTCCCTGCCGGAGACTGCCCTGGCTGCGCCCAGTTTATGCGCAGAAATATGAGGTATGCCCCATATTCGGGCAGGAAAAAGTGACTCACCGCAGAGAAACCGGGGGGTGTAGTGCTGGTACGTTTCCTGCTTCTACAGACCCTAAACCATCCATCCACCAGAACACGAGACGCATGCCATGCACAATGTCGCAGAACTCCCCAGAAACCAGATGACCGTCAGACCGTTTTACATCAACGGTGAATGGCGCGAAGGCAGCACCGGCGAAGTCGATAACAACATCAATCCAGCCACCGGCGAGATCTGTGCGATCGTGGCCCAGGCCAGTGCCGCCGACGTAGACGATGCCATTGCGGCCGCCCACGCCGCGCGGCTCAGCTGGCGCAAGCTCATTGTCGGTGAGCGCGAAGCAATTCTGCTCAAGGCAGCGGATATCATTGCCGAGCGAGCGGAAGAAGTACGCGACACCATCATCGAGGAAACCGGCTCCACGCTGCTCAAGGCGCCCTGGGAAGTCGGCTATGCGATCGACTGCCTGCGCACAGCGGCGGCCTGGGTCCGTCAGGCCCACGGGGAAACCTTCCCGTCCTGCTCGCCCGGTCAGATCGGCATGACCATTCGCCAGCCACTGGGTGTGATCGCCGGCATCGCACCATTCAACTCGCCGCTGTTGCTGTCAATGAAGAAGATTGCTTTCGCCCTGGCGTCCGGCAACACCTTCATCCTTAAACCCTCCGAGTTCGCGCCCCTGACCGGTTTGCTCCTGGCGGATATTTTTGAGGCTGCCGGACTGCCCAAGGGCGTCTTCAACGTGGTACCAGGCTCGGCAGACAATGTCGGCAAGCGCCTGGTGGCCGATCCGCGCGTCAGGATGATTACCTTCACCGGCTCCGAGCGCGTTGGCAAGCTGCTGGCCGCCGAATGCGGCAAGCATATGAAGAAAGTCACACTGGAGCTGGGCGGCAAGAGCCCGCTGGTGGTGCTGGATGATGCCGACCTGGTATACGCGGTGGACGCAGCCGCCTTCGGCATCTTCTATCATCAGGGACAGGTCTGCATGGCCAACTCGCGGATCATCGTCGAACAGGGCCTCTATGAGCGGTTCTGTGAGGCTTTCGTGGCCAAGGCCAGAAGCGTGGTGGTGGGTGATCCACGGCATCCGGATACCGTTGTCGGTCCGCTGATCCGACCCGAGCAGTGCCTGTTCATTGCCGAACAGATCCGCGAAGCGACCGACCAGGGCGCCCGCCTGTTGTGCGGCGGGACGTACGAAGGCAGCTTCTTCCAACCCACGGTACTGGCTGATGTGACCCCGGCCATGCGTATCTATAGCGAGGAATCATTTGGCCCGGTAACCTCGATCTACCCCGCCCGCGACTTCGAGCACGCCGTTGAGCTGGCCAATGACACCCACTACGGCTTGTCGTCGGCGATCATCACCAACGATCTGCAAAAGGCCATGGCGTTCTCCGAGCTGTCCACCGCCGGTATGATCCACATCAACGACACCACCATCTCTGACGAACCGCATATCACTTTTGGCGGTACGGGGGACAGTGGCTTCGGCCGTGAAGGCGGACGGGCTTCGATGGAGGAAATGACTGAGGTGAAGTGGGTCACCATTCAGACCGGCAAGCGCGAATTTCCCTTCTGAACGATCGGGTGCCGTACCCGCAGCGGCGCCCGACGAACAACGAACGGTCATAACAAAGCCGTGTCCTCCAGAGGAGGTACACGGCTCTTGTTTGCCCCCCTGCTGTTACCAGGCGGCTACCGCCCCATCGCTGCGCGGATCATGACCGCCCTCCAGCAAGCCTGACGGATAACGCAGAATGGCCCCGGCATGCCCCATGCTCTCGTCATAGCTGTCCAGCACTTCGACATCATGACCCATTGCTCGCAGCGCTTCGATGGTGTCGATGGGGAAGCGCGACTCCAGCTTCAGGGTCTCGCTCGGGTTGCCCCAGGTACGTCCAAGCAGCCAGCGCGGTGCGTCGATGGCCGCCAGGGGATTCAAGCCGAAAGTGGCGATACGGCTGAACACGGCACTCTGCGATTGCGGCTGGCCATCGCCACCCATATTGCCGTAGACCAGCGTGCGTCCATCTGCAAAGCGGGCCATGGCTGGATTGAGCGTATGGAAGGGTTTGCGCCCAGGCGTAAAGGGGTTGCGGGCCTCCGGGTCAAGGGAGAAGCTGCAACCGCGGTTCTGCCAGTTCACCCCACTGCCGGGCAGCACGATACCGCTGCCGAATTCATGGTAGATGCTCTGGATGAAGCTGACCGCCACGCCCTCCTCATCAACCACACCCATCCAGATAGTGTCCGCCGGCCCCATGCCCTTGCCCCAGGGTGCTGCCTGGTGCGGGTCGATCTTGCCTGCCATGGCGGCCAGCAGTTCGGACTCCAGCAGGCTCTGAGGATCAACTGACATGTAGGCCGGATCGGTGATCTCACGATCACGCACGGCGAATGCCTGTTTGGTCGCTTCCACGCAGGCGTGCACGAAAGGCGCGCCCAGCGGATCCATATCAGGCTGCAGCAGATGATCCAGCTGGCCGAGGATCATCAGCGACACCAGGCCCTGGGTCGGTGGCGGGAAATTGTAGACCTGTCCCAGGGAATGATTCATTACCAGCGGCTTGCGCAGCTGGGCCTGGTGACGCTCCAGGTCCACCAGCCGCAACGGGCTGCCGGCCGCGGCGAGCTCCGCTGCCAGGGTGCGCGCCAGGTCGCCCCGGTAGAAGTCATCAATCCCGGCGCTGGCAAGCTGTTCCAGCGTATCGGCCAGCCGCGGCTGGGTGAAACGCGCCCCGGTCTCCGGTGACTCGCCTGCCGTCAGAAAGGTCTCGGCAAACCCAGCCACGCCCAGCAACTCATCGCGCTTGGCGGCCGTGCACAGGCTCTGGCTACGGGTTACCGAGATGCCGCCACGGGCGTAGTCAATCGCGTCACCAAGCAGCCGCGTCAACGGCATGCGGCCTCCCAGTTCCGAGTTCGACCACTGGTACGCCAACTGCCACCCCGACAGGGTGCCCGCCACGGTATTAGCTGCCAGACCGCCGCGAAAGGGGATACTGGTCAACCCCTGCTGACGGTAATCCTCCAGCGTCACGCCAAGGGCGGCTGCGCCGCAACCGTCAACGGCCACTGGGTCGTGCCCGGGGCGCGATATCAACCAGAAGCCATCCCCGCCAATACTGTTCATGTGCGGATAGACCGCCGCAATGGTGGCTGCCGCAGCAATCATCGCTTCGACGGCATTGCCGCCCTCACGCATCACCGCCATGGCGCTCTGCGCCGCCAGGGAATGAGGTGCAACCGCCATGGCTCGCGAGCCGCGGCTTGGATTGGGAACGAACGTCATGATCGTGTTTCCATTTCAGCAGGATTGAGAAGAAGGGGATAGTCGCCGAGCCAGGCCCATGACCTGCTCATCAGCAAACCGCGGTCCGATCAGCGACAGGCCCACCGGCGCGCCATCGATTCGGGTCCAGGGCCAGACCACCTGTGGCAGACCGGCAAGACCCGCGACGCAGAGCATTTGCTGGGAACGCGCGCGGGTCACCTGGACGTGCTGCAGCGGCGCCTCCAGAGCGGGCGCAGGCCCGGGTACCGGCGGTAGCAACAGATAGCCATCGCTACCCAGCAGTGACGCGAGGCAGCGCTGCGCATCGGTGCGCACCGCGGTAGCCCAGGCTACCTGCCCGGCGGATATCGTTGCGGCCAGTTGAAAGCGACTGCCGACATCCGTGGCAAACCCCGGCGCCGCGCGGCGTACCCAGGCCCCGTGTTGCTGCCAGACCTCCGCGGCCTGAAGGATACGCAGCGCCTCCGCCCATTGTTCCAGCGCCAGCGTGCCGCCGGCGATGCGCTGCACCGCAAGCGCGGTCGTTGTCAGCCAGCGTTCAAATGCCTCGCGCACGGGCGCATCCAGCATCTGCAGAAGATCATCACTGACCAGCAACCGGGCGTCCGCCACGGCATCGGGTACCTGTGTGTGCAACAGTGTCTGCAGAACCCGTTCCAGCAGTTCGCCTTCGCTGGCAAACCACCCGACGGTATCGAAGCTGTGAGCCAGGGTGAAACACCCCTGAGTGGTTACCCGCCCATGACTCGGACGTATGCCCCAGATCCCGCAGTAGCTGGCAGGCAACCGGACCGACCCACCGCAATCAGTGCCGAGTGCCAGATCCGCATGCCCTGCCGCCACCGCCACCGCCGAGCCAGAGGAAGACCCACCGGGCAAGCGATCGGATGCCGCCGGGTTCTGCGGGGTGCCGTAGTGCACGTTGATACCCGCCAGACTGTAGGTCAGCTCATCGGTCACCGTCTTGCCGACCCAGCAGGCCCCCGCGTCCAGCAGCCATTCGGCTACCGGCGCTGTCTGCAGCGCCACCGGCTGCGCAGACAGCCAATCAGGATTACCGGCCCCAGCGCGCATGCCCCTGATCTGGAACACGTCCTTGACCGCCAGGCGCACCCCGGCCAGGCACGTGCCTTCACCCGATTCGCCCTCATGCGGGGAGCGGCCAAAACCATCGGCGACGAAGGCGCCGTTATATCCCGGTTGCAACAGTGTGTTCATGGCGTCACCCAGCTCACATGTGCGGCGACTATGCGCCAATCACCCTCAAGGCAGACCCAGCTCTGGGTCTGCCGTCCCAGACGGGTACTGCCAGGCCGCTGGAACACGATGTTGGCCACGGCAAAGGTGTCGCCAAAGGTGGTGACCGATCGTTCGATCACATGGCGGGCCAACTGACCACTGTCGGCCCGCACGCGGCGGAAAGCGGCTATCGCAGCGTGCCCGTAGAGATGTTCGCCGGCGCCATAGCGCAGGGTATGCGGACTGTTCCAGAACAGTCGATCAAGCTCGTCCAGCTGATTGCTGGTCAAGGCTCGCTCGTAGTCATCCACCGCCCGATTGACCTGCATCAGCACCGATGGATCATTGATCTGCGGCGCGCTCTGCTGTGGTAGCGCATACAGCGCCGGATCGGTCGCGCATACGCCTCGCCCAAGCAGCCCGACTTCAGCCTGCTCGTCCAGCATGGCCAGGGCAATCATCGGCGGGCAAGGCGATGCCTTGGCCAGCTCGGCATCCAGCGCAATGCGCAAACCGAACTCGGCAAACGCCGGGTGCGTGCCAGCGTAACAGCCCAATGCCGGCGTCCAGTTTTCAGGCAGCCAGGCCGCCATGGGGTCGCGTACCGCGCTCGCATGTCCCCAGGCCTGGGCACCGAAGCCCGCAGCATCAATGACCCCGCTGTCCCCCAGCATCGGTGCTGCCGGGGCCGTGGAGTCGACCAGACGTGGGCCAACCGGCCGCCTGGCAGGCCGTGTCAGCCAGCGATGGGGCGCGCCGGAAAGCCGAATGCCGATGTCCTGGCCATTCCCGCCCATGCCAACCACCAGCGACTCGGCACCGCAACCAACGGTGGCCCGCAGCATGAGATGACAGGCCGCCATCCACAGCGGCAGAAAGAACAGCGGCGCCCCCTTCACCAGTTCGGTTACGGCTGGCGGCGCCTGCTGCGCAATCAATTCCTGGAGCAATGCCATTGTGGCGCCGGTCGTCTGCGCATGCAGATCATCACCAGCCCTCAGCGCTGCCTGGGCCAGCGGGATCAACTCGATCCCGGCCTTGCCCAGGCAGGGCCGCAACGCATCAGCCAGCACCTGATCGCGATGACGCAGACGCTCGAGTATCTTCAGGTCCGCGGTGCCGAAGCGAAGCTGGGGCCCTGCACCACTGGGCAGTATCGACCAGCAACGGGCGCCGGTGTGGGTATCGCTCACCTCGACCAGGGAGGTGGATGGCGAAATGACCGCCGCCAGGGGGGTGACCACGTCCCGCTCCTGGGCCGGCAGCAGGGAAACCCGCCCCTGCAGAATCATCTTGCGGGCACTGGCTATATCCGCCGCCCAGCCCTCGTGGATACAGCACAGCGCCGCCGAGGCCAGGATGGGATCGCTCGGCCGCGCAGGATCGGCAAAGGGCGGGCCGGCATGCAGCAGGCAGAATGGCTGCAGCCCCACCGCCGCGGCGGCCGGCACCACAGCGGTCCAGACCGGTTGCACGGCATGCACCCGTTGCAAGGCATGCTCATTGGGAAGCGCGTTTTCGGCAGCCGAAAGCATGTCCGGAAAACTCCTGTGTCGGTGGGGCTAGAGCGGCTGGGGAACCGGTAGAATTTCTGCCGTCGCATCAAAGCGCTGGCCCGCCCGCAGACAGAACACTGGCTGCAACATGCGTTTGGCGACCACTTCCGTACCTTCGTTGTCACGCAGCAGCCACTTCCCGGCCTCATCCGACAGCACCGTGATATCCGCTTCGCGACCCACCCCCAGCGACCCGAGCGTATCCGACATGCCTATGAGTTTGGCGGCATTGCTGGTGGCCATGGGGACTACCTGCTCCAGCTTCAGACCCAGCGCCATCAGGCTGACCATTGCCGAGACCAGGCTGAAACGCGAGGTGCCCTTGAACAGGTGCTCTTCGTCTGGATGCTCATCTTCCTCCGGTACCCCGGCGGGAGCCTTGACCGAAGTGTTGTAGCCATGCATGTCGGCGCCCAGCGTATCCGGGATCACCCCCGCCTCGAGTACCTTGGCGGCCATCTTGTAGCTGAAGTGCGAGCCATGCCCCACGTCAACCTTGAGGCCGCGGGCCAGTGCCTCGCTGACCAATGGATGTACTTCGCCGCTGAGCGAGACGAAGCCCCCCGGGTGCCGACTGAAGGGATGTGCCAGGACATCGCCGGGCTTGAGCAGATCAAGCACGGCCGGGAAGATGCTGTCAGGGTCCACCCGGCGCCCGCCGGACTCAGGCTCCGGCCACAGCTGACCAAAGTGGATATACAGCGGCAGCCCTGTCTGTTCGCCCACTTTCGCCGCCTTCTTCATTACATCGAGCCCCCAGCGCGCGAAGCCACCCAGCTCGGCATGCGCCTTGATACCCCGGACCACATCACTGTTCGCCAGCGCGGACTTCACCGTGGCGTCCACATCCGAGCATTCGGGGCGATAGAGCTCAGGGTAGAAATGCCCTTCCAGACCACCGACCAGATAGGCGGATATGAATGAGATGACCCGGCTGTGCGAGGTATTGATCACGTAGTTGCGAAAGCCCGGTAGCGTAATGCAACTGGCCCCTCCTTGATCCACCAGCGTGGTAACGCCGGAATAGACACCGCACATGTCGGCATTCAGGCCAAAACGACCGGTCACGTACTGGTAAATATGCCCATGGGTATCGATCAGCCCCGGCAGGACCAGGCGGCCGGTACAATCGATCAGCTCGGCACCCGCGGCCTGCGGCGTGCCCAGCAACGGACCGACGGCGGCGATACGGCCATCACGCACCAGCACATCCTGAACCGCGTCTACCGAATAGGCCGGGTCGATGACCCGGCCGCCGTGCAAAAGAGTCGTCTTCATCAAGAGTACCTACCTTATCCAGCGTTAATCCAAGAAATCCCGTGACCGGAGCCGCTATGTGGTATACCACCTAGTTGACCCAGCTGAACCTGACTGACAGCATCCGGCGAGTCGGCGCTGTCACGTCACCTTGTATCGATCAGATATCCAGTAGCAGATGTGCCGAAGCACTGCTTGAACAACAGATCATCATGCTGCCCCGGCGAGCATGTTCATCTGCCGAATACACCGTATCGCCATGCACAGGCTGGCCTTCCAGCACCTTGACCTCACAGGCGCCACATACGCCCTGCTCGCAGGAATAGAGCACATCCTCACCAGCCTCGAGCAAGACGTTGAGAATGGTTTCACCCGCCGGGATCAGATACTCGCGTCCTGACCGGGCCAACACCACGTTGAAGGAGCCCTCAGCCAGCACGGGGCCTGCCGCGGTAAAGCGTTCTGTATGCAGCCGCTCACCCAGTCCACTGGCGTCCAGTTGATCCAGCATGGAGCTGGGTCCGCAGGCATAGACTTCCGTCTGCGGATCAAGCCCCTCGAGCAGTTCGAGCAATGCCGACTGCGGACCACTGCTATCGGCGAAATGCAAAGTCACCTGTGGGTCTGCCGCCAGTTCGCGGTAGAACAGCGCGTGCTCGGGCGAGCGGCTCCAGTAATGCAGCCGAACCGGACGCCCTGCTTGCTGTAACGCCTTGAACATCGAGTAGATCGGCGTTATGCCGATGCCACCGGCGATCAGGCATACCGGGGCCGGCCCGGTAGTGAGCGGAAAGTGGTTGCGTGGCAGACTGACCTCGAGCGCCTGCCCGACCCGCGCCTGGTCATGCAGCCAGCAAGAACCGCCACGACCCTGCGCATCACGCTTGACCCCAATCACGTAGTGGTTTGCAGCGCACAACGGCGTGATCAGGGAGTATTGCCGTATCATCCCGCCGGGCAGATGCAGATCCAGATGCGCGCCAGCGCTCACCGGGGGCAGCGGAGCGTCGTCAAGAGACGTCATCTCGTACAGCACGATATCCCTGGCGCCGTAGCGCATGCCCGTAAGCTGCAGCGTCATGCGCTGTGATTCAGACGGTCCCATAGCTCACACCCATGTCGCGCAGCCACATCCGGTACTTCATGCCCAACAGGTCGGTACGGTGGTGCAGCTCCATGCGCAGATCCACTGGAATGCGCTCCGGGCGCTGGGTGTCGACGATCGCGCTGTCCTGTGCGTAAACCAGATCCTGACGCCGACGCACCTCGGCATCGGTCGGCTGCGGTGAGAAGTTCATTGCACAACAGATACGCACGATACTGCGTGTTTCATCCACCTGCTGCGCGGTCAGGAAGGTGCAGAAACGGTCATCCGGGCTCCCCTCGGATGCGCGCGCCGGGTCGGTGATGATCACCCGCTTCTTGAAATAGGCGACCAGGGGGCGCAGGCAATGGTAGGCATAGAATGCCGTGACTGGCACCTCGCGCGGATCACCGTAGGGCTGGGTTACCTGAACCTCGGAAGTGGCCAGGCCGCCGTCCTTTTCGAACACCTCGTAGGGGCCGATCGGGTCGGGCTGGTCCATGATGCCGTTGACCCCGGCGTGCACGAATGGAAAGTGGGTCGGATCGATGAAGTTTTCCACCGCCCGATAGCCCGACTTGAACTCGTATGGCCCACACACCACCTTCTTGTAGCTGGGGTCATCCCACTCGGGAAAGGCGGGAATATCATTGGCGGGCTCACCCAGGCACGTCCAGATGAAACCGTAGGCTTCCTTGACGTGATGCGGAATTGCCTTTGCCTTGCGCATCGGCGTCTCGTTTGGCGCGGCGGGCATCAGTACGCACTGGGCGGTACCGTCATAGTTCCAACCGTGATAAGGACAGACCACGCGGTCACTCTGGATAAAACCCTTGGACAGCCTTGCGCCCCGGTGTATGCACAGATCTTCCCATACATAAGCCTGCCCGGCCGAATCGCGCCAGGCGACCAGATCGCGCCCGAACAAGGTTGTAGGTACCAGCTTGCCGGGCACCACCTCTTCGGAGGTGGCTACCACATGCCAGTCATTGAGCAGGGCATCCTCGAGGGGACGATCCAACTGATTGCTTGTTTCTCTGCAGTTCATCAGAGACTCACCTTTTCTGAAGTTGAAGATACCAGCACGAGAATCTCATCTGGCTCCATGACGCGCGGATCACATGGTCAGCGGTCTGATGTTTCAATCAGAAAGGCAATTAGCATGCCAGCGGCATGACAAATAAGCAGGTATACCCCGTTTCTTGCCAAGCCCCCGCGTCCCGCGGTATCGCGCAAGCCGGGTTCAATACCGGGAGCGTCATCCGAAGTCCTGAGGGCTCGAAAAATGCAACACAACGAGGCAAAATAAGGGGCATGCCTCTTATTTGGGCACGATCATCGGCAGTTGGCGCAATCTGGACCGGAAAAGTACGCGGCACCAAACTTGCTTTACATTACGCAGTGGATGCCCGGAGCACGCGCTTCTGTTCCGTAGCGGCATCCGGATGACCAGCCTCGCCATCACCGGCAGCCCTATCGACAACAGATGACGAACTGAACACATGACTAAATACGCCCCGGAACAACTAGAAGCCGACATAGCCGCTGCGCTGCAACGCTCCCCTCTGCTGGGCCGCCCGGGCTTCCTTATACGCCGCTTGCATCAGATCCACTGCGGGCTCTTCCTGGATGAAACTCAGGGCCACGACGTAACCCCCGTGCAATACAGCCTCCTCACAACGCTCGCCATGATCGGCGAGACCGATCAGATTACCCTGGCCAACGAGATCGGGTTAGAGCGCACCAGTGTTGCGGAAGTTATTGCCCGGCTGGAAATGAAGGAGCTGCTGCTGCGCAGGAAGAGCACCAGCGACCGGCGAGTCAAATTGGTCAAGCTCAGCCGTAAAGGACAGTACCTGCTGAAGAAGCTCGAGGCGAAAGTGCAGAAGGCCCATGAACGTACTGTAGAGGCACTGCCAGAGGAAGAAAGAGCACTGTTCATGCTGCAGCTGATACGACTTGTAGAAGCCAACAACGACATTGGCAGCGCGCCATTCAAGCTCGACCAGACAAACTAGGGTCCAGCCTGAATGGCGGTCAGGTATTATCCGCGCTGGTGAAAACGGGTAAGAAACTGTTGGGCTTTTTCCGTTTGCGGCGCGCTGAAAAACTGGGCCGGCTGGCCTGTTTCAACCACTTCCCCACCGTCCATGAAGATGATACGGCTCGCCACCTGTCGCGCGAATTCCATCTCATGCGTGACCACCACCATGGTTGAGCCCTCTTCCGCCAACTCGTGCATCACTTCCAGCACCTCTCCTACCAGCATCGGATCGAGTGCACTGGTGGGCTCATCGAAGAGCAGGACATCCGGCTTCATGGCCAGGGCCCGGGCAATACCGACACGCTGTTTCTGGCCACCGGACAGGTTTGCCGGATACATATTGGCCTTGTCCTGCAAGCCAACCTTGGCCAGCAACGCCAAGGCCTCCTCATGCGCCGCCTTCTTATCCCGTTTCTGCACATGTATCGGGCTTTCAACGATATTTCCAATCACGCTCAGATGTGGCCACAGGGCGAAGTGCTGAAATACCATGCCAATCCTCGCGCGCATGCGCGCCAGGTCCGAATCATTCATCTTGGCACCGCCCTTGTGCGCACCGAATCGCTGGGAATTGAGTCTGATGGAACCGGCGTCAGGGGTTTCCAACCAGTTCATGCAGCGCAGCAGCGTGGACTTTCCGCAGCCGGAGGGACCAAGCAAGCACAACACCTCTCCTTTGTTCAGATCCAGTGACACATCCCGGAGAACCTGATTGCTGCCAAAGGATTTGGATACCCCCTGAACCTGCAGCACCTTAGTGGCGTTCTTGTCTTCAACATCAAGGGTGTCTTTCATGCTCTACGCACCTCGGCATAACGGATAAAGATCAGGGTGACAAATTCGATTACCAGGCAGATGAGCCAGTACAGCAGTACCGCAGACAGGAAGCTGGCGAAGGGAATGAAGTGGGTCGCCTGGATGGCGTTCATCACCGCGGTCAGCTCCGACACCGCGATGATGCCCAGAAAGGCACTGTCCTTGAGAATCTGCGTCATCTGATTGCCGATCACCGGGGTAGAGCGCATCAGCATCAACGGCATGACGATACGAATCAGCAGCTTGCTGCCATGAAGACCGAAGGCCTTACCCGCCTCGATGGTCTCGTTTGGAATGTCCCGCCAGGCTGCTCTGAGGATGATCGCCATGTAGGCGGAGTTGTAGATGATCAGCGCGATGAAGCCGGCAACCCAGTTGGACAGCTGAATGCCGAAGGTCGGCAGGCCGAAATAGATAAGGTAAACCAGCAACAGGAAGGGCACGCAGCGCATGCATTCACAGTAAAAGCCTATGCTGCGGTGAATAACGGCCTTTTTTGACATCAGCATCGGCACCAGCACAATACCGAGGACCAACGAGGTACTGCCTGCGAATACCAGGAGGGTGACGGTATTGAGGAAGCCGGCCCAGATAGCCGGATATTGCTGCCATACGATGACAAAGTCGTCAGGACTCATACCCGTACCTCCTGTCCTGCTGGCTTGCGCTCAAGGCGACGCTGTGCCCTGACGAGTACGAAAATGATCACCAGGTAGAGACACATGCCGAACATCAGTGGCGGCAGGGGATCATAGGTTCGGGCTCCAACACGCTGCGCGGCGCGGGTGATTTCCACCAGGCCGATGACCGCAATGGCGGGGCTGGACTTGATCAGCATGGTCATTTCGTTCACCAGGCCCGGCAAACTGGACTGCCAGACTTGTGGCAGCACGATACGCCACACCCTGAGCCAGGCTGGCATGCCGAAAGCCAGAGCAGCGTCATACTGCTGCCGGTCGAATGCGAGCAGCGAGGAGCGCCAGATCTCGCAGCTGAACGCCGCGGCAGTCAGCGACAAGGCAATCAGTGCCGCCGCCAACGGATCGAGTGACAAGCCAAACTGCGGCAGACCAAAATAGATGAGGAGGATCAGGGTCACTGCAGGGCAAGACCGGACAATGCTGACGTACAGGTAACATACCTGCCTGATGAACGGGATCCGTGCCCAGCGCAGCAGCGCCAGGCCCAGGCCGAGCGGCACCCCGAGGAGAATCCCGATGAGGGAAACTCCAACGGTGGTAAACGAGCCTTGAACTATGCTCCAGTAATCGTAAGCAGTCATGTCGATGCCATCAGTTCACGTCGAAGGGCATGTCTTCAAAACTGGCACCGAGCCATTTTTCCTGCAGCCGGTACATCTCACCGCTTTCACGGATTTTCAGCAGCGCGTCATTGATCAGCTCCAGCACCTCCGAATTCCCTTTCCGGACAGCCCAGGCTTTGTAACCCGGCTCTCCAATCGGCTTGCCCAGCACGAATATGTCGCCGCGCTCCCTGATCAGTGCCCGCAACGTCAGGTCAGTGTTCACGACCGCATCAATCCGGCCAAACGCCAGGTCCTGGTAGGCTTCCGGATAGCCGTGATACTCAACAATCTCCGCGACCCCCTCGCCATACTCGGCCTTGAGTTTCTCATTGAAGGCCTTCAACTCGGCCAGGAACGCACTGCCCGTTTCAGCGCCCACGGTCTTACCGATAAGGTCTTTCGGCTCATTGATTTCAGTACCTTTCCTCATGCCGTAGTAAGTCGTAGAGGCTGCCGTCGGGGTGGCATAGTCAAAGCTTTTCTTACGCTCTTCCGTGACCATGACTGCAGATAACGCCATATCAAATTTGCCGCTGGTGACTCCGGGCAGAATACCGGCCCACGGCAGGATCTCCTGACGCAGTTCCAGGCCAGTTTCTTTCTCGACCAGTTCTTTCAGCTCATTGTCATACCCGGTCGACTTGCCGTTCTCCATGAACTCAAAGGGCCGGTAATCGTCTTCTGTTGCGACAGTGATATACCCCCTTGCCCTGATTTCCTCCTGGGTCAAGGCATGGCTGACAGATGCCCAGCCCAACGCGCCGATCAACACGAGCGAAAAGCCTGTCAGATGCCGCAGGAGGCCGGTCTTTTTAACCAAGGGAGTGGGTGAGAATTTGAAGTGGGTCGACATTGTGGTTTCCTTTGCTGCAAGAGAGATACCCAGCACTAACGGGCGCCAAAGCAAACAAAGCAAGTGGTATGCCATCTTTTTTTTCTGATGAAATACAACTACATAGGAAATCTATGAATTTTCATAAAGCATGGCGGACATGCCTCGGCGCTCCAGTATCGAACAGCAAAAACGGGGCATGCCTCCGAATGACGCAGCTGACCGATCGGCTGTTTCATTGGAAGCGCAGAAGGGGGGCAGGGACAGTTATCGGAAAGGTGCCGCCCGGGAATCGGGTGCATGTGTTCAGAGAGAACTGCTTCAGCAGCAGCGTAGTGCAGTAGCGGCCACGAGGACCGCTACTGTTCGAACAGGGCAGTGTTGGCTCGCCCTACGTGGCTACCGGAACCCTTTCCTCGGTCTTCTCAGCGTATCGCTGCGCCAATACGGCACACACCATGAGCTGGATCTGATGAAACAGCATCAGCGGCAGGATCATGACTCCGATCGTTCCACCCGCGAAGAGTACCTGGGCCATGGGGACGCCCGTTGCCAGGCTTTTCTTGGAGCCCGCAAACAGAATGGTTATCCGGTCGGCGGTGGAAAATCCCAGCCGTCTTCCGACGAAGTTGGTTATTACCAACGCCAGCGCGAGCAGCAGTGCGCAGGCAAACACCAGCCCCGCCAGCTGCGCCAGAGGCACCTGCTGCCAGATACCCTCAACCACCGCATTGCTGAAGGCGCCGTAAACCACCAACAGAATGGAGCCCTGATCCACGTACTTGAGCCAGCTCTTGTTTCGTGCGACCCATTCGCCTATCCATATTCTGGCTACCTGACCGGCGATAAATGGCAGTAACAACTGCACCACGATCTTGCTGATCGCATCCGTTGTGCTTGATCCCTGGACCTCCGCACCCAGCAACAACATGACCAGCAAGGGTGTCAGGAAAATGCCGATCAGACTTGACGTGGCGGCACTGCAAATCGCCGCGGGTATATTGCCGCGCGCCAGGGAGGTGAATGCAATGGCTGATTGCACCGTCGCCGGCAATGCACAGAGGAACAGTAGTCCCAGATAAAGCTCGGTACCGACCAGAGGCGAGAGGATCGGTTTCAGCGCCAGACCCAGGAGCGGAAACATGATGAAAGTGCAGATGAAGACGACCAGGTGCAGACGCCAGTGTGTCATGCCGGAGATAATGGCGGCGCTTGACAGTTTCGCACCATGAAGAAAGAACAGCAGCCCAATAGCGACACTGGTAATCCAGCCCACAGCCTCCGCAGCCTGGTCCCTGACAGGCAGCAAACTGGCGAGGATCACAGTTCCGATCAAACTGAGCGTGAAATTATCGGGAAGTAGGCGAGGCCTTGTCATACGTTCATCCGTTAAGTGGCTTGCGGGGCAAAGTGATGCCAGATTACTCTTCCGCAGAATTACAGACTAACGCGATAAACCTACCAAATGTCGAGAACCGGACAATCCACGCTTACGGTACGGGCCATCCCTCCCCTTACGTCGCTGCCAAGACCCGTGTTCGCCAGGGCGGAATCCTTGAAGCGAGGGGCCACTACCGAGTGGCATAGCCACGCCTGGGCTCAATTATCCTATGCAATACGCGGCGTGCTGTCGGTTCACACCGCAACCGGTCGGTATCTCGCTCCGCCCCAACGGGCGATTCTCATACCGCCCGGACTCCCCCATGCCGTTATCAGCTCACCGGTAACTGAAATGCGCAGTCTGTACGTCGACGCGGATGCTGTTGCCTGGGCTCCCCCCTGTTGCACGGTGTTGCAGATCACTCCGTTGACCCGGGAGTTGATCAACGCCTTCAGCCAGTTCCCAGCGAACTACGACGAGCACGGTCCCCATGGACGCCTCGTCTCCGTGCTGCTCGATCAGTTGCAGGCTGCTCCAGAGGCGCGATTGCACCTGCCGTGGCCCGCAGACCCGCGTCTGCAGCACCTGTGCGAGGAGCTGTATGAGGCGCCATATCTGGCCAGGAAGCTCGGAGACTGGAGCGCGGGGCTGGGTGTTTCGGAGAAAACGCTGACCCGCCTGTTCTGGAGGGAGACAGGTTTCACTTTCAGAGCATGGAGACAGAGGTTACGCCTGCTCAGCGCCTTGCCTTTGCTCGAACAGCGTCAGCGCGTCACCGATGTAGCATTGGCTTGCGGTTACGACTCGACATCGGCATTCATTGCAGCTTTTCGCAAACATACCGGGATCACGCCCGGTGAGCTTCTGGGTGATCCCGGCAGATCACCCCCTGAGGCCATGAATCAAAGGTAAACAGACCCAAGGCACTCACAACTGTGCCGAAAAGGTGTCACATTCTCCCATATCCCCACTGTCGAACCCCCTGCGAAACCACTCCACCCGCTGGGCGGAGCTGCCGTGGGTGAAGCTGTCCGGCACCACCTCTCCACCGCTGCGGCGTTGCAGGCGGTCGTCACCGATGGCGGAGGCTGCCCGCAGCGCTTCTTCCAGATCCCCTGGTTCGAGCAACTCATTGTAGTGATGCGCGGCGTGGCCCCAAACCCCGGCAAAGCAATCGGCCTGCAGCTCCTGACGCACCGACAGATTGTTCACCACGGCGGCGCTCCGGCCTTGCCCAGCGGTGCAGGTTTTCACTGGGTCATTACACCACAGCCAGCACCCTTCGCTGGCTGCCATCAGACCGTAGGCATGGCCCTGTCTATCAACAGATCCACCGGATCTCCGGGCTGCAGACAGCCCAGCGCAGAGCCGCGCTCGGCGCCCAGTCGG
>Ga0079224_100001900_pt1 | contig 24720 bp, 27 predicted proteins | sample Stecom2015_FD_80414 | JGI IMG/M metagenome (GOLD analysis project Ga0079224, IMG submission 80414) | Agricultural soil microbial communities from Utah to study Nitrogen management - Steer compost 2015 | ecosystem: Environmental > Terrestrial > Soil > Agricultural land | place: USA: Utah... | reverse complement strand
GGTGTACTTCGGCGGCTCGAACCGGTGATCCCGGAACGAGAGCGACATCGACTGGCCGAAGTCCTCGATCGGGGAGATCTCCGAGAAGATCTCCTCCAGACCGGAGGTGGTGTTGAGGTTGGTCTCGCCCTTGGCGGCGGCGGCCTCGACGCGCTCACGCCAGGCGTCGGAGCCGAGGAGCCAGTCGAAACTCTCCGTCTGGAGGCTGAGCAGGTCGGGTGCCTGGAGAGGCTCGTGGATCTTGGCGAAGGAAATGCGGCGGGAAGCCGTACGGTTCGCGATAGCGTCTGCAGTAGGTGCGGAAGAGGTGCGCGAGGCAGCCAAAGGGGGTCCTTCCCTGCGAGTGGGGTGCACACTGCGCCGACCACCTGCCGGCCGGGCGACCGGGCGGGTGCGGAGGGCCGATCTGCGGGCAGGCAGAGTCAGCGCAAAGCGTCAGCATACCGGCTGTCCATGTGCGGTGTCCAACCGGTCCGGTGGGCACGGATGAGGCCCGCACCACACGGGTGCGGGCCTCGTCCGTGAAGGCGATGGGCGGCGGGGGCCGTCAGGCCACCCGGGCCCGATCGCCGGGTGTCACTTGAGGGTGACGGTGGCGCCGGCGCCCTCGAGGGCCTCCTTGGCCTTGTCGGCCGTCTCCTTGTTGACGCCCTCCAGGACCGGCTTGGGCGCGCCGTCGACGAGGTCCTTGGCCTCCTTCAGGCCGAGGGACGTCAGACCACGCACCTCCTTGATGACCTGGATCTTCTTGTCGCCGACGGAGTCGAGGATGACGTCGAACTCGTCCTTCTCCTCGGCGGCTTCGGCGCCACCCTCGCCGCCACCGGCGGCGGGGGCGGCCGCGCCGGCCACGGCGACCGGGGCGGCGGCGGTGACGTCGAACGTCTCCTCGAACTGCTTCACGAACTCGGAGAGCTCGACGAGGGTGAGCTCCTTGAAAGCGTCGATGAGCTCGTCGGTGCTGAGCTTCGCCATGAGTGGCGTTCCTTCCTGTGTGTCCTGCTCCTGCTACGCGAGCAGAGGTTTCCGGTGGATGCCGGGGTCCTGGGCCGGATGGCTCAGGCCGCGGCGGCCTGCTTCTCGCGCAGGGCCTCGACAGCGCGCGCGGCCTGGGTGGTCGGCGCGTTGAACACGTAGGCAGCCTGGAACAGGGCCGCCTTGAACGCGCCGGCTGCCTTGCCGAGCAGCACGTCGCGGGATTCGAGCTCGGCAAGCTTGTTGACGCCGTCGGCGGAGAGCTTGCTGCCCTCCACGACGCCACCCTTGATGACGAGCTCGCTGTTCGCCTTGGCGAAGTCACGCAGCGCCTTGGCCGCGTCCACCGGCTCCCCGGTGACGAACGCGATGGCGGTGGGGCCGGCCAGGTCTTCCTCGATGTCCTCGAGGCCTGCCTCCCTCGCCGCGAGGGTCGCGAGCGTGTTCTTCACGACGGCGTAGCTGGCCGTACCACTGAGCGAGCGACGCAGCTCCTGGAGCTGGGAGACGCTGAGCCCGCGGTACTCGGTGAGCATGACGGCGCTCGCCGCACGAAACTGGTCCGTGAGTTCGGCGACTGCCGCAGCCTTGTCAGGCCTCGCCATGGCCCTCCTTCCGGTCGTGACGCGCGGTCGGTGGGCCCGGAACGACAAGAGCCCCGCGCGCAGGGCACGGGGCTCAGACTGCGGCCGGCGACTGAGGAGTCGTCGAGCGGGTTCGAGCGTGTGGCACCTGCGCAGGCTCCGCGATCGCGGACTTGGCCCCACCCTGGCGGGCGGGAGACCGGCGGTCTTTGGCGAGGACCCACACTACCGGCACCGCTCCCCCGGTCACAACGCCGAGTGCGGGAGGGGGCCGTGTGCTTCGCCACAGTCCCGGAAGCGCCACGGTCACCCAGCCCTGGCTCGGAGCGGAGGGGCGAGCACGCAAGGTACCTCAGTCGCCGGCCGTCGCCGGTCCCCGGGGCACGCGTGGGGATCGCGCCCGATGTGCCCGGCTACCTCAGACCGGGAGCGTGGGCCTCGTGGCGGGCCGCAGGGGTCCGCCGGCGCAGGAGGAAGCGATGCATCCCGAGATCCACTACGCGATCTACCGGCTCGAGGCCGCCGAGCGAGAGCGGGAGCTCGACCGCCGCATGGCCCGCCGTGCCCGTCCCGAGGCCGTCGTGCGGATGCCTCGGTGGCGCCCGGTGCGCCGGCCGGCGCCGCTGCGCGCACCGCGTCTGGGCGGTGCGAACTGACGCCCGGGCCGGACGGGCACCTCACCGACCGGCGCACCGCCACACGCCGCGGCGCCGGCTGGCACGATGACGCCATGCACGTACCCCGCGCCCGGCTGGTCGGGCGCACCGCGGAGCTGGCGTCCCTGCGGCAGGCGCGGGACGCGGCCTGCCGGGGCGAGGGCGGCGCCGTCGTGGTCGCCGGCGAGGCCGGGATCGGCAAGACGCGGCTGCTCGAAGAACTACTCGCCGCTCCCCCGGAATCGGACGGCGAGAGCGAGGGCGCGCTGGTCCTGCGAGGGCAGTGCGCGGAGTCGGGGACCGGGCCGGTGCCCTACGCCGGCCTGGAGGGGATCCTGCGAGACGCCGTGCAGCTCCTCGGGGCCGAGGCCACGCTCGAAGCCGCCGGCCCGGCGGCGGACGCATTGGGCGTCCTCTCGCCGGGCCTGGTGGAGGTCCGCTCCGGTGCCGACACCGGCCGGCTCCCCGAGGCCCTGACCGACCTGCTGGTCGGGTTGTCACGACGACGACCGCTCGTCGTCGTCCTCGAGGACCTGCACTGGTCGGACGACGCCACTCGCGCCTGCCTGGCGCGCCTGGCACGGGTCGCGCCGCGGGCGGGGCTGCTCCTGCTCGCCAGCTACCGAAGCGACGACGTCGGACGCCGGCATCCACTCCGGGCCGCCCTCGCCGAGCTCGAGCGGGCGCGCCTCGTCACCCGGATCGACCTGGGACGGTTGCGCACGGACGAGGTGGTCCAGCTCGCCCTCGACCTGTTGGAGGCCGCCGAGCCCGGTACCGCCGTCGATGGGTTGGAGGACCTCGTCGAACGCAGCGAGGGCGTGCCGTTCTACGTCGAGGAGCTGGCGACGGTCGTCGGCGGAGCGATGCCGGAGTCGCTGCGTGAGGTCTTGCTGCTGCGCTACTCCCAGCTCTCACCCCGGGCCCAGGAGTTCTGCCGTGCCGTAGCCGCCGCCGGCCGACGGGCACCGCACGACCTGCTCACGGCGGTCCTGACCGAGGATCGGCTCGCGGCGGCGGAGGGCGCCGCGAGGGAGGCGGTGGACGCGTTGGTGCTCCGAGCGGACGCCGACGGGTACCAGTTCCGGCACGCGCTCATGCAGGAGGCGGTGGCGGCCGAGCTGCTGCCGGGCGAGCGGCGCCGCCTGCACACCGCCTACGCGATCGCGCTCGAGGCGGGCCCCTCCTCGGTCGCGCGACTGGCCCAGGTCGCCGACCACTGGTGGGCGGCGCGGGTTCCGGACCGCGCCCTGACCGCCGCCGTCGTCGCCCAGGCCGCCGCCGAACGGGAGGGGGCGACGTCGACCGCCGTCGCACTCGGCGAACGCGCCCTGGACCTGTGGGACCTGGTCCGCGATCCGGAGTCGGCCACCGGGATCGTCCACGCCGAGCTGTTGCGGCACGTGGCCATCGCGGTCCACGGCTCCACCCAGCTCGACCGGGCCGTGGCGCTTGCGCGGCAGGCGCTGCGGGAGTGGCCCGAGGACGACCCCGCGGGACGAGCCCGGGCCCTGGGCACCGTCTGCGGATTCTTCTTCCCGAGCGATGTGCCGGGTGACCTCCCGGACGCGACGGGAACGACCTCGACGCTCGACGACGCCCTGGCGAGCCTTCCCGAGGACGCCGTGGCGGCCCGGACCGACCTGCTCATGTGGAAGTCCCGCGCCGCGATGCTCGCCGGCCGGCTCGAGGAGGCGGTCAGGGCGGCGGACGAGGGATACACGGTCGCGATGGAGGCCGGCGATCGTTCGACGGCGTCGATCCTCGTCAACATCGCCACCATGGCCCGGGTTACGAGCGGTGACATCGACGCCCTGGAGCAGATGGCGCGTGCGCGCGAGCTCGCGGGCGAGGAGTGGCGCCCACTGACCCGGTACTACACGAACTTCTCCGACGCCCTGCTCACGCTCGGCGAGTACTCGCGGGCGCTGGAGGTCGCCTCAGAGGGAGCGGCGCGTGCCCGCGAACGCGGCGCCGGCTGGGCCTCGCGGGCCATGCTCAAGGGCAACGTGGCCGAGGCGTGGCTCGGCCTGGGCCGGTGGGACGAGGCCGACGCCTGGTACGAGGCGTCTGTGCCGTTGGTTGCCCCGAGCGCGTTCGCGGTCTACCTCCACGAGCGGTGGACGTGGCTGACGTTCTGGCGCGGGGACGTCGAGCGGGCCCAGACGATGGCACGGCGGCAACGGCAGATCTGGATCCGGCACGCCAGGAACGAGATGCAGATCCGCTCCCGGACCGCGGTCACCCTGACCGAGTTGGCGCTGGAGCGCGGCGACCTGGACGATGCCCTCGAGCTCGTCGCCGATGTCCTGGTTCCGGACCGGCTCGCCGGGAAGTACGCCCTGCCGGTGCTGGCGGTCGCGGCCAAGGTGCTCGCCCGCGCGCGAGAGGAGGGCAGGGACGTCGCGCTCGAGCCGTACCGGGAGGTGCTGGGGCGTGCGGTGCGTTGGCCGACGGGCCCGGTGCACGCCGCGCTCTTCGCGGCGGAGCTGGGGGAAGGGCCGTGGTTGGCGGTCCGGGAGGCGCAGCCCGCGCCCGCCTACGTGGCGCCGTACGCGTTGTCCCGGGAGGGGGCCGACCTCTTGGCGCGGGGAGACCGCGATGCGGCACGTGGACGGCTCACCGAGGCGGTCGCAGCCGCCCGACGCATCTCGTGCGGCCTGGTGGCGGACCGCGCGGAGGCGCTGCTGGCGAGCGCCGGGGCCGCGGCACCGGCAAGGACGACGGCGGAGGACCAGCGGACCGACCGGGAGCGTCAGGTCCTCGCCCTGGTGGCCGAGGGGATGACCAATGGGCAGATCGCCGAGCGGCTGTTCATCAGTCGGAAGACGGCCTCGGTGCACGTCTCGGCGATCCTGCGGAAGTTGGGCGTGGCGAGCCGGACCGAGGCCGCGCTGCGGGCGAGCCCGTCCGTGCGGGACGCTGCCGGCTGACCGACGGCCGGTCCCGTGCCCACGGTGCAGGTCTCGGCCCTCTCCGGCCCCCGGACGTGCGACGGCCCGGCCACCGCGTGGTGACCGGGCCGTCGTGCGGCGGGCTACGCCGCCGTCGCGTCGTGCGAGGTCAGGACGCCGCCTCGGTGGTGAGGTTGCGCGTCTTGGTGGCGTCCAGCGGGATGCCGGGGCCCATCGTCGTGCTCATGGTGGCCTTGGTGATGTACCGACCCTTCGAGCTGGACGGCTTGAGCCGCAGGATCTCCTCCTGGACGGCGGCATAGTTCTCGACGAGCTGCTCCTCGGTGAAGCTCGCCTTGCCGATGACGAAGTGCAGGTTGCCGTGCCGGTCGACGCGGAACTCGACGCGGCCGCCCTTGATGTCCGAGACGGCCTTGGCGACGTCCATGGTCACGGTGCCGGTCTTCGGGTTAGGCATGAGGCCGCGCGGACCGAGCACCCGGCCGAGACGGCCGACCTTGCCCATGAGGTCCGGCGTGGCCACGGCCGCGTCGAAGTCGGTGTAGCCGCCGGCGACCTTCTCGATGAGCTCGTCGCCGCCGACCTCGTCCGCGCCTGCCTCGATCGCCTGGTTCGCGCGCTCGCCCTGGGCGAAGACGATCACCCGGGCGGTCTTACCGGTGCCGTGCGGGAGGTTGACGGTGCCGCGGACCATCTGGTCCGCCTTGCGGGGGTCGACCCCGAGCCGGAAGACGACGTCGACCGTGGAGTCGAACGTCGTCGTGGCGCTCTGCTTGGCCAGCCGGACGGCCTCGAGCGGGGCGTAGGGCTGGTCGCGGTGAATCTTCTCGTCGGCCTGACGATAGGCCTTGCTGCGCGTGGTCATCTGCTTCTCTCTTCTCGCAGTCGTGGTGCTACGGGCCCGCGCGGACCCTGCCACTGGTGCGCCGTGCAGCGCGTGGATACGGGGACGGGACCCGGTCGCGACGTCAGTCGTCGACCGTGATCCCCATCGACCGGGCGGTGCCGGCCACGATCTTGGCGGCGCCGTCGATGTCGTTGGCGTTGAGGTCCTCCATCTTCGTGCGGGCGATCTCTTCGACCTGCTCGCGGCTGATGGAGCCGACCTTCGCCGAGTGCGGGCTGCCGGAGCCCTTGGCCACACCGGCGGCCTTCTTGATGAGTTCGGCCGCGGGCGGCGTCTTGGTGATGAACGTGAACGAGCGGTCCTCGTACACGGTGATCTCGACCGGGATCACGTTGCCGCGCTGCGACTCGGTGGCCGCGTTGTAGGCCTTGCAGAACTCCATGATGTTGACGCCGTGCTGACCCAGCGCCGGACCGATCGGCGGCGCGGGGGTCGCGGCGCCGGCCTGGATCTGCAGCTTGATGTAGCCGGCGACCTTCTTCTTGGGAGGCATGCTTCCCTACTTTCTGTTCGTGGGCCGACGCCCTGGGCGATGACCCGGTTGCATCTCCCGCGAATCTCTCGCGGGAAGTCTGGGTGGGAGAAACCCGGGGGCTCTGGCCCCGGGCCGTCAGATCTTGGCGACCTGGTCGAAGCCGAGCTCGACGGGGGTCTCGCGGCCGAAGATCGTCACCAGCACCTTGAGCTTCTGGCTCTCCGGGCTGATCTCGGAGATGGTCGCCGGCAACGTCTCGAACGGGCCGTCGGTGACCGTGACCGACTCGCCGACCTCGAAGTCCACCTGGATCGGGGCGGGCGCCGGCGCGCCGCTCGTGGCGGCCGGCGTCTTGGCCGCGCCGGTTGCCGCGGGGGCGGGGGCCTCCAGCGCGGGCGCGAGCATGGAGAAGACCTCGTCCTCATTGAGCGGCACCGGCTGGTGGGTGTTCCCGACGAAGCCGGTCACGCCCGGGGTGTGCCGCACGGCGCCCCACGATTCGTCGGTGAGGTCCATTCGCACGAGGGTGTAGCCCGGGATGCGCACGCGGTTGACGATCTTGCGCTGCGCGTTCTTGATCTCCACGACCTCTTCCATGGGGACCTCCACCTGGTAGATGTAGTCCTCCATGTTCAGGCTCTGGATCCGGTTCTCGAGGTTCGCCTTCACGCGCCTCTCGTAACCGGCGTAGGTGTGCACCACGTACCACTGGCCGGGCAGCGTGCGCAGCTCACGACGGAACGCCTCGGCCGGGTCCTCCTCCGCGGGCGCCGGTTCTGCGGTCCCCTCGGCGGTCGTGTCCTCGGCGGGCTCGGTCGCCGCGGCGTCGCTGGTCTCGGCGGGCGCGTCGTCGGCCTCCGGCTGGGACTCGAGCGGCGCCTCGTCGACGCCTCGGGGCTCGAGATTCTCCTCAGACACTTCGGACCTGCTTTCTCATGACTGGAATGATGCTGACTTCTCGTGCGGTACTGCGGCGGTGCTCGTTCGTCCCGCTGGACGTCAACCGAAGACCCACAGCACGAGCCGGCCGAACGACAGATCGAGGACTCCGACGAAGGCCATGATCACCGCGACGAACACGAGCACCACGACGAAGTAGGTGAGCAGTTCGTTGCGGGTGGGGCGGACGACCTTCCTGATCTCCGCGATGACCTGCCGCACGAACAGCACGATCCGCGCGAAGAATCCCCGCTTCGCACCGGCCGAACCGGAGCCCGCCGCACGCTCAGGGCGCCCCGACGTCGCGCTCGCAGACTCGCTCACTCAGGTTCCTTCGTCCTCTGGCCGTTTCGCCCGCCCGTTCTGGGCGGGAATCCGGACCGACCCTGAGGACGGTCCGGGCAGCAGGCCGCACCACGCCGGTGCGGACCTCGCAGGGCAGGAGGGACTCGAACCCACAACCGCCGGTTTTGGAGACCGGTGCGCTACCAATTGCGCCACTGCCCTTCGGCGAACGACCCACCAGAACCCCGGCCGCCCGTGGGCACGCCGCAGCATGGTGGAATCCACCGACGACGAGTGTACGTGCTGACCAGTACCGAGGTCGAACCGGTCGGCGAGGGACCCTCGTCACATGGGCGCGCCGCCACCAGCCAAGACAGCCCGGACGCCGCTCCCGGCCGCGTGCCACGATAGGACGGTGAATGCTCCGCAGACCACGAAGCCCCGAGTGTCCGCACGTCTGTCCGCCATCGCGGAGTCGGCCACGCTGGCCGTGACCGCGAAGGCCAAAGCCCTCAAGGCCGCCGGCCGGCCGGTTATCGGCTTCGGCGCGGGCGAACCGGACTTCCCGACGCCGGACTACGTCGTCGAGGCCGCCGTCGCCGCGGCCAAGGACCCGGTGAACCACCGGTACTCCCCTGCCAAGGGCCTGCCCGAGCTGCGCGAGGCGATCGCCGCGAAGACGGAGCGGGACTCCGGCTACCAGGTCTCCCCCGACGACGTCCTCGTCACCAACGGCGGCAAGCAGGCCGTGTACCAGGCGTTCGCGGCGATCCTCGACCCGGGCGACGAGGTCCTGCTGCCCAGCCCGTACTGGACCACCTACCCGGAGGCGATCGCACTCGCCGGCGCCAAGTCGGTCGAGGTCTTCGCCGGCGCCGACCAGGACTACCTGGTGACGGTGGACCAGCTGGAGGCGGCCCGGACCGAGCACACCAAGGCCCTGCTGTTCAACTCGCCGTCGAACCCGACCGGATCGGTCTACTCCCCCGAGCAGACCGCCGCCATCGGACGGTGGGCCCACGAGCACGGCATCTGGGTGATCACCGACGAGATCTACGAGCACCTGGTCTACGACGACGCGGTGTTCACCCCGATCGTGCGCGCCGTGCCGGAACTGGCCGAGACCACGATCGTGCTCAACGGTGTCGCCAAGACCTACGCCATGACGGGCTGGCGCGTGGGCTGGATGATCGGCCCGAGCGACGTCATCAAGGCCGCGACGAATCTGCAGTCCCACCTCACCTCGAACGTCGCGAACGTCTCCCAGCGGGCCGCGCTCGCCGCGGTCAGTGGTGACCTGAGCGCCGTGGCGCAGATGCGGGAGGCCTTCGACCGGCGCCGCCGGACGATGGTGGACATGCTCGCCGCGATCGACGGCGTCACGGTCCCGACGCCGCGTGGCGCGTTCTACGGCTACCCCTCGGTCGAGGGAGTGCTGGGACGGACCATCCGGGGACGGACACCGCGCACTTCCGTGGAGCTGGCCGAACTCATCCTCGAGGAGGCCGAGGTGGCCGTCGTTCCCGGCGAGGCCTTCGGACCGAGCGGATACCTCCGGCTCAGCTATGCGCTCGGCGACGAGGACCTGGCCGAGGGTGTGCGCCGGATCCAGGAGCTACTGGGCTGAGTCGGCGGCGGCCTCAGGTGCCCGGCTGAGTCAATAGGCAGAACGGATGACCGGCCGGGTCGGCGAGGACGTAGAGCGGCTCGTCGGGGTCGGCGCTGCGGTCCAGCAGGACCTCGGCGCCCAGCGCCCGGGCCCGGTCGCGATGCCGGACGAGCTCGGCCGTGGAGTCGACCAGGAAGTCGACGTGTGCCTGGGCCGGCACGTCGGTCCCGGGCCACGTGCTGCGCGGCAGCTCCGGCACCCGCTGGACCGCCAGGCGCCGGGTGCCGTGGTCGTCGACCAGGACGAGCCAGTCCAGGTCGTGCTCGCCTGCTGACGGCGGCTCGTCGCCCGGCCGGTAGCGCAGACCGAGCAGCTGCCGGTAGAACTCGGCGAGGCCACGGGCGTCGGCGGCGTCCAGCACCGTGTGCATCAGGCGTGGGTAGCCGGACGGTGGCGAGCTCATGGTTGGCCTCGTGGTCCTACCGGCGGTCCAGCGCGTCCACGCCGTCCAGTGTGGAGACCTCGGGCGCGTTCCGCAGCGTGCGGTCCCGGCGCAGGTAGGCGCGGGTCTCCCGTGCGATGAGACCGCCGCAGATGAGCAGTCCGATGAGGTTGGGCAGGGCCATCAGCCCGTTCATGATGTCGGAGAAACCCCAGACCACGGTCAACTCTGTGGTGGCGCCGATGAAGATGACGACGGTGAAGATCACCCGGTAGGGCATGACCCCCTTGATGCCGACCAGCCGTTCCATGCATCGCTCGCCGTAGTAGGACCAGCCCAGCACCGTCGAGAACGCGAAGAAGACGACGGCGATGGTCACGATGTAGTGGCCCCAGCTCGCCAGGCCGGTGTCGAACGCCGTCGCCGTCATGACGGCGCCGTCCTCGCCGGTGGTCCACGCGTCCGTGACGACGATGACCAGGCCGGTCATCGTGACCACGATGATCGTGTCGATGAAGGTCTGGGTCATCGACACGAGCCCCTGGCGGACGGGGTGACGGGTCTGTGCGGCCGCTGCGGCGATCGCGGCCGAGCCGAGCCCGGACTCGTTGGAGAAGATGCCGCGAGCGACGCCGTACTGGATGGCCGCGGCCACCGCGGCGCCGGCGAAGCCCCCGGTCGCGGCCGTCCCGGTGAAGGCGTCGGTGACGATGGTGGCGAACGCGCCGGGAATCGCGCCGGCGTTGAGGACGAGCAGCACGAGTGCGCTGCCGACGTAGGCCACGATCATCAGCGGCACGATGCCGGCCGTGACGCGGCCGATCGACTTGATCCCGCCGATGAGGACCACACCGGCCAGGGCCGCCATGACGAGCCCGGAGACCCAGGTCGGAACACCGAAGGACCCCTCCATGGAGGCCGAGACGGTGTTGGACTGGGTCATGTTGCCGATGCCGAAGCTGGCGATGACGGCGAAGATCGCGAACAGGATCGACAGCGTCTTCCCGAACGTGTTCGGGATCGCCCGCGCGAGGTAGTACTGCGGACCGCCGGAGATCGCGCCCTTGGCGTCCTTGGTACGGAAGCGCACGCCCATGAAGGCCTCGGAATACTTGGTCGCCATGCCGAGCAGGGCGGTGACCCACATCCAGAAGATCGCCCCCGGGCCGCCGAGGAAGATGGCGGTCGCGACGCCGGCGATGTTGCCGACACCCACCGTCGCCGCCAACGCCGTCGTCAATGCCTGGTAGTGGGAGATGTCGCCGTCCGCGGACGCGTCCTTGCGGCGCAGGAGGGCGAGGCTGAGGGCGGGGCCGAGCTTCCGGATCTGGACCCCGGTGAGCCGGACGCTGAGGTAGAGCCCGGTGAGCAGCAGCAGCGGGATGAGGAACCACGGCCCCCAGACCCTTTCACTGATCTCGCCGAGGGCGAGTTCGAGCGTTTCCATGGCGGACACCGTAGCGGTGATGTGGGACACGTCCAGCAGGTCCGGCCGTGTCGCCCTGCTTGATCATCGCTCGGGCTCGTCAGCGCGGGCCGTACCTGATTGCCCGGCCTCCTCGCCCTCCGCTCGTCCCTCGCTCGCGCTCGTCAGCGCGGGCCGCGTTGCGCGAGGAGTTCGCGGCCGCGTGCCAGCCACGACTCGGCACGGGCCAACCGCCCCTCGGCGTCCGAGCGCCAGTGCCCGCCGTCGGTGCGCCGCGCCCCGGCGACCAGTGACAGCACGACGCCGGCCGAGCGGGCGTGCAACGCCACCGGGTCCACCATGCGGCTGCACGCCGCGGTCCACGCCTCCAGCACCGCCGGGACGTACGGGTAGGTCTGTGGCGCCAGGTGTGGCAGCACCGACACGTGCCCCAGCAGGCAGGCGAGGTCATCGACCCGCCGTCCCGGCCCCACGGCGTCCACGTCGAGCAACGTCGCCACCGAGACTACGCCGGGCGCATCGTCCATGAGGACGTTCGCCTCGTAGAAGTCGCCGTGCGTGGGGACGACGGGACCGGCGTCGGACGCGGCCATCAGCTCGTTCACGCCGGCGGCGAGGGCGGCGGTCCGGGCCGCATGCTCGGGCAGCACGGTGGCGGCCGCGTGCGCGTAGTGGTCGACCCGGTCCGACCACGCCGGCCGCCGCGGCAGGTCGAGCACCGCCGGCGGGAGGGCGTCGAGGGTGCTGACCAACGCGGAGAGCACCTCGTCGCCGCGCTGACCCAGGCCGCGCGCCAGCAGGTTGGCCAACGGCGTGCCACGCCCGGTCTCCAGCAGCACCATGCCGTCGTCGTCGGCGCGCAGGACGCGGGGCGCCGGGACGCCGGCGTCGGTGAGCATGCGGTGCCGGTCGACGAATGCCGCGGCCACCGACGGACGCACCACCTTGAGGTAGGCGGTGCGGTCCCGCGCGTCGGCCGTCTGCGACCGGTCGGCCCGCGTGACACGGACGACCGCCCGACGGGTCGGCCGGTAGGCCAGGAGCTCCACACTGACCGGGGTACCGAGCCGTTCGGCGAGCCGCGTCGCGTCGCACGCGACGGCGAGCGCCGGAAGCTCCGGGTCCGCCGGGTGGCGCCACAGATGCACCGGCGCCCCACCGGGCGTCCCGAGCCGGACCAGACCGGGCGTGCCGGTGTGGCTGAGCTGCGCCGTCGTCGCGCAGATGTACTCCTCGGCACGGACCGGCCCGCTCGGGGCCGGGCGTTCCACAGTGGCGGTATACCCGACCGTCACGCCGGCACCGGGGCGGTGATGGACGGTGTGCACCTGCCAGTCCAGCAGGCGCGACCCGTCCGGTTCGAGCGCACCGGCGATCATGCCGCCGGCCTCGGTGCCGGTCAGCATCGCGACGTCGGCCGGTTCACGCTGGGCGGCCGCGGGGACGCTCATGGGGAACAGTTCACCATGTCCGCGCACGTCATGGCGCTCGACACGGCGTTTCGCCCGCCGGGAGCCCCGGCGCGATCGGGCGCCGCAGTCCTGGCACACTGCTGGAGGTGCGCGACCTGGACACCCTGCCGAAGGCTCACCTCCACCTGCATTTCACCGGATCGATGCGGATCTCGACGCTGGAGGAACTCGCCGAGCAGGCCGGCATGCGACTTCCCACCTCACTCGTGGACGACGACCCGCTGCGTGTGCCGGCGTCCGAGCGAGGCTGGTTCCGCTTCCAACGCTCCTACGACACCGCCCGAGCCGTCGTGCGCTCGGAGGACGCGATGCGCCGGATCGTGCGCGAGGCGGCCGAGGACGACGCCGCAGAGGGCTCACGCCGGCTCGAGATCCAGGTGGACCCGACGTCTTACGCCCCGTTCGTCGGCGGCATCACGCCCGCCCTGGAGATCGTCATCGACGAGGCACGCACCGCGTCCGCCGCGACGGGCGTCGAGGTGGCGGTCATCGTCGCCGCCTCCCGCACGCGCCATCCGCTCGACGCCCGGACCCTCGCCAGACTCGCGGCCCGGCACGCCGGTGACGGGCCCGGCGAGGTCATCGGGTTCGGCCTGAGCAACGACGAACGGCGGGGGACGACGTCGGAGTTCGCGCCGGCCTTCCGCATCGCCCGGCGTGCCGGCCTGGTCGGGGTTCCGCACGGCGGCGAGCTCGAGGGCCCCGAGCACGTCCGCGACGTCGTCACCCATCTCAAGCCGGTGAGGTTGGGGCACGGGATCCGCACGACCGAGGATCCCGACCTGCTCGCGCGACTCGTCGACGCCGGAATCACCTTCGAGGTCTGCCCCGCCTCCAACGTCTCTCTCGGTGTCTACCCCGAACCCGGTGACGTGCCGCTCCGCGCCCTCCTCGACGCCGGTGCCCGGGTGGCGCTCGGCGCGGACGACCCCCTGCTGTTCCTCTCCCGGCTGAGCGAGCAGTACCGCATCGCGCGGGAGGCCCACGGACTGGACGACGCCGCGCTCGCCGATCTCGCCCGGGCCTCCATCCGCGGTTCGCTCGCGGCCGAGTCCGCCAAGCGCGCCATGCTCTCCGAGGTCGACGCCTGGCTGGCCGGCCCGTGAGCACCGCGAACGAGGCTCCGCCCGCGCGCGAGCAACGCCCGGTGCACGTGCGGACGACCGTCTGGCGCCCGGGCGGAGCATTCCTGCGGGTCCATCGGTTCGCCACGACGGAGCCGGGTGACGCGACGTTCGTGTTCCTGCACGGGATCGGCGTCTCCTCGCGCTACTTCCGCCCGCTCGCGATGCGACTCGCCGCACACGGCGAGGTGCTGCTCGTCGACCTTCCCGGGTTCGCCGGACTGCGCCGGCCCACGACGGCGCTCGACATCGGTGGCTTCGCCGAAGTGGTCGCTGCGGCTCTGGACGACGCCGAGGTCACCGGTGCCATCGTTCTCGCCCAGTCGATGGGGACGCAGGTGGCCACCGAGCTGCTCGCCACCCGACCGGATCTGGCGCACGGGGCCGTCCTCGTCGGGCCCACGGTCGATGCCGCGGCGCGGTCGATCCCGGCGCAGGTGCTCCGGTTCGCCCGGACGGTGCCGCATGAACCGGTACGGATGCGGCGCATCGCCAGCCGCGCGTACCTCGCCTGCGGACCACGCTGGTACGCCCGGACGCTGCCCGCCATGATCAATTACCCGATCGAGCACCGGATCCGCGCCGTCGAGGGGCCGCTGACCCTGGTACGCGGCGACCGGGACGCGGTCACGCCGCCCGCCTGGATCCGGACGCTGCTCGCCGCCGCGCCGGACGCGAGCGCCCGCACCGTTCCGGGCGCGGCCCACTCGGTGGTCCTCGATCACGCCGACGAGATGGCCGACGCCGCCCTCGAGGTGCTGGTCCGCACGCACACCCGTGGCCGCGACCGATCAGGTCAGGCGCAGCCGTGAGACTCGGGCTCACCGTCCGGGCGCGGGACTACGCCTACGCGGTACGCCACGAGCTGCGGGCGCTGCTCGGGCCACGGACCGACCCTGCCGGACTGCTCGCCGCGCCGGATGCGGGTATCGCCGCCGCGGGTGCGCCGGTGCTGCTGCTGCCCGGGATCTTCGAGACCTGGCGGTTCCTCGAACCACTCGGCCACCACCTCGCTCAGGCGGGGCATCCGGTGCACGTCGTGACCGACCTCGGCATCAATCGTCGGCATGTCGACGACGCGGCCACCCGTGTCGGTGCCTATCTGCGGGGCCGGCAACTGTCCGGCGTCGTCCTGGTCGCGCACTCCAAGGGCGGACTGATCGGCAAGACGGTCATGCACTCCCCCGCCGGCGCGCGCGTGGCCGGGCTGGTCGCCGTCGCGACGCCGTGGGCGGGGTCGGTCTACGCCCGCTTCTTCCCGCCGGGTTCGGCGGTGCGCCGGCTCCGGCCGCAGGACCGCCGGATCCGCGCACTGGCTTCCCGCACCGAGACGCACGAGCGGATCGTGGCCATCGCGCCGGCCTGGGACCCGCACATCCCCGGTTCGGGTGAGCTCCCGGGTGCGCGGCGCAACATCCGGCTCGCCGGGCAGGGACACTTCCGGGTACTCGACGACGCCGACCTGCTGGATGCTGTCCGCTCCGCCGTCCGCGAGCTCAGCGACGGACCGGCTCGTTGACCGCAGGTCAGGGCGTGACCTAGCGTTCCCATTGAATCAATGAGTCGATACATTGGTGCGTGATGCTCTCCCTTCTCCTCCCCGTCCTGCTGCTTGCGCTCACGGCCGTCCTCGTCTTCCTGGCGATCAACCGCGCGGTTCCGGAGCACACCACGAGTGCCGTGCGGGCGGCTGCCAGCCGGCACGAGAACCTCACGACCGGCGTCGGCGCGGTCGGTGGACTCACGGTCGCGATCACGTTGATCACCGCCCTACCGGTCGGCGCTCAGTCCCCTCCGGGGATCGTGACGGCCCTTGCCCCGACGGCCGGCTGCCTCGTCTTCCTGGCCATCGTGGCGGTCGGTGAGCACACCTGGCCACGACCCGCGGGATCCGTGCGCCAGGCGACGCTGCACCGCCGGTCGCTCCGGGCACTCTCGCCATCGCGCGTGCGGTTGTTGTGCGGCACGGCCGCCGTGCTCGGGATCGCGCTCGGGGTCTTCGTCCTGACCGCGGACGAGACGGGGCGGGCGGTACCGGCCATGATCACCGCCGAGGGCGCCCTCGCCGGACGTCTCGGCGGCGCGTCGGGACCGTACCCGGGTAGCCGGTACGCCGGGCCGATCGCTGTGGGCCTGATCGTGGTGCTGGTCGCGACGGCATGGGTGCTGCATCGCGTGGCGCACCGGCCCGCCGTCGCCGGTGCCACCCCGGAGGACGATCAGTTGCTGCGGCGGACCAGTGCGCGCCGCATCCTGGGCGGAGTCCAGTTGTGCGTCGGCGCGACGTCGGCCGCCGTACTCCTCGTCGCTGCCGTCTCTCTCACCAACGCAGGATGGACACTCGCGGCGTGGACGGCGGGCGTGGTCGGACTGCTGTGCGGCCTCACCTCCGTGATCGCGGCCGGAACGGCGCTGCCGGCACCACAGCCCACGACGACGACAGTGGCAGCCTGAGGATGCACATCGCCGTCGACCTCTCCTCCGGGGTACCGCCGTACGAGCAGATCCGGGGCCAGGTCACCGCTCTCGTCGCCGCCGGCTCACTCACCCCCGGCGACCGCCTGCCGACGGTGCGCGATCTGGCCGCCGACCTCGGTGTGGCCGTCGGCACGGTCCAGCGCGCGTACCGCGAGCTGGAGGCGACCGGCACGGTGGTTTCCCGCCGCCGGCACGGCACGGTCGTGGCCGCCGCGGGGGACCAGACGCGCGCCGCGACGGTGGCGACGGTCCGCCGCTCCGCCCGGTCGTTCGCCCGGCAGGCCCGGGCGGCCGGGCTCAGCGAGGCGGAGGCGCTCGACCTCGTGCGCGGCGCGCTCATGGCGGACTGACCGGCGCTTATGGCCGCCAGTCGTTGCGCTGGGTGATGCGGATCTGATTGCCGAACGGGTCGCGGACAGCCATGTCGACGCCGTAGGGATGCTCTTCCGGTTCCTGGATGATCTCCGCGCCGCGCCGGGTGAGCTCGGCGTGCGCGGCCCGGCAATCGTCGGTGTTCAGGATCATCCACGAGGTGGTGCCGCGTTCGGTCAGCTCGCGGAGCATGGCGGCTGTCTCCGCGCTGCCCGTGGCGGTCTGGTCCCCGATGCGTTGCAGGAGCACCTGCCGCTCGGGGTCCCCGGGCAGCGCGACGGTGAGCCAACGCATGGTGCCGAGGTCCACGTCGGTGTCGACGGTGAAGCCGAGGGTCTCGGTGTAGAACCGGAGCGCCTCGTCCTGGTCGGTGACGTACATGGGCGTGATGGCGATCGAGGTGAACATGGTCTCGACGCTAGAGCCCGCGGTCAGCAGGCAGCTTCTCCGAAACGACTCGATCGTCCCCAGGCCCGCGCCACGCACCCCGGCACCGGAGCGACGGCCCCTCGGCGCCGGAACGCCGTCGGCGTCTCGCCGGTGAGGCGGCGGAAGGTGCGGGTGAACGTCCCCAGGCTCGCGTACCCGACGCCGTGGCCGATCTCGGTCACCGGCAGATCCGTGGTGCGCAGCAGCCGCTGCGCCCGTTCGATGCGTCGCCGGTAGAGGTACTGGTGCGGTGTCTCGCCGAACACCGCACGGAACCGGCGGGTGAAGTGCGACGGGGACAGCAGCGCGACGCGGGCGAGCGCCGGGACGTCCAGCGGCTCGGCGTAGTGGCGATCCATGACGTCCTTGGCCCGCAGCAGCCGCCTGGTCTCGCTCTCGGCCACGATCGCCCGCACCGCCCGACTACAGCTCGGCGCCGACCAGGACGGGCTCCGGCTCGAGCGTGACACCGAAGACGTCGCGCACCCCGTCTCGTACGGTCCGGGCCAGAGCGAGGAGGTCCGCCGCCGTGGCCTGTCCCCGATTCGTCAGGGCAAGCGCATGTTTGGTCGACAGGCTCGCCGGCCCAGGTGCGCCGTACCCCTTGTCGAAACCGGCGCGGGTGATCAGCCAGGCCGCCGACGTCTTGACGAGGCCCTCGGCCGCCGGAGCACTGCCGCCCTCCTGGGCGAGACGCCTGTGGTCCGTGACGGGGAACCGCGGGGCGTCCTGCGGCAGCAACCGGTCGGCGTCCTCGGCCGGCAGGATCGGGTTGGTGAAGAACGAGCCGGCCGACCAGGTGTCGTGGTCGCCGGCGTCGAGGACCATCCCCTTGCCGCGCCGCAGCGCGAGGACCGCCTCGCGGACCTCCGTCGCTGGGACGCGGGAGTCGATCGGCACGTCAAGACGACGGGCCAGCTCCGCGTAGCGCACCGGCGCCGACAGGCTCGCCAACCGCATCTGGAACGCGACCTCGAGGACGACGTACCGGCCGGACGGCTGCCAGGTCCGCCCTCCGCCGTCGTCCGGTTCGGTGCGGGACCGCTTGAGCACGGAAGTCCGGTACCCCAGGCCGAGCTCGCCGACGGCGAGCATCCGGACGCGCCGCTCGAGACGGTCGTAGACGCGGACCGAGGCGAGGGTCTCGGCGACCTCCTGGCCGTAGGCGCCGACGTTCTGGACCGGCGTGGCACCGGTGGATCCCGGGATACCGGACAGGGCCTCGACACCCATCCACCCCTCGTTCACGGCGGTGGCGACCACCTCGTCCCAGTCCTGCCCGGCGGGCACCACGAGGTTGGCGCCGGCGCAGGCCGAGTCCGCCGTGGCGTCGATCCCCCGGCGCACGTCGCGGACCACCATGCCGTCGAAACCGGCGTCGGCCACGAGCAGGTTCGACCCGCCGCCGAGCACCAGCAGCGGTGTGCCGGCCTCGTCCGCCTCGCGAACGACCTCGACGAGCTCAGCCTCGGTCGTGGCCTCGACGAACGAGCCGGCCGGCCCCCCGACGCGCAAGGTCGTCAGGTCGGCCAGGCGAGGCGCTGCGGCCCCGGGGGCGCGGAACGTCCGGGAGGTCTGTGTCACGGGGCCAGGTTACGGGGAGCCGAGGCGGATCACCGCCTGCGCCTTGGCGAGGACGGTCGTCCCGTCGCAGGTGACCTTCAGATCCACACGCACGGACGAGGCAGCCAGGTCCACGGACCCGACCGTGCCGACCACCTCGATCTCCGCCTCACCGGGGTCGGGCACCACGACGGGCCGGGTGAACCGCACGCCGTACTCGGCGACGGCGGCCGGGTCGCCCGCCCAGTCCACGACGGCGGAGCCGGCCAGCCCCATGGTGAGCATCCCGTGGGCGATGACGCCCGGCAGGCCGGCCTCGGTGGCCGCCCGGTCGCTGTAGTGGATCGGGTTGAAGTCGCCGCTGGCCCCGGCGTAGCGGACCAGCCGGCCCCGGTCGATCGCGTAGGTGCGGCGCAGCACCTCCTGCCCCGGCTCGAGCTCGGTGAGCGCCGACGCCGCGTTCGTGGCCTCCGGTGCCGACTCACGGTGTTCGGGTGTGGCGTTCATCGGCCCTCCCCCCGCACGGCGAGCGTCGAGGTCACGGTGGCGACGGGAGCGTCGTCGGTGTCGGCGATCTCGGCGCGGGTGGTGACCAGTGTGATGCCACCGCGTTCGACGATCTTGTCCACGTGCACGGTGGTCCGCAGCCGGTCACCCGCGACGATCGCGCGGTGGTGGGTGAAGTGCTCCTCCGCGTGCACGACCCGGGAGAAGTCGATGCCCGACTCCGGGCTCGCGACGTACGCCTGCTCGGCGCGCTGGGCCAGGACGACCGCGAACGTCGGAGGCGCGACCACGTCTGCGTGGCCGAGCTCGAACGCGGCGTCGGGATCGGTGTGCGCGGGATGAGTCGCGCCGGTGGCAGCTGCCATCTCCGCGATCTTGGCGCGGGAGACCTCGTAGGTCTCCCTGGGGGCATAGGAACGCCCCACGAGCGTCGGATCGACGCTCGTGGGGCGTGCGGTGTCCTCGGTCATCACCCCAGGGTATGGGGTGAACGAGGCCGAAGCCTGGTGCTGCCTCAGCGGGTCTCGCGGTGCGCCGTCTTGGCGTTGCAGCGCGGGCAGAACTTGGGCAGCTCAAGCCGGTCGGGGTTGTTCCGCCGATTCTTCTTGGTGATGTAGTTGCGCTCCTTGCACACCTCGCAGGCGAGGGTGATCTTGGGGCGGATGTCGGCGGTCTTGCTGGCCACGTCGGTTCCTCACGTTTCGTCTCGAGCATCTGCGACCGTGCGGTCGCTGTCGCTGCGGTAGCGGGGGCGGGGCTCGAACCCGCGACCTCACGATTATGAGTCGTGCGCTCTTACCGACTGAGCTACCCCGCCGCGTCCTGCCCGCACATCGATGGTACGACGACGTACGGTCAGACCAGAGCCCCGAAAGGGAATCGAACCCTTGACCTTCTCCTTACCATGGAGATGCTCTGCCGACTGAGCTATCGGGGCAGCGCGGACGAGCCTACCGGGCCGGGCACCCGCGCGGGAAATCCCGGGAGTACCCGATCCGGTGAGACCACTCACACCGCTGACGAGCGCCTGGTCACCCAGTGCTCTCGGCGGGGGCTCGACGGCGAGTCTCGCCGTGAGCCGGTCCGTGGCGGGTGCAGGATTCGAACCTGCGTAGCGTAACGCGGCTGATTTACAGTCAGCTCCCTTTGGCCGCTCGGGCAACCCGCCGTACGCATCAAGCGCAGATGGAACCATAGCAACTCGGCACGGTCCGACGCCGCATCGGTCCGGGGCGAGGATCATCACACCCTGGGGATCACTCAGGGCTCGAGGCGAGTAGGAGGAATCGATGGCCGACTCATCGTTCGACGTGGTCAGCAAGGTCGACCGGCAGGAGGTGGACAACGCCGTCAACCAGGCGAACAAGGAGATCGGGCAGCGCTACGACTTCCGCGGCGTCGGGGCGTCGATCACCTTGTCCGGCGACGCTGTCACCATCGTGGCCAACTCCGAGGAGCGCGTGCGCGCGGCGCTCGACGTCCTGCAGACCAGGCTGATCCGACGCGGGGTCTCGCTCAAGGCGATCGACCTGGGCGACGGCGAGCCGAAGGCCTCCGGCAAGGAGTTCCGCCTCGTCGGGGCCCTCAAGGAAGGGTTGAGCAAGGAGGACGCGAAGACGATTACCAAGCTCGTGCGTGACCAGGGCCCCAAGGGCGTCAAGACCCAGGTCACCGGGGACGAGGTCCGCGTGAGTTCGAAGAGCCGGGACGACCTCCAGGCTGTGATCACGCTCTTGAAGGGGGCCGGGGACATCGACGCCGCGCTGCAGTTCGTCAACTACCGGTAGGCGGCCGGTCGGTCCGTCGGCCGGAGACGAGAAAACGCACGGCTCCCGTGCCCGGCCGTACGGGCGCGGGGCGCTCAGTAGCCGGCCATCTGCTCCAGACGGGCGATCCGGTCCTTCATCGGCGGGTGTGTCGCGAAGAGCCGCGCCGCTCCGCCGCCCCGGAACGGGTTGGCGATCATCATGTGGCTGACGTTCTCCAGGCGCTGAGACGGCTCGAGGGGCCGGGCGTTCGCCCCCGCTTCGATCTTGCGCAGCGCCGAGGCCAGTGCGAGCGGGTCGCCGGAGAGCCGCGCGCCGTCCTCGTCGGCATCGAACTCACGGGTACGCGAGATCGCCAGCTGGACGAGCGCCGCCGCGATCGGGGCGAGCAGCGCAGTCGCGAGAAGGGCGAGCGGGTTGGCCCGTTCACGACCGCCGCCGAAGAAGAGCAGGAACTGCGAGACGGACGTGATGATGCCGGCGACGGCGGAGGCGACGGACGAGGTGAGGATGTCGCGGTTGTAGACGTGCATCAGTTCGTGGCCCAGCACGGCACGCAGCTCACGCGGTTCCAGCAGCCGCAGGATGCCTTCGGTGCAGCAGACGGCAGCGTTGCGAGGGTTGCGCCCGGTCGCGAAGGCGTTGGGCTGCTGCGTCGGCGAGATGTACAACCGAGGCATCGGCTGCCGCGCCGCCGTGGAGAGCTCGCGGACCATGGCGTACAGCTGCGGGGCCTCGATCTCGCTGACGGGACGGGCGGCCATGGCGCGGATCGCGAGCTTGTCGGAGTTCCAGTAGCTGTAGAACGTCATGCCCAGCCCCAGCAGGGTGAACAACCACAGGAACATGGAGTTGCCCGCACTGCGCGCGATGATGCCGCCGACGAACAGCAGGATCGCCCACATGGCGCCGAAGAGCAGCGCGGTCTTCAGACCGTTGCGGTGACCACTCATCGTGGCGCGGTTCCTCCTCGTTCAGGTCGGTGCCGGTGGCCGGACCAGCTGGCCGCGGGCTTCTGTCCTGGACAACGCTGTCGGGGCCGAGCACGTTCCCGACGTGAGGAGGCAGACGGCCGCACCGGCGATTGCTTACGCTGATCCCAGCCGCAGCAGTCCGGACGCCGAGGCCGTCCGGTGCCACGGGGCCGTCGGAGGGGGGACAGTGTCGGCAGAGGGAGCCGGTCCGTCGGACCCGTACCGGGACCTCCTCGCCTCCGGCCCGCCCGAATCGCGGCCGGAGACGCCGTCGGACGCCTCCGGCGAGACGGCGGACAGCCCGTCGGACGCGGCATCGGCCGCGCCCCCGGCGGTCACGGTGGTCCTGCCCGGCGACCTCTCGCTGCGCCCCTACCCCGGCGTGCCCACCGCCGACGTCGAGACGGACCTGCCCGAGGCGCGGACACCTCCGCGTGTGCGCCCGCGCTACGGCCGGTACCACGCGCTCGCGGCCGTGATGTTCTTCGGTGTGGGAATCCTCGGCGTCATGCTGTTCCTCGCGGCGGATTCGCTCGCCACCACGTGGGAGGCGGAGGTCACGATGCCGGAGCCCACGACGCTCGACCTGCCGGCCGGGCAGACGCGATGGGTGTGGGTACCGGAGGATCACACCGAGGACGTGGCCTGCACAGCTCGGGACAGTGACGGCGCCGACCTGCGGATGTCCGTCGCCGGGGGACGTACCCACGAGGACTACGACCCGGCGTTCAGTTTCCCCACCGGCTCCGGGACCGTCACCCTCACCTGTGACCGTGCCCCCGACTCCGCCGACCCGGGATGGCAGGCGCAGGGCCGCACCGTCTGGGTCGGCCCGCCGCAGGAGCAGACCTACGTGCCGTTCCTGCAGACCGCGCTGCTGCTGTTCGTCGGCGGGCCCGCGATCGGCGTCGTCGTCTTCGTGACCGCCCTGCTGGTCCAGATCGTGCGGGGCGTCGCCGCCCTGGTGCGCCCGTCCACGCGCGTCAACGTCAACACCGCCACCGCCGCACAGCTCGCGGAGCTGCCCGGTGTCGGCGGGGCCATCGCGGACCGGATCCTGACATGGCGGAACACCTACGGACCGTTCCCGACGGCGGAGGCGCTGAGTCAGGTCCCCGGGATCGGTCCGGCCAAGCTCCGGCGCCTGCGTCGGCGGGTCGACGTGTGAGGGGCGGGTCGACGGGTGAGGGTGCGGCGGACGCACGCCGGTACCGGCAGGTCTCGGCAGGCCTCGGCCCGGGTCCGGCTCAGTACAACCGGCCGGCGTGCTCCTCGCCACGGGAGATCGCCGTCATGGTGTCCCGGTCAACGACCTTGATGCGCTCCCGGGTCGTCCCACCGTTGAACTCGGAGCCGAGCTGCTGCTCGAAGGCGTCGAGGAGCTCCCATCCCTGCCAGGTGGTGTAGCGCACGCCGTTCGCCTCGAGCGCGGCCAACATGGCGTCGTGGCCGATCTCGTCCGCCCGGTCCGCCCGCGCCTGCAAGCGGCCCGCCTCGGCGTCCTCGACCAAGTGCCCGATCGTCTGGCGGGCGTCGGACTTCGTCGAGCCGATGAGCCCGACCGGACCTCGCTTGACCCAGCCGGTGGCGTACAGCCCCGACATCCACTCGCCGTCCTCGCCGAGGACCCGGCCCTCGATGTTCGGGATGACACCGCGGATCTCGTCGAACGGGACCCCCGGGATCGGGGAGGAGAAGTAGCCGACGGCGCGGTAGACCGCCTGGACGGGGGTGTCGACGAACTCGCCGGTGCCGCGCGCGTTGCCGTCACCGGTGAGCTCGGTCCGCTCCGTCCGGAGGGCCTCGACCCTGCCGTCGCCGACGATCTCGGCCGGCCGGTGCAGGAAGTGCAGGTGGATCCGGCGGGACGCCGTGAGCTCGTCCTTGTCCTTCAGCGTCCAGTCGATGAGGGTCTTGACCACCTGCTTGGTCTGGTTCGAGGCACGGATCGCCTCCTCCGACCCCTCGTCGAACTGGAAGTCCTCGTCGTAGACGAGGACATCGACGTCGGGCACCTGTCCGAGCTCACGCAGCTCCAGCGGGGTGAATTTGGCCTGGGCCGGCCCGCGCCGGCCGAACAGGTGCACGTCCGTGACCCGGTTGCTGCGCAGGCCTTCGGCGACGTTCTCGGGGATCTCGGTGGGCATGAGGTCCTCGACGTGCTTGGTCAGCATGCGTGCCACGTCGAGGGCCACGTTCCCGGCGCCGATCACCGCCACCTGCTCCGCGTCGAGCGGCCAGGTGCGCGGCACATCGGGGTGACCGTCGTACCAGGAGACGAAGTCCGCGCCGCCGTAACACCCGTCGAGGTCGACGCCCGGGAGGTCGAGCGGGGCGTCCCGGTCGGACCCCGTGGAGAGGATGACGGCGTCGTAGTGCTTCTGCAGCTCGTCCAGCGAGACGTCCTTGCCGACCTCGACGTTACCGACGAGCCGGATGTCACCACGCTGGAGGATCTTGTACAGCGCGACGACGATCTGCTTGATCCGCGGATGATCGGGCGCGACGCCGTAGCGCACGAGGCCGAACGGTGCGGGCAGACGCTCGAACAGGTCGATGCTGACCTCGAGGCCCGACTTGGACAGGATGTCTGCGGCATAGATGCCGGCGGGCCCGGCACCCACAAGTGCCACGCTCAGCGGGCGGGAGTCGGTCACAACTACCTCTCGACGACGGGACCGTCAGGTGTCGACCGACACGCCGACGGCGGGAAAGTCCTCGTTCCAGTCTATGGGCTCTGCCGCGCCGGTCCCGCGCCGGCGAGCGAGGTCACACCGCCCCGACCGCCCGACGAGACCGGCCGGCAGCCGGAGGCCGAAACG
>Ga0079224_100001899_pt1 | contig 24720 bp, 20 predicted proteins | sample Stecom2015_FD_80414 | JGI IMG/M metagenome (GOLD analysis project Ga0079224, IMG submission 80414) | Agricultural soil microbial communities from Utah to study Nitrogen management - Steer compost 2015 | ecosystem: Environmental > Terrestrial > Soil > Agricultural land | place: USA: Utah... | reverse complement strand
TGAAGCTGCAGTTAAAAAGTATGGATACAGCTTTGATGAATTTTTAAATATGTCAATTCTTGATATTCGTCCGGCTGAAGTTGTAAACACTTTGAAGGAACATCTTAAACAAATCCGGAATCCACTTGAACGTTCAGGACCATGGACACATAAGCTGAAAGACGGAACATTAATAGATGTTGAAATTTTTTCTCATTCCACTTTATATGAAAACCGGAATGCAGTTCTTGTTGTAGCAATTGATATTACAGAAAGACTGGAAGCAGAAAAAGCACTAATACAAGCGGAGGAACGGTACAGAAATACTCTCGATAATTTAATGGAAGGCTGTCAGATTATCAGTCATGATTTCAGGTATCTCTATTTGAATAATGTTGCTGCGAAACAAACTCGTTTTTCAAAAGAACAACTGATTGGCAAAACAATGATGGAGATGCACCCGGGATTGGAGCAGACAGAAATATTCAGGCAGATTAAAAAATGTATGGCCGAAAAATGTACTCACCGGATGATTAGTGAATTTGTTCATCCTGATGGTTCAAAAGAATGGTATGATATTGATATTCATTCCGTGCCGGAAGGTGTCTTCATTATCTCTTCAGATATTACTAAAGAAAAAGAATTAAATGATGAACTTGAAAATTACAGAGTTCACCTTGAAGATCTTGTTAAAGAAAGAACATTGCAGCTTGAAGCTGTTAATAAAGAACTTGAATCATTCTCATATTCCGTTTCACATGATTTGAGAGCTCCGCTGCGCCATATTGATGGATTTGCTGAATTACTGAAAAAATCTGCTGCCGGAAATCTTGATTCACGCAGCTTTCATTTTCTTGAAATGATTTCTGATTCTGCAAAGCAAATGGGAATATTAATTGATGAACTGCTTGTATTCTCACGTATGGGCAGAAAAGAAATGAATAAAGTTAAAACAGACATGAACCTGGTTGTGAGCGATGTTATTACCGAATTAAATAGTGAAATTTCATCGAGGAATATAGAATGGGATATAAGTGATTTGCCCGAAGTTGAAGTTGATCCGTTAATGATTAAACTTGTATTTCAGAATTTAATTGGCAACGCGGTGAAATATTCCCGCTATAAAGATCCCGCTGAAATTAAAATAGGATTTCAAAATGGAGACAGGGAAATAATTTATTTTGTAAAAGATAATGGTGCCGGTTTTGATATGAAATACAGCGATAAACTATTCGGCGTATTTCAAAGGCTGCATTCATCAAATGAGTTTGAAGGAACAGGAATAGGTTTGGCAAATGTACAACGGATAGTTATGAGACACGGCGGAAAGGTTTGGGCTAAAGGGGAAGTTGATAAAGGTGCAGAATTTTATTTTTCCGTTCCCGCAAAATAAAAATTTGAATAAAAATTTTATATTACTGATTGTTACGTTTAATTATTGGAGGCATAATGGGAAATTTTAAAACAATCCTTCTCGCAGAAGACAATCCGAAAGATGCTGAACTTACGAAACTTGCACTTGAGGATTCTAATTTTCTGAATGAAATTGTTCATGTGAAGGATGGGGAAGAAGCTTTGGATTATTTCTACTACAGAGGAAAATTTGAAAATCGTCCTCCCGGCAATCCGGTAGTTGCTTTTATTGATTTGAAAATGCCGAAGATTGACGGGCTTCAGGTATTAAAGCAGGTAAAGCAGGATGAAAAACTTAAAACAATTCCAGTCGTTATCCTTACATCTTCACGTGAGGAAAGAGATTTAATAGACAGTTATAAACTTGGTGTAAATGCTTATGTTGTTAAACCTGTTGATTTTGAAAAATTTATTCATGCAATCAGGCAAACAGGAGTTTTCTGGGCTGTTATAAACGAGGTGGCGCCACAATCTTAACAAAGGGAGTTTATGGATAAAAAGTTTCAGATAATTCATATAGAAGACAATGAAAATGATGCACTGCTTATTCAGGAATTTATTCGTACAGAACTTATTAGTGCTGAGTTTAATGTTGTTGAATCAGAAGCTCAACTGAATGAAGCATTGCAGTAAGAAAAAATTGATTTAATCATTTGTGATTATGCCATTCCCGGTTTTGGCGGGGATAGAGCACTTGAAATGGTGCGCAGACAGAATACAGAAGTACCTTTCATCTTTGTTTCAGGTACAATTGGTGAAGAACGTGCAATTGAACTTTTAAGAAGCGGTGCAACAGATTATATCCTTAAAAATAATCTTCAACGTCTCGTTCCTTCAATCAAGCGTGCCTTGAATGAAGTTGAAGTTCACCGCATGAAAAAACTGGCAGAGCAGGAATTAATTGAAAGCCGCCATTTTGTTCAGCGTATAATTGATACTTCACCAAATATAATTCATATATATGATATTGAAGAGAAGAGGAATGTTTTTGTAAACAGAAAGATTGAAGACATACTTGGATACACACCTGATGAAATTGAAGGAATGAAAGATCAGATTGTGGATATTCTCGTTCATCCCGATGATAAAGAAATAGTATTAAGAAATAACAGGTTCTTCCAAAAACATCCTGAAGGAGTTATTCAAAAAGAATTCAGGATGAAACATAAAAATGGTGAATACAGATGGGTGAACAGTGCAGAAACTATTTTTACATACAATGCTGATGGACAGATAAAACAAATTATCGGAACTGCACAGGATATAACAGAAAGAAAAATAAATGAACAGGAATTAATTAAAGCGAAAGAAAAAGCTGAAGCCTCTGATAAAATGAAATCTGAATTCCTTGCTCAAATGTCTCATGAAATACGAACACCGCTTGGTGCAATTTTAAGTTACATTGATATTTTAAAAATGGATTATGAAAAAATGGATGCAGATACCGAGCAGATATTTAATGGAATTGACAGCTCAGGCAAACGATTAATCAGAACTATTGATCTTATACTCAACATGTCTGCAGTTCAGACAAATACTTATGTAACAGAATTTTCAGAACTGCATGTCATAAAAATTCTAAAAAAACTTATTAATGAATTTCAATCTTTAGCTGCATCAAATAAGCTGCAGTTATTCCTTGTTACAGAAATTGATGAGAATCCACTGGTTTATGCTGATGAATATACTTTCAGCCAGATATTTCAGAACTTAATTGATAATGCAATCAAGTATACGGAAAAAGGAAAAGTAGAAGTACGGATTTATAAAAATGATGAAGAGAATATCTGCATTGATATAAAAGATACAGGCATTGGAATATCTGAAGATTTTCTTCAGAATTTATTCCAGCCGTTTTCACAGGAATCAAGAGGTTACTCCCGTAAGTTTGAAGGAAATGGATTGGGACTTGCACTTGTTAAAAAATATGTTGAATTAAACGGAGCAGATATAAAAGTTAAAAGTAAAAAAGGCGCAGGAACCACATTTACCGTGCTGTTCAAACGCCGGAAATAATTTACTCTTTCATGCTTAATGAAATTCTGCCGCGTTCAATATCAATTTCAATTATTGTTACATTAATAATATCGCCAACATTAATTACATCAAGGGGATTTTTGATATAACGATCAGCAATCTGTGAGACATGAAGCAAACCATCCTGCTTTACACCAATATCAATGAAAGCTCCAAAGTCTACAACATTTCTACGGTGCCTTTCAGCTTCATTCCTTTCTGTAAATCTTCCATCTTTAGAACATCACTCCGCAGTATTGGTTTCGGCATTTCATCACGCGGATCTCTTCCGGGTTTTTTAAGATTTTCAATTATATCAATTAATGTTGGTTCACCAATTCCAATTTCCTCTGCAAGTTTTTTTGTACCGCTTTTGCTTGCAATCAGTGAAATCATTGCACCGGAATCTTTAATATTTGCAACCGGAATATTAAACTTTTCAAGCAGCTTTTTTGTTGGCTCATAAGATTCAGGATGAATGAAAGTATTATCAAGAGGATTATTACCGGTAGAAATTTTCAGAAATCCTGCTGCCTGTTCAAAAGCTTTATCTCCAATGCCGGAAACTTCCTTCAGCTCCTCCCTGTTTTTAAATTTGCCGGTGCGTTCACGGTGTTTAACAATATTCACCGCAACCCGTTTGTTCAATCCTGAAACGTATGAAAGAAGCGAAGCTGAAGCTGTGTTTACATCAACGCCAACATAGTTAACGCAGCTTTCAACAACAATATCAAGTTTAGCTGAGAGGAGTTTCTGATCAACATCATGCTGATACAATCCAACACCAATTGATTTTGAATCAATCTTAACAAGCTCAGCAAGCGGATCAAGCAGTCTGCGTGCAATTGAAATATTACCGCGCTGGCTTGCTACAAGATCAGGGAATTCTTTTTTGGCAACAGCAGAAGCTGAATAAACAGATGCCCCAGCTTCATTAACAATTATGTAGTGGCAGTTCAATTTATTTTTTGTAATTACATCTGCAATGAATAATTCTGTTTCCCGGCTTGCAGTTCCATTGCCGATTGCAATTACATCTACGTTATATTTTTTTACTAACGCAAGAACAATTTTTTCAGCTTCAACTTTTTTATTCTGCGGCGGATGCGGATAAATTGTTGAGCCTTCCAGGTATTTACCTGTCTCGTCAATAACTGCAACTTTAGAACCTGAATAAAAACCGGGATCAATTCCCATTATTATTTTATCTGCCAGCGGCGGCTGAAGCAAAAGCTGCTTCAGGTTAGCTGCAAAAATTTCAATTGCGTGAAGTTCAGCTGTTTCTGTTAAATGATTTCTGACTTCTCTTTCTATTGATGGATAAACCAGCCGGCTGAATGAATCTTCTGTGGTTTCATTAAGAATTTCATTAAAAAATGATTCACTATAATCAAAGAATTTTTTCTTTATAAGATTTATTACAGCAGGATGATCAAAACTTAAAGTTATCTTCAAACCTTTTTCTTTTTCACCGCGGTTTAATGCAAGAACCTGGTATGGTTTTATTTTTTTAATATCAATACTGAATTCATAATAAATCTTATAAATTTCTTTTTTATCCTTTTCTTTCTGCTTCTCACTTACATCATCCTGATTTTTCTCCTTCGTTTTTTCTGATTGAACTACAGATGATTCCATTAAATATTCCCGCACTGCTTTTCGCACTTCAGCATGTTCACTAATCATTTCCGCAATAATATCTTTAGCACCCTGCAATACATCATCAGTTGTGAGTACACCGGATTCTTCATTCAAAAATTCTTTTAATTTATCTTCAAAGTTTCCGTTATAATCTGGATTTTCAAGAATAAAAAGTGCAAGTGGTTCAAGCCCTTTTGATTTTGCAATAGTGCCGCGGGTTTTTCTTTTTGGTTTGTAAGGAAGATAAAGATCTTCCAGCTCCTGAAGTTTTTCACACTCAATTATTTTAGCTTTTAATTCATCGGTTAGTTTTCCCTGTTCCTCAATGCTTTTAAGGACTGTTTCTTTTCGTTCTTCAAGAAGAGTAAGATAATTTAACCTGTCTTCAATAGCCCGCAAAGCTGCTTCATCTAAACCTCCTGTTGCTTCCTTTCTGTATCTTGCAATAAAAGGAATTGTAGCATCTTCTTTTAATAATTTAATTACAGCATCAACCTGCTGCCGGGTGATATTCAGTTCTTTTGCAATAATTGAAGGAATGTTCATATTTACCTTAAATAGAATCTTAATTAATTGAAGAATGATTACTCATATAATTTTATCATTCAAACCTTTATTTTTGAAGAAGCCAAATGTAAAATGAAAGATCTTATCTTTTCAAGCTTATAAAAATTATTTTATAATAAACCCGGGAAATATTATGGAGAAAATTACAGTTTATGAAAAACCAACCTGCACTACCTGCAGAAAAGTATCAAAGCTGCTTTCAGAGCACGGAGTAGATTTTGAAAAAGTAAATTATTACATCAGGCCATTTTCTAAAAAGCAAATAAAAACACTTTTAAAAAAAATGAATATGAATGCTGAAGAACTTCTCAGAAAAAATGAAGTTGCTTATAAAGAACTTGATATGGCAAACAAAAAATTTACAGAAGAAGAAATAATCGATTTGATGATTGAAAATCCTGATTTAATTCAGAGGCCGATAATTGAGATTGGTGATAAGGCAGTACTTGCACGCCCCGCTGAAAAAATACATGAATTGTTTGAATAAGAAAGCGGAACGATTTTCCCGTTCCGCTTTGTAAAAATTAATTTACTGCCATTGTTTTTTTGGGCGGAGTGAATTTTTCAACCTTATTGTAAACCGGCTTAAGAGTTTTTAAATAATCGTAAATTGCTCCCAGGTCTTCCTCAGTCATTCCTCCATACATTACCCACGGCATAATAGAATTAAACTCACCGGCTTTAACAGAAATAAAAGTAGAATTGCTGTCTGGAATATTTTGTTTAAACCTGTTTACAAATTCCTCCTTTGTCCAATTTCCAATTCCTGTTTCGGGATGAGGAGTAATATTAGATGTTCTTACAATTCCCATAGGACCTAAATTAAACTCCTGTCCGCCGGCAAACTCCATACCTTCAATAGGCTGGCCATCCACTGCCTGAGTGTGGCATTCTGCGCATGAAGCAATTGTTACAAGATATTTTCCATACGCAGCAGTGTTTGATCTGTCAATTTCTTCTGCTGGCGTATAAGTTTTTAAAGGTATTGTTCTTACAATCAGATTAAGAGGAAAATTTAATTCAGTATCCGGTACCTCATTTTGGATTGGCTTTAAAGATCTGATGTAAGAAACAATTGAATAAATATCTTCCTGTGTAAGATGATTAAAATTTAGATAAGGCATCATCGGAAATAACGGATCACCATTCTTTCTTACTCCGCATGTTATTGCTCGAATGAGTTCACCATCAGACCAAGTACTTAATGCTGCCGGAGTAATATTTCTCACATAAATGTTTCCGGGAAATCCCATCTGCTCGCTGAATACATCTCCGCCTTTACCTTCTGTGCCTGGTTTTATAGGTCCCGCAAATTTTGTCCAGTCTCTTTCCGAATGGCAGTCAATACAAACCGCAACATGATTAGCCAGGTACTCACCGCGGGCAATCCGCTCCGCAGTATATTCAATCTTAACATCCTTAGGCGCTTCAACATCAGGGTAGGCTGTGTTAAAATAAATAAGTCCGCCGATCACAACAATCACTACAAGTCCTGCCAAAATCCCCACAACTTTTAAAAAAGTTTTCATATAGTTCCCTTAGTTATTTTTTGAATGATGTTAATTATGGCCGACGGAATATTATACAAGAATCTTATGAAACTGTTTTTAAAAGATTCTCTGCTCGTAGAAAAATAATTGGAATTTGTATTCAGCGTTCACAATTTCTAAAACAGAAAGTTCATTAGCAACAAAATAATTTTATACACGGAACCGGTGTGATGAAATAAGATTTTTTATAAGAATTCATTTTAATAGTTGAGAATTTTTGTTAATGTTCAATTCATTAATTCTTTTCTTAAATAAAATCTGATTATGAAAGAAGAAAAACAACGCTGTTCATGGTGCGGAGAGGATCCGCTTTATATAAAATATCATGATGAAGAATGGGGAGTTCCGCTTAAAGATGATAAGAAATTATTCGAACTTCTTATACTTGAAGGGATGCAGGCAGGATTAAGCTGGATAACAATTCTTCGTAAAAGAGAAAATTTCAGAAACGCGTTTGATAATTTTGACTATAAAAAAATCGCAGGATACAATCAAAAGAAAATTGAAAAGCTGCTGCAGGATGAAGGAATTATTCGTAACAAATTAAAAATTAATGCCGTTGTTCAGAACGCAAAAATGTTTATTAAAGTTCAGGAGGAATTTGGAACATTCAGCAATTATATCTGGCAGTTTGTTAGTAATAAGCCCATAATAAACAAGCGGAACTCCGTTCATGAAATTCCGCCTAAAACTCCTGAATCAGATATGATGAGTAAAGATCTGCAGAAACGCGGATTTAAATTTGTTGGATCAACAATCTGTTACGCATTTATGCAGGCATCCGGAATGGTTGATGATCATGTAATAAATTGTTTTAAAAGAAAATCTAATTAATCAATTCAACTTTTCCGTTTGTTAAATGATAATATGCCGCAGTGGTTTTCAGTTTATTCTCTTCAATTAATTTTTTCAGCAGAGGATTATGATTAAGTTTTTCAACAACCATTTTTGCATTTTCAATAACCGCATTTTTAATCAAATCACCTGCTGTTGATTTTACATTCTCTATCGCGGGTTTTATTTCAGCTAACACTCCGTTTATTTCTTCACTGTGTTGATGGGTTTCAAATGCTGCTGTAACTGCTCCGCATTTTTCATGGCCCATTACAACAAGCAGTCTGCTGCCCAGATGTTCAACCGCATATTGTATGCTTGCAATAGATGATTGATCAGCGATGTTTCCGATTATTCTTATCACAAACAAATCTCCCAGCCCTGCATCAAAAACAATTTCCGGTGATACTCTTGAATCGGCACAGGTTAAAATTACTGCAAAAGGCTTTTGTCCGTTTGAAAGTTCATCTAATCTTTCCTGATTTGAATTGCAGTTCAAACTTTTCCCGGAAATAAATCGTGCATTTCCTTCAAGCAGTTTTTGTAAAGATTCATCACCGGAAGTTTGTGCAGATAAATTTAAACCGAGTGATAGAATCAACAGAAGAAAAATTTTAATTTTCATTATCTTCTCAATTATATTAATAGATAGTGAGTTAGTTAAATCTGAAGCTAATAAAATATCTTCAAAATTAAAGGAACATACCAATGAAAATCTCAAGAAAAAATTTTTTAAAAAGCTCAACACTTTTGTTCGGGGGAATTTTATTTGGCGTTCATAAATCTGCTGCGGCAATTTTTCAGAATGAAGGAGGATTCAAAGTACTCAGGAACAACATCGGGATTTTTACTGAATCAGGCGGAACGATTGCCTGGTACATTACAGAAGATGCCGCTGTTGTAATTGATTCTCAAATGCCCGATTCAGCTAAGCATTTTTTAAAAGGATTTGAAGAAAGGACATTCCGCAAAATAGATTTTCTTTTCAATACTCATCATCATGGAGATCATACAGCAGGAAATTTTGTACTGAAATCTGCCGCTGAAAAAATAGTTGCTCATGAGAATTGTCCAAAACTTCAAAAGAAAGCTTATGGCGAAGGTGAAAAAGCTTCGATGCAGGTTTATGCCGATACAGTTTTTTCAGACAAATGGACAAAAGAAATTGGAAAAGAAAAAATCACGGCTTCATATTTTGGTCCGGCACATACCGGCGGTGATATCATAATTCATTTTGAAAATGCAAACATTGCTCACGTTGGTGATATTGTGTTCAACAATGTTTATCCTTTTATTGATCAGAACGGCGGCGGCTCAATAAGGAAGTGGATTGAATATCTTGAGAAGGCAGAAAAGAATTATGATTCAGATACAACATTTATTTTCGGTCATGCAGAATCAGATGAAAGCGTTACCGGAAAGAAAAAAGATCTAACGGAAATAAGAGATTATTTTTCTGCGCTGCTTGAATTTGTTCAGAAGGAAATTAAAAATGGTAAATCACTTGATGAAATTAAAAATGTTTCATCAATCCCGGGAGCCAAAGATCTTATTCAGAGGTGGGATGGTGCAAGAGCAGCAAACATTGAAGCGGCTTTCAATGAGTTAAAATCATAATTCAATTAATTGAAGCTGACAAATTCTTTCTCTATTTTTTTGTTTAAGAATATGAGATATAAATGATAAGTAAAGAATTACTAGATATACTGTGCTGTCCCGAAACAAAAGCTGATCTTGTTCTGGATGGTAATTCACTGGTTTCAACAGATAAAGAAACACGCCGCAAATACCGCATTGAAAATGATATTCCGATTATGCTTGTTGAGGAAAGCGAACAGCTAACCCCGGAACAGTGGAAAGAAATAATGCTGAAGCACGGTAAAAAGATTGATTGAATTAATAAACTTTAAAACCGATTAGTTTTTATTGCAACACATCCACTCAATAATACATCTTTATCTCTGCCATAAAAATTTTATCTTTATCAAAATTAATAAGAAAGTGATATGATTCAGCCGGATGAAAAATTAAGAAATAATATCAGGCAGCTTGGCTTTATGCTTGGTGAAGTGCTCAAAGAACAGGAAGGCAATGCACTGTTTGAGAATGTTGAAAAACTTCGTGCACTAACCAAGGAATTGCGTGAAAAAAATAACTCAGATGCAGTTGATGAGATAAAAAGAATTGTAAAAAAATTTGATATAAAAGATTCGTATAACATCATCAAAGCGTTTTCTATTTATTTTATACTTGTTAACGCTGCAGATGAAGTAAACACAATTGTTAATAACAAAATAAATTTGGAAGGTGCCCGTGATTATCACGGAGAAACTTTCAGAAAAATTAAATCTTTAAAATTATCCGCCGAAGCTGTAAAAAAAATTTTTGATACAATAGAAATTGTTCCTGTTTTTACTGCACATCCAACAGAGGCTACACGGCAGACAATCCTTAGAAAAATTTTAAGGATCAGCAATCTGCTGCTGGATAAAGAATTGAATTATCATACAGAGGCTGAACTTGAAAAGCTGAAACAAAAAATTAAAACACAAATAACTTTACTCTGGCAGTCAAATGAAATCCGATTCCATAAAATTTCTGTGGAAGATGAAATAGTTAACGGTTTATTCTTTTTTAAAAATGTTTTTTATGAAGTGCTTCCTGATTTTTATGATGATTTGAAATTATCCGTTCAAGAATATTTCCCTGATATTGATGAGCTTCCTGTTTTATTAAAATTCGGATCCTGGATTGGAGGAGACAGGGATGGTCATCCGCATGTAACGGTTAATATTACAAAGGAAGCATTTGAAATTCACCGCAGGGAAATAATTCAACTTTATCTTAATGAACTAAAAAAAATTTATGAAGAATTAAGTACATCTTTAAGGATTAAATCAGCGGATAAAAAACTTCTTCAATCAATTAAGAGTGAAGAAAGAAAATTGAATTTATATTTTGCAAATAATAAGCTAAGGGAAGAATCAGAAATTTACCGCACAAAATTAACACTCATTTACTCAAAGCTTGAAAATACGATATCAAATTCCGGTGAAGTCTATAAATCCGCTGACGAACTTTTGCATGATTTAAATTTGATTTCACAAAGCCTGAAAGCAAATGAGGGCGGATTGATTGATGCAAATATAATTCAGCCATTAATTCATAAAGTAAAAACATTTGGATTTCATTTTGTTAAGCTTGATATAAGACAGAATTCAAATCTTATCCGGAAGACAATTAATGAAATTTTCAGACAATCAGATTCTTCTGTTGATTTTAAAAATCTCTCCGAGGAAAATAAAACCGAGCAGTTAACAAGTGAGATTCTAAATCCCCGTCCGTTAACAAACAAGTTTACCGCACTTTCTGAAACCGCACGCAGAGTAATAAATGAGTTTGGAATAATCAGATGGGCAAAAGAAAATATCTCCGCAGATTCATCAGGTGAATATATTATAAGTAACAGTGCCTATGTTTCAGATGTATTAGGCGCGCTGCTGCTTGCAAAAGAAGCCGGCCTTGTACAGATTGATAAAAATAAATTGGTTCATTCATCAATAAATATTCTGCCGCTGTTTGAAACAATTGAAGATCTGCGCAATTGTATTTCTGTAATGGAAATGCTTTATGATAATAAGGCATATAAACAGCACCTGAAACTTCGTGATAACAGGCAGACAATTATGATTGGTTACTCAGACAGCAATAAAGACGGCGGAATTCTTACATCTAATTTTGAGCTGTACAAAGCACAGCTAAGGTTGAATGAATTATCTAAAAGGAAAGATATTAATCTTGTACTTTTCCACGGCAGGGGCGGAAGCATTTCACGCGGCGGCGGGCCGGTAAACCGCTCAATCATTGCACAGCCTCCCTCAACAATTGAAGGTAAAATAAAAATCACCGAGCAGGGAGAAATGATTTCATCAAAATACCTGATGAGAGATATTGCGAAAAAAAGTTTTGAAATTTTTACTTCAGCCGTTTTGCTTAAAACCGCTTTTACAAAAACAAATTATGAAGGAAATTCTTTTGAGAAATATTTAAAGCAATTTGAATCACTCTCAGTTACTGCATTCAAATCTTACCGTAGACTTGTAAGGCACCAGAATTTTATTGAGTATTTCAGAACGGTAACTCCAATTGATATTATTGAAAGAATTGAAATCGGTTCGCGTCCGCCCTCAAGAAAAAAGCAGACTGATATTTCATCGCTTCGTGCAATCCCCTGGGTTTTTGCATGGACGCAAAACCGGCAGACAATTTCAGGCTGGTATGGTTTCGGCAGTGCAATAGAGAATGCACTTCAAAAAAGGGAGTTGAGTGTTTCAGCGTTAAAAGATATGTATAACAACTGGGAATTTTTTAACGCGCTTGTTCAGAATATTGAAATGGTGCTTACAAAAACTGATATGATTATCGGTGCAGAATACGTTACATTAAACAACAGCAGTAACGCTTCAGAAATTTTTGAGATGATCAGAAAAGAATATGAAAAATCAGTTAAATATGTTTTGATGATAACAGGAGAGGAAAAACTGCTTGATCATAATAAACAATTACAGAGAACACTTGAACTGCGCAATCCCTATCTTGATCCGATTAGTTACATACAGGTTAATCTTATAAAACAATACCGGAAGAAAAATCTTTCAACAAAAAAGAAAGAAGATTTATTGAATGTACTTCGTTCAACTGTGAACGGAATTGCGGCAGGTATAAGAAACACTGGATAAAAACCGTTCTTAAAAATTTGGTTTTCTCCAAGACAATATCGTTTTATATTTATCATAGATAAAATATTTAAACCGGGAGAATAAATGTTTAAAAAAACATCTTTGTTAAAAACGGCAATAATGCTGCTGGTAATTATCATTTCATTTATGTTAACAGCATGTAATAATTCCGTAGAACTGCAAAACAACGCTCAGTTATTTATTGATGATTACAACCAAAAATACCAGGAGCTTTACTATGCAGCTTCACAAGCCGAATGGGAACTTAACACACATATAGTTGAAGGTGATTCAACAAATGCGGTAAACGTTAGAAAAACTTATGAAGCTTTGGCGGAGTTTACCGGAAGCAAAGTGAATATTGAGAAGATACAATCATTTCTTAAAGAAAAAGATAAATTAACTCCGCTTCAAATTAAACAGCTTGAAGTGATGCTGTATAATGCTGCAAACAATCCGCAGTCAGTTCCTGAACTTGTTAAAGAAAGAATTGCAGCAGAAGCAGCGCAGACTGAAAAACTTTTTGGCTTTGATTTTAAATTGAACGGAAAATCAATCTCAACAAACGAAATAGATGAAATACTTTTTACAAGTAATAATCTTAATGCAAGACTTGCCGCATGGAATGCAAGTAAAGAAGTTGGTAAGATATTAAAAGATGGAATGATAAATCTGCGCGGGCTGCGGAATAAAACTGTTCAGGCACTGGGTTATGATGATTATTTCTCATACCAGGTTTCAGATTATGGGATGACTTCAGATGAAATGATGGAGTTAAACAAAAAATTAATAAAAGAAATTTGGCCGCTTTACCGCGAGCTTCATACATATGCAAGATATGAACTTGCAAAAAAATATGGAGTAGAAGAAGTTCCGGATTATATTCCTGCGCATTGGCTTCCAAACCGCTGGGCACAGGATTGGAATAACATGATAAGTGTTGAAGGCCTTGATTTGAACAGTGTTCTTAAAGATAAATCAGCCGAATGGATTGTTAAACAGGGTGAAAGATTTTATCTGAGTTTAGGATTCGATTCACTTCCTCCTGTGTTTTGGGAAAAATCAAGTTTGTATCCCGCACCGCCTGATGCCGGTTACAAAAAGAACAATCATGCTTCGGCATGGCATATGGACCTTGATAATGATTTACGCAGCCTGATGTCAGTAATTCCAAATGCCGATTGGTATGAAACAGTTCATCATGAACTTGGGCATATTTATTATTTCCAGTGTTATTCAAATCCGGATGTACCAATTATTTTGCGTGAAGGAGCTAACCGTGCTTTTCATGAAGCAATCGGCAGCATGATGGGATTGGCAGCAATGCAAAAACCATTTCTTGCGCATTTAAATTTGCTTCCCGCTGATTCAGAAACAGATGAGATGAAAAAACTTTTAAAAGATGCGCTGAACTATATTGTGTTCATTCCTTTTGCATCAGGAACGATGACAGGTTTTGAACATGATCTTTACGCAGAAAATTTATCTCCTGATGAATTCAATAAAAGATGGTGGGAGCTTGCAAAAAAATACCAGGGCATTGTTCCCCCTGAAGTACGCGGTGAAGAGTATATGGATGCCGCAACTAAAACTCACATAAATGATGATGCCGCACAATATTATGATTATGCTTTGGCAAATGTTCTTCTTTTCCAATTTCATCATTACATATCAAAAAATATTCTGAAGCAGGATGAACACACTACAAATTATTATGGCAGTAAGGAAACGGGAGAATTCCTTAAAAAACTTCTTAATCCCGGCTTAACAGTTGATTGGAGAGAATTAATGATGAATACGATTGGTGAGGAGATGAGCGCTAAAGCAATGCTTAATTACTTTGAACCTCTGATGAATGAACTTAAAAAAATAAACTCCGGCAGAAAATATACTTTACCGGAAAGCATTAATTAATTATCAGAAGTGCCTGGACTTTTGTTCAGGCACTTTAAAATTTAACTTTGTACTCTTCCTAAAAATATTTTTGCATTCAGAAAACTACTTTTAAATTTTATTATATTGGCAAACAAAAAATTAAATCTATGGATCCAATCAATATAATTGCCGGAATAAATCTGATTGCTACATTTAGCGCTAATCTTCCCGGTGCAAAAAAGGGATTAAAATCAACTTTATCAGCCGCAAAAGAAAAACCAAAAACATACTTGCAAAAACTTCCAATCTTCTTTTCTACTGCAATTCTTTTGCTGTTTATTCTCGGACTTTTTCATATAGGAACTTTTGAGTACACAGGAAATAATTTCAGTATAAGATTTGTTGGATTAACATTGTTCATTACATTTTCATGGCTGCAGATTTGGTCTTATAAATCATTGGGAGAAAATTATTCACAGGAGATAGTAATTTTCCGGAATCATTCACTCGTTCAGAGGGGGCCGTATAAACTTATCCGGCATCCGCAGTATGCTTCTCAAATATTAATGGATATTGGCGCGGGAATGCTTACGCTCAGTTACATTGTACTTCCGTTAGCTTTAATTCAAATTCCGTTTTTAATGATGCGTGCTTCACTTGAAGAGGCTTTGCTTGAAAAACATTTTAAAGAAGAATTTAAAACATACAGGGAAAATTCCGGAGCATTCTTCCCGTTTGTTGGTTAGAACAATATGAAGCTTTTCAGAATTTTATTTTTGCTGATTGTTTTAACCCTGCCCGCCGCCGCACAGAATAATCTGATTTTAAAAACTGATTCAAAAAATTTTTCCATTCCGGTTTATGAAAGGCAGGGCACGCTTTACTTTTCTGTTAAGCATTTTGCAGAAGCATTATCAATTAATTATTTCTACACTTCTGAAACAGAAAAGATTGAATTAAAATTTCCTGATTACAATTTAAAGATCACTGCAAAAAATCCTTTCATAATTCAAACTCCAAAAAGCGGCGCAGAACCCGTTATTTATCAGCTTCCTACATCATCTTACCTTATTAACGGAAATATATTTATTCCGCTTGTATACAGCCTGAATATTCTAAAATCATCTTCCGGAATGAATTTAAAATATGAAGCTCCGTTTACTCTTTCTGTTTCCGGATCATTACCGGATACAAAAGAGTTTGTTGAGCAGCCCGGAATAAGTACTTCATCTTATAATATTACCGGATTAACAATTGATGAAAGAGCAAACGGTACTTTAATAAGATTGAAATCAAACAAAAAAATCAAAACGTATAACAGTAATTACAAGGATGGAGTTCTTACAATTACTTTGAGAAATGTTCATGCTGATCCTGATAAAATAGACAGAACCGGAAGAAAAGGACTTGTAAAAGAAATTAAAGCAATCAATAAAGAAAAAGATGCGCAGATACAATTTATAGTTGGAAAAGAATACACAACTTCAGAAGTAATTGATGCAGAAGGAAGCAATGATATTTTGATTACAATTCATAATAAGATTTTTGCAAAGAACGAATCAATCGATAAAAATAAAGAAAAGTGGAATTTTGATGTTGTTGTGATTGATGCGGGACATGGCGGAAAAGATGTTGGTGCAATAGGTGTTAATGGCGTTCGTGAAAAAGATATAAATCTTGCAATCGCCTTAAAACTCGGTAAACTTATAAAAGAGAATTTGAAAGATGTTCAGGTTGTTTACACAAGAGATGACGATACATTTGTTGAACTATATAAGCGCGGCAAAATAGCAAATGAAAGCGGCGGCAAATTGTTCATCTCAATACACTGCAACTCAACTCCTAAAAAACCAACAGATGCAAACGGGTTTGAAGTCTACCTGCTTCGTCCCGGCAGAACAAAGGAAGCAATTGCAATTGCTGAAAGAGAAAACAGTGTAATTCATTATGAAGATAATCCGGGACGGTATGAACAATTAACAGATGAAAATTTTATTCTTGTCAGTATGGCTCATTCATCCTACATGAAATATTCAGAAAAATTTGCCGAGCTGCTTAACCGGCAGTTTTCAAATGATCTTACATTAACTTCACGGGGAGTTAAACAGGCAGGATTTTATGTTCTTGTTGGCGCTTCTATGCCAAGCGTATTAATAGAAACCGGATTCCTATCAAATAAGAATGATGCCGATTATTTAAAATCATCCAAAGGGCAGCAGAAATATGCCGAATCAATTTTCCAATCTGTTAAAAAATTTAAAGAGTATTATGATAGTTTTATATTGAACGATTGATTTTCTTCCCGCCGAAATAAAAATTTTACCATTCATCAAACCGTAGCCGCCATTCAAAATTTTAATAAAAAATTAATTTGCATCGGGAAAATTTTTGCTATAAGTTTGGAAACCTTAAAAACAGTTATAGTTTCCATCGTCTTAGAAGTACAGTTAAAACGTTTTATTTTCATTTTAACGCAAAAAATAAAGGAAACTGATAAACAATGAAAAGTTTCTAAAGATTAGGAGTGAGATGTTAACGGATAATCAAATTAAAGAAAGAATCCTAAGCAAGGCTGAGGAAATGTTCTTCCAATTCGGATTTTCAAAAGTAACAATGGATGAAATTGCCGCCGAACTGGGAATGAGCAAAAAAACTCTTTACAAATTTTTTCAATCAAAAGAACAATTGCTGAGGATTCTTCTTTCAGATATTAAGTGCGAGGTTACAGAATATATTGATACTCTTTTTGCTGATAAAGAAATGGATTTTGTGGAAAAATTAAGAAAGATGATGAATTACATCGGTAAGCAGTCATCAAAATTTAAAGGACCGTTTGTCCATGATCTGCAGAAAACAATACCCGATTGCTGGCATGATATAAATGAGTTTCGTACAAAACATGCTCATGACAAATTTGAGCAGCTTCTTGATGAGGGAATTGCAAAAGGAACGTTCAGGGCTGATATTGATAAAGAATTGATGGTATTGATTTATGTAAATACCATTCATGCTTTAATTAATCCCGATTTTCTTGCACAAGTACCGTATTCCGCAAGCCAGGTTTTTGAAACAGTTATAAAAATTATTTTCGAAGGAATTCTTTCCGAAGAAGGAAGAGTGAAATATATCTCACAACAGATACAGGAGACAGATAACCAATGACAATACGAAGATTCGCACCAGATTTAAAACGAGGATTGTTGCTTTTGTTCGTAGGATTATCAGAACACAATCCGGTATTTAGTTTTAATTGAAGTGTAGTTACAAAAACTTTTTAATTAATTGATTAACAAAAAATGCACCCAAGGAGAGTATTAATGCACCATCCACTAATAAGGACATTAATTATAGCTGTCTTCCTTGCAGGTTTCTCAACGGTTTCTGCACAGGAAGTAAGAAAACTAACATTAGAAGAGTTGATCTCAATTGGTTTGGAAAACAACCATCAGCTGCATGCATCAGAAATGAACGTTGTTTCTTCCAGGGCAAGATTGAGTGAACTGAACGCAATGAGGCTGCCTTCATTATCCTTTGGAGCTTCATATACACGGCTTAGTTCAATTGATCCTTTTTCAATCGAAACTCCGTTTGGTAATTTCGATATTACCCAGGATATAGTTAACACGTATAATCTTCAGCTTACGCTTCAGCAGCCAATATTTACCGGTTTCAGATTATCCGGCAGCGCTGATGCTGCGGAGTACAATTATAAAGCAGCCCAGCAGGATTTTGCTGCAAATAAAAACGATCTCATCTTCAATATTAAAAATGCTTATTGGGGATTGTTCAAGGCTAAAGAAGTAAAAAAAGTTGTTGATGAGAATGTAGGACAGGTTAAAGCTCATCTCGAGGATGTTCAGAATTTGTTTAAACAGGGATTAGCAACACGGAATGATCTGCTTAGAGTACAGGTACAGCTTTCAGAAGCTGAACTGAGGCAGATTGATGCAAACAATGCTGTACGCCTTGCAAACATTGCTTTAAATAATGTAATCAACATTCCGCTTTCCACTAAAATTGAAATTGCAGAAGATGTTGCACCTGAGCAGGATAAGCTTCCCAGCATTGATGATCTGACCGAAATGACATATAAAAACAGGCCTGAACTTAAAGCTATGGATTTCAGAGTAAAGGCAAGTGAAACCGGAATTAAGGTTGCACAATCAAGCTGGTGGCCGCAGATTTACTTGCAGGGAAATTATAATTACTCACGTCCTAACCAGCGTGTCTTCCCATTAACAGATGAGTTCAAAGGAACATGGGATGTTACTGTAAATCTGCAGATGAGTTTGTGGAACTGGGGACAAACTTCAGATCAGACAACGCAGGCAGAAGCTTTGTATGAGCAGACAAAAGATTCCTATGAAACTCTTAAAGATGCAGTTACGCTTGAAGTTACACAAAATTATCTGAACGTACTCCGTGCAAAGGAACGGATTACCGTTTCTGCAGGAAGCGTTAAACAAGCCGAAGAAAATTACCGCGTAACCAGTGATAAATTCAAAAACGGACTTGTGCTTAACTCAGAATTAATTGATGCTGAATTTGATCTTCTGCAGGCTAAAACTAACTATGTACAGGCTTTGGTTGATTATCAGCTTGCAAAAGCAAATTTAGAAAAATCTGTTGGTGAACAAAGAAATTAATAAGAAGAGGAAAAAATGAAGAAACTTAAAATAATCGGTATAGCTGTTTTAGTGCTCGGTGGGCTGATAACAATATTATTAAACAACCGTGCAAAACTTCAGGCAAAAACTACAGATAGTAAAATTAATGCTTACCCTATTGTTGTTTCAAAAGCTGAAAAAAGGGAAGTAGAAAGAAATCTAAGTCTTGTAGGAACAATTACAGCAAACAATGATGTTGCAGTTGTTTCAGAATCACAGGGAAGAGTAGTTGCAGTGTATGCAAATGTTGGCGATTATAAAACTGCCGGCTCTGTTCTTTTTCAGCTTGATGATGAATTAAAGGAAGCTGCGTATAAAACCGCAGAAGTTAATTATGAGAAGGCTAAAAAAGATTTTGAACGTTACCAGGCTCTTCATAAAGATGCTTCTGTAACAGATGCACAGTTTGAAGCAGCAAGGTTAGCTTTCCTTTCTGCTGAAGCACAATATATTACAGCTAAAAGGCAGTATAACGATACCAAAATAAAAGCTCCTATTTCCGGTGTTATTACTTCAAGATTGGTTGATTTGGGAAACTATGTTAACACAAATAATGTGGTTGCTAATATTGTTGATATTTCAAAACTGAAAGTAAAACTGAATGTAGCTGAAAAAGATGCATTTAAATTGAAGCCGGGTGATGAAGTTGAAGTAACTACAGATGTTTATCCCGGACAAACATTCAAAGGAAAAATTGAGTACATAAGTGCAAAAGGAGATGAGCTTCATACCTATCCTGTTGAAATCTCTCTGCTTAACAGTAAACAATTTCCATTAAAAGCCGGAATGTTTGGAAGAGTTTCATTCACTTCAATTCAAAAGAGTGAATCAGTTGTAATACCGCGTGAAGCATTGGTTGGAAGCATTAAAGATGCACGCGTATTCACAGTTGAAAATGGTATTGCTAAACTTAAAAAAGTAGTAATCGGTTCAACATATAATTCTCATCTTGAAGTTTTATCCGGTTTGAAAGAAGGCGAGACGGTGGTTGTAAACGGACAAAATAATCTTCAGGATAATGACAACGTGACAATAAAAAATTAATTGAAATGATTTCTTCTGCTGAAGGAATCCAAAGAAAAGCAATTCAGGAGTTTAATAAATGACAATAACTGAGTTATCAATAAAGAGACCAACGCTGATTGTGGTGATATTTGCGGCATTAACCGTGCTTGGATTATACAGCTATACACAATTGAGCTATGAACTTCTGCCGAAAATAAGTCCGCCGGTAATTTCAATTTCAACAATTTATCCCGGCGCATCTCCTCATGAAGTTGAAACCTCTGTTACAAAGGTAATGGAAGATGCAATTTCATCTCTGGACCAGATTGAAAGTATAAACTCAACTTCATCTGAAGGAGTATCATTTATTTTCGCGCAGTTCAATCAATCGGCAGATATAGATATTGTTCTTCAGAATGCGCAGAGAAAAGTTAACCAGGTGGCATATCTGCTTCCAACTGAAGCTAAAACACCGACAATATCAAAATTTGCTCTTGATGAAATTCCGGTAATAAGAATGGGCGTTACAAGTACGATGCCCACAAAAGATTTTTATCAGTTTGTAAAAGATAAAGTTCAGCCCCGGTTATCAAAAATTAAGGGGGTTGCACAAATTACTATTATCGGCGGTGATGAACGTGAAATCAAAATTAATCTTGATGCGGAAAAGATTAAATCTTACGGCTTATCAATACTGCAGATCAGCAATGCAATTAAATCTGCTAATCTGGATTTCCCGACAGGGAAAATTGAAAATTCAAAAGAACAGTATGTTGTAAGAGTAGCAGGTAAGTTTGAATCAATTGAACAGCTTCGTAATCTTGTTGTTGCAAGATCAGGGCAGGGCGGAGATATAAAGCTTGCTGATATTGCGGAAGTTGAAGACGGCATTAAAGATTATACAAACATAAGCCGCATTAACAGTATTACATCAATCGGTATTTTTGTTCAGAAACAAAGCGATGCAAATGCTGTTGAAGTCAGCAAGCTTGTTAAAGAAGAGCTGGATTTAATACAGAGGGATTACAAAGAAACTAATGTAAAATTTGATATCGCTCAGGATGGTTCTCTCTTTACAATTGATGCAGCCAATGCCGTTAAAACAGACCTCGCTCTTGCAGTTGTTCTTGTTGGAATTGTAATGCTTCTGTTCCTTCACAGCATAAGAAATTCTTTCATTGTGATGCTTGCAATTCCTGCATCTATGATTTCATCATTTACAGTAATGTATGCATTAGGTTTTACTTTGAACCTGATGACACTTCTTGCATTATCATTGATTGTGGGAATCCTGGTTGATGATTCAATAGTGGTACTTGAAAATATTTATCACCACCTGGAGAAAGGTGAAAAACCCAGAGTAGCAGCATTGCGCGGAAGAAACGAAATCGGGTTTGCCGCACTTGCAATTACACTGGTAGATGTTGTTGTATTCGTTCCGCTTGCACTTACAGGCGGACTTGTAGGAAACATCCTCCGCCAGTTTTCCATAGTTGTTGTTATTTCAACGCTGTTAAGTTTGTTTGTATCATTTACACTTACTCCGCTTCTTGCATCAAGAATAAGCAAGCTTGAAAGACTGACTAAGAAAACTATAATCGGAAGATTTGCAATTTGGTTTGAAAATAATTTTAAAAAGCTTAGCTCTCATTATATTAACCTGCTTCACTGGGCACTTTCAAACCGCTGGAAAGTTATTCTGATTACAATTGTACTTTTCTTTGCATCGCTTACACTTGTTCCTGCAGGATTTATCGGCGGTGAATTTATGACACGCGCTGACAGAGGTGAATTTGCAGTTATGCTTGAACTGGCACCCGGTTCTTCACTTGAAAATACCAATTATGTTACACAGCAGGTTGAAAAATATATTATCAGCCGTCCGGAAGTTCAGAAGGTATTTGTAAATGTTGGTGCATCAAGTGAGGGTTTGGTTGGGCAATCCGCAAATAATATATCTGAACTTAACGTGGCTCTTCTTCCGAAAGATGAAAGAAAAAAATCAACGACAGAAATCGGAGAGGAGATTAAAGAATTTGTTTCGCAAATTCCCGGCGTAAAAGTTAGAGTTAATCCGATTGGCATTTTTGGAAGTGCGGATCAAACTCCTATCCAGTTATTTATAAGCGGTGCAAGCCGTGAAGAAGTAATGAAAGGTGCAGAGCATGTTGCTGATCTGCTCAAACAAATTTCCGGTACAGCCGATGTCCGCTTATCATCAGATGATGGTAAACCGGAAACAAGAATTGATATTGACAGGGAAAAACTTGCAGCACTTGGATTATCAATAGCTGAAGTTGGTGCAACATTGAACATTGCTCTTGCAGGTAATGATGATTCAAAATTCAGAGATGGCAATGATGAATATGATATCCGGATTGCACTTGATGAATTCGATCGTTCCAAAATTTCTGATCTGGCAAAACTAACCTTTGTAAATTCAAAAGGGCAGCAGATTGAACTTCAGCAGTTTGCAGATATTTATCAAACTACCGGACCAACAAAACTACAGCGGAGAGACAGAATAAATTCTATCATTGTTTATTCGCAGGTTATAGGAAGACCAACCGGAACAATCGGTGCTGAACTTCAGGCGGCTCTTCAAAAAAATCCGCTGCCTGATGGATTAACAATAACTTATGAGGGTGATCTGAAAAACCAGGCTGATTCATTCGGCAGCATGGGCTTGGCATTATTGGCTGCTATACTTTTTGTGTACATGATTATGGTTGCTTTATATGATTCTTATCTGTATCCGTTTGTAGTTCTGTTCTCCATTCCGGTTGCAATGGTTGGTGCATTATTAGCACTTGCATTAACTTTAAATTCACTGAACATATTTTCTCTGCTTGGTATAATCATGCTTGTAGGTTTGGTAGGAAAGAATGCAATTCTGCTTGTTGACAGAACCAATCAGATGAAGCTTGAAGGTATGAATACTTATGATGCACTGATTGAAGCTGGTAAATCAAGAATTCGTCCGATTATTATGACAACCGCATCTATGGTTATTGGTATGATGCCGATTGCTTTATCTACAAGTTCAGGTTCTGAATGGAAACACGGACTTGCATGGGCACTTATTGGCGGTCTTACAAGCTCAATGTTTTTAACCTTAATTCTGGTTCCTGTTATATATCTTAAAGCTGAAATGTGGAAAGAATCTGTTCCGGCATTCTTCAAAAAAGTATTCAGAATAAGAGATAAAGAAGTTGATGCTGAACCTGTATTAGAAAAATAATTCCTCTCATACTTTTTCTTAGTGGGCTGTGGGTTTCTGCAGTTCACTAAGAAATATTTTTAAACCATTCCTTGAAACCAATCCAAATTGTGTGCATCTTACCTTTGAAAAAAATAAAGGAACCAAAATGCAATACACAATCGAAGGAACTGATTATAATTTTGATCAGGAAGTTTTAAATGCAGATGTACCTGTTATGGTAGACTTTTGGGCGCCATGGTGCGGCCCATGCCGGATGATTGCTCCTGTGGTTGAAGAGATTGCTAAAGAATACCAGGGTAAATTAAAAGTGGTAAAGGTAAATACAGATGAGAATCAGCAGGTTGCTGTAAAATATGGAATCCGCAGCATTCCTACTATCGGCTTATTCAAAAACGGAGAAGTTGTTGATGCTATAATCGGCGCTGTTCCGAAACAAATGATAGAAGGAAAAATTAAACCACATCTGAGTAAGATTAATTAATCAAAAAGGCTGTCTTAAATGACAGCCTTTAATAATGTTCTCACCTGAAAAAAGTTAAAACAAAACTTTATTTGAAATTTCATTCGTGTCATCAGGTTTAATGGGGAAATATTTTTCAAGTATGTTCCCAACCTGTTCAATTCCTGTTAAAATTCCTTTGCAGAATTTTCCATTTAAAAACATCTGCTGCATATTTTCTTTCACATCATCCCAGGTATTCTGCTCAACCTTTTCATTGATCCCGGAATCAGCAAGTATATAAAATTTCTTATCCTTTAAGAGGAGGAAAATTAATATCCCGGTTTTATCCCTGGTTTTATCAATATTTCTTTTAAAGAATTCTGCTTCGGCAATTTCTTTAACATCTTTTTTCCTTTCGCTTAGAGAACGCTGTTCCCGGATGCTCACACAAATTTCACCTGAAGTTCTTCTTTCGGTTTCTTTAATTTTATCAGAAATCCGGAGAAGCTCATCATCGTTAAGAAAATTATATATGTATGGTGATTCCATTACACTTCTGTTTTTCAGCAAATCTATCAAACAGCTTTTACTTTAACAAATTTTAAAAAATAAAACGCAGCCTTAATAAATTTCGGAAGTTTTACGGCTGCGCAGTGGAGATGAGATGAACACTTCTTAAAAATATTTTAACTCTTTTTTACTCTTACACTTCCGCCTGAAGTTTTTGCAATAAATGGATTGCCGCCTCCGTTTATATCAGCTTCAAACC
>Ga0079224_100001898_pt1 | contig 24738 bp, 19 predicted proteins | sample Stecom2015_FD_80414 | JGI IMG/M metagenome (GOLD analysis project Ga0079224, IMG submission 80414) | Agricultural soil microbial communities from Utah to study Nitrogen management - Steer compost 2015 | ecosystem: Environmental > Terrestrial > Soil > Agricultural land | place: USA: Utah... | reverse complement strand
GGGGCGGCCGGCGCGCGGCCCGTCGCCTCGCGGAGGCCGGGCACCGCCGCATCGTGATGGTCTCCGGCGACGACGAGTCGTTGGGGGTCGTGGAGCGCGAGGCGGGGTTCCGCGAGGAGCTCGCCGCGGCGGGCCTGGAGGCGCGCATCCTCCCGGTGGGATGGCAGATGGACGACGGCTATCGCGCGACCGCGCGACTGCTCGGCGAGCCGGTGCCGCCCACGGGCCTCTTCTGCATCCGCGACCGCGTCGCAGCGGGCGCGCTGCACGCTGCGGCCGCCGCCGAGGTCGCGGTGCCGGGAGAGCTGTCGGTGATCGGCTTCGACGACGAGGACTTCTTCGCCGAGCGCCTCACTCCGCCCCTGACCACCATCGCGCTCCCGCATGAGGAGATGGGGCGGCGCGGCATGGAGGCGCTCCTGGAGCTGCTCGGTGAAGGCGGCGCGACCGCCGAAGAGGGCCGTCAGGTCATCGCGTGCCCTCTCGTGGAGCGCGGCTCCGTGGGGATCGCTCGGGAGAGCTGATCTCTCCCGGCGCGGCACATCCGTCCTCGGGGCGGATGCGGTGCGGGTCCACCCGGCCTTGACACGTGTGAAAGTCGTGCTCCATACTCTCTGAATCGCGCTTCGACACGTGTGTAAGTCGCTCTTCGGGCGGCGCTCCCACTCCGTTCGATCCGTCTCCGCCTGTCCCGACACTCGATGAAGAGGACCGCATGGCCAGCCATTCCACCCTCACCCGTCGCGCCCTCCTGGGCGTCGGCGGCGCGGCCGCCCTCGCCGGCACGGTCGCCGCCTGGCCCCGTCTCACGGGGGCCGACATCCCTGGCCGCGGCGAGGATGCCCTGAGGATCCTGATCCTCGGCACCTCGCAGGACGCCGCTGGACGTCAGAAGATCGCCGATGCCTTCATGGAGACGCACCCGGACATCCCCGTGCTCATCCAGTCCGTCCAGGCCACCGACTGGGGTGACTTCTTCGCGAAGATCCTCACAATGGTCGCCTCCGGGACACAGCCCGACGTGGTCTACACCGCGACCGAAGGCGCCCAGCTCTTCGCCGAGCGTCTCGCGCTTCCCCTGGACGACTACATCCAGCGTGATGCTGACGCGATGCGGGACTACTTCGAGGATGTCCACCCCAGCCTCATCGAGGCGTTCATGTACAAGGGGTCGCTGTTCCAGCTCCCGCTCGACTTCAACGCCGCCAACATGTACCTCAACCTCGATGTCCTCGAGCGCAACGGCCTCGAGATGCCGGGCGAGGAGTGGACCAAGGACGACTTCACCGAGGTCCTGCGCACCATGCAGGGCGACGCCACCCCGTATTACTGGACCAACCGCCTCTTCGGAGGGATCGTCCCCTGGCTCTACGTCAACGACACCAGCTTCCTCGTCGAGGAGAAGGCCACCGGCGGCGAGGACTTCTGGTCCACGTTCTACCCGGGTGAGGAGCGCTCCGGCGGGTATCTGTGGACCGGCTCGAACGCCACCGATGACCGGGTGCACGAGACCTTCGAGCATCTCCGCTCCCTGGTGGAGCAGGGCCTCGCCGTCCGTCCCGAGGAAGGCGGCGGCAACACTCTCGTGGGCCTGTTCGCCTCCGGCCGCATCGGCTCCACCCCCGCCGGTGGCTACTGGGTGCAGGGCCTCGCCGAGGGCGGGATGCGCCCGGAGCAGTACGACGTGCAGTTCTTCCCCAGGTGGCGCACCCAGCGCCATCAGTTCGGGGCGGCCGGCTACGCGGTCATGAAGACCACCGACAAGGCTGACCAGGCCTGGGAGTGGATCAAGTACACCGCCTCGAAGGAGGCGATGCAGCTCGCGTTCCCCACCCCGGCGACGACGCCGACACGTCGCTCGATGGTGAATGACTCCTTCTACACGGGCGTCGGCCCGGAGCACTGGTCCCGCTTCTACGAGACCCTCGACCGCTTCCCGAGCTCGGGCCCCATCCCCGCTCCGCCGCAGCAGGCTGCGGTGGAGACGGCCCTGATCCGCAACGTGTCCACCGCGCTGTCCGGAGGGGCGGACCAGGTGGCGCACTCCCTGGCCGCGCTCGATGCCGATCTCCGCGATGTCTTCACCGAGGAGGACAACTCATGACCGCCGACCGCGACAGCGCCCTGCTGCGCTGGCTGTTCCTCGCCCCCACCATGCTCGGCATCGGCGTCTTCGTGGTGGTGCCGATCCTCGGCTCGCTGCTGCTGGCCTTCTTCCGCTGGGACATCATCTCCTCCCCGCAGTTCGTGGGCCTCTCCAACTTCGCCGAGATCGCGACCGACCGCACCGTCGCCGTCTCCTTCCTCAACACCGCCGTGTTCGTCGTCTTCGCGGTCGCCGCCCAGCTGGCCGTTGCCATGCTGCTCGCGGTGCTCGTCCAGTCCCAGATGCCGAACTGGCTGCGGGTCTTCTTCCGCTCCACGTTCTTCTTCCCGCTGGTCCTCTCCGCGGCGAGCGTCTCCATCCTCATGAAGTACCTGTTCAACGAGAGCTACGGCGTCGTGAACTGGATGCTCTCCCTGGTGGGGATCCCCGCGGTCCCGTGGCTGACCAGCACCCAGTGGGCGATGGTCGTGGTGATCGCGGTGTACGTGTGGCAGAACTTCGGCTTCTCGTTCCTGCTCTTCATCGGCGGTCTCAGCGCGATCCCCACCGAGGTCTACGAAGCCGGAGCGATCGACGGTGCGACCGGCTGGCGGCGCTTCCGCCAGCTCACCCTGCCGCTGGTGAGCCCGACCGTCCTGGTCGCCTCAGTGATGGCGATCATCTCCGCGCTCCAGGTCTTCGACCAGCCGTACGTGCTCACGCGGGGCGGGCCCGGCGACTCCACCCGGACCGTCGTGATGGTCATCTACGAGAGCGCCTTCCGCCAGCTCGAGTTCGGGCGGGCGAGCGCGATCGGTCTCGTGCTCATGGTGCTGATCATGCTCGTCACCGCCCTCCAGTTCCGGCTGGCCCGACGTTTCGTCTTCTACCAGTGAGCAGTGCTCCCGCCGCCGTGAGTGCCTCTGCCCCCGCCCGGAAGGACCCCCGATGACTCGCCGCCTGCCCACCCTCGCCAAGTACGCCGCACTGCTCGTCGCCGCCGTCCTCACCCTCGGACCGGTGTGGTGGACCTTCACCACCTCCCTGCGGCCCGCGGCCGAGTCCTTCAGCCTCCCGCCGAGCTTCTTCCCCACCTCGCCCGACTTCTCCAGCTACACCGCCGTGTTCGAGCAGATCGCAGTCCCGCTGCTCGTTCTCAACAGCGCTCTCGTCACCGGAGTCATCGCGATCGGTCAGATGATCACCGCGGCGATGGCGGGCTACGTCTTCGCCCGGATGGAGTTCCGCGGCAAGAACCTCCTGTTCGCGATCGTCCTGTCCACGATGATGGTTCCCGTGCAGGTCACGATCGTGCCGGTGTTCATGATCATCCGTGGCATGGGGCTGTCGGACACGCTCCTGGCCCTGATCCTGCCGGCGATCCCCACCGCCTTCGGCACCTTCCTCATGCGCCAGTACTTCCTGGGCCTCCCGCTCGAGCTCGGAGAGGCCGCAGCGCTCGACGGTGCGAGCCCCTGGCGCACCTTCTTCTCGGTCTACGCACCGCTCGCGCTGTCCGGGATGGCGATCGTCGGCGTCCTCGCCTTCAACTACCACTGGAACGAGTTCTTCCGCCCGCTGATCTTCATGATCTCCGAGCAGAACTACACGCTGCCGCTGGGACTCGTCACCCTCCAGGGCAACCTCGGCACCGGTTCGATCTCGATCGTCCTTGCCGGCGTGATCCTCTCGATGGTCCCTGCCGTGGTGGTGTTCCTCTTCGGCCAGCGCTACCTGCGCGAGGGCCTCACCGCCGGGTCCTCGAAGTGATCTCCGGGCAGCCCGCCTCCTCCCGTCCTACCTCACGGGGCCACTCCGCGGCCTCCAACCACCTCACTCCAAGGAGCTCGCTCGCATGACCGCCGACATCGACCCCACCGACCCGCACTTCCCCGCCTTGCACCGCGTCCACCCGCGCGGCTGGCTCAACGACCCCAATGGCATCCTCCGCACCTCCGATGGGCGCTGGCACGTGTTCTTCCAGCACAACCCCGATTCGACACGGCATGAGCAGATCCTGTGGGGCCACATGTCCTCCCCGGACCTCGTGAGCTGGCGTGTGGAACCGCACGGGCCGGCGCCACAGGCGGGACGGGCGGACGAGGACGGGTGCTGGAGCGGCATCGGCCTGCTCGATGGCGCCGGCGAAGGCGCCGTTCCGAGTCTCGTGTACTCCGGCGTGAGCGGCAGTGACCACCAGCTCGCCCAGGTCATGGTGTCCCGGCTCGACCAGTCCGGAACCTCCCTCGAGCGTCCTGGTGAGGTGGTCGCCGAAATCCCGGCGGTCGAGGGGCTGATCGGCGTGCGCGACCCCTTCGTGTTCGCCCACGGCGGTCGGCGCTGGGCGATCCAGGGAGCGGGTGTGCGCACTGCCGAGGGCTTCCTCCCGTCCCTACCCCTGTACTCGTGCGACGACCTCGACTCCTGGGAGCACGTGGGCACCCTGCTGGACGGCGGCGATCCGCTCGCCGCGGAGCACGCCCCAGCGGATCTGTGGGAGTGCCCGCAGCTGGTCCCCGTCGACGGGCGCTGGGTGCTGATCCTGTCGCTGTGGCGGCACCCGGAGACGCATGCCCGCTCGACCGTGCAGGTCAACCACCTCGTCGGTGACCTGGTCGACGGCTCGGACGGCGTGCCCCGCTTCGTGCCCACCGCCGGCGGGCGCACTGACCTCGGTGCTGATTTCTACGCCCCGCAGGCTGTCGTCGACGCTGACGGGGACCGGGTCCTCGTCTGGGGCTGGTCCTGGGAGGGCGCGGAGCGCAGCCAGGAGCAGACCGACGCGCAGGGCTGGGCGGGCACGCTCACTGTCCCGCGCGAGCTGCGCCTGGACGGGGAGGAGCTGCGCGCCGTGCCCGCCGCGGAGCTTGTCGCGCTGCGTGCTGAGGAATTGCCCGTTGAGGAGCTGCCCGTCGGCCGCGCGGAGGGCGGGGATGCTGGCGGCGAGGGAGTGCTCGATCTGCCGAGCCCGGCGCGTGCGGAGATCCGCACCGCCGGCCCCGTGACCGTCGAGATCCTCGCGGAGGGCGGCCCCGCGCGCGAGGTCCTCGCCACCGACGACGGCCCGGCCACGCTCTTCCTCGACGCGAGCCTGCTGGAGCACCTCCCGGACGCCGCGACCCCGCGCACGGTGCGCTTCTATCCCGGCGAAGGGGACCGGGTGAGGGTGCGCGGTGCGCTTGAGTCGGCGTGGCGGCTCGAGGTGCCGACGCCCGAGAGCTGACTTCGAGAACCTGCAGGTCAACCCTCCGTGGAGGGGAAGCGGCGGAGATCGGAACGGGGAGTTCTCCCCCTCGTCGCCACCGTGCGGTGCTCCCTGCGCTCGACCCACAACGCGCTCGCGCCGGCTCCGCCGGGCAGCGCACCGACGGGGGAGTGGGTGTCCGATGCCGGACACCGCGACGGTGGACCGTGCCAGCGCACCGACAGACATCAGCGGCGCCAGCGCGCCGAGGGGCGACAGGGGGCCGACGGTCGCACCTGCACCACGCGCCGCGCGTCTCGAGCCGCGCCTGGCGCCGGCCACGGGACGGCGCGCCCTGCTCGCCGGAGGGACGGTCCTCGCTCTGCTCGGCGCCCTCACGGCCTGCGACGACGAGAAGGGACCGGCGGTCCGCAGCCTGGACGACCTCGGCGTCCTTCCAACACGCATCGACCCCGATGCGTTCGCTTCGCTGACTCCTGAGGATCCGCGCGGCCTCAGCTGCTCCCTCACGAGGATCACGCTCCGCGGCGGCGAACAGCTCAGGGCCCTCACCAAGGACCGGGTCGCCGAGCTCACCGGCGAGAGCACCTCGGAGGAGCCGATCGAGGCGCCCGAGGGCGAGGGGTTCCTGCTCGTCGCCCTCGAGGGCGAGGAACCGCGGTGGATCAGCCAGACGATCCCCGAGCCGCCCGTCGACCGCGTGATCGTGCGTCGTCCCGACGGGGAGGAGGCCTTCCCCGTGCCGATCGACCGGGTCCGGTCCGGGATGCTGCTGCGCACCGTCGCGGACCCGGCCCCGGATGACGCGGTGCTCGAGCTGACGGCGCTCGGCCGCACACAGCGGCTCAGCCTCGTCGACGGCGCGCTTCTCGACACCGATCTCCCCGATCTGGAGGGCCGCACCGTCCCCGGCTGGGCGGCGGAGGAGGCGCAGCTCCTGCTTGTCGTCGTGCAGGCGTTCCAGTCGCATCGCGCGCGGCCCGACGCCGAGCAGCTCCTGCTCCCGATGGACCTCTCCGGCTCCCGGCTCGTCCTCCCAGGCGGTGAGGAGCGGGAGGTGCTCGCCTTCCAGGACGCGCTGCACGCGCCGCCAGGAGCACGGACCGGCACCGACATCCGGCTGTGGTTCGAGATCTCCCTCGACCTGGCCTCCGCCGAGGTCCACGTCGCCGCGACGCCCTTCCCGCACCGGCTCCGGCCTGCTGTGGAGCTCGCCGGACGCCTTCCCTTCAGAGCTGCCCGAGCTCGCGCCGCTCCCCGAAGGGCGAGCGAGCTGCCTCGAAGTGCCTGGCCTGCGCTATCGCGTGCACGGCGCGCTGCGCATCCCGAGCTTCACACGGGCCGCCGCCCGGAATCTCGGCCTTCTCGACGGCGCCTCCGACGGGGACTCCGAGGACGACGAGGTCCGTGCTCCCGACGGCGAGGAGTTCCTGCTGGTCGAGCTGGGAGTCTGGGCCGCGGAGCTGATGCCCCCGGACCTCCCGGAGGTCGACGTGCGCCGGGAGGCCGTCGCCCTCGACGGATCGAGCACCGCGCTCGGCGAGGAGCCGATGCCGCTCGGTGGGACTCTCCGCGTCGTCCTCACTGTCCCGGACGATGCCGGGGCAGAGCCCCCGCAGCTGGAGGTCACCTGCGGGGACGTGGCGCAGCGCCTGAACCTCGAGGACGGCACCCGCGTCTCCTCCGACCTCGAGCACTGGTACTCGCACTGGTTTCAGGCCGTGCCCGCGCCGCGCTGGATCGAGCGGACCGACGAGCGCGTGGGGGAGGGGACTGTGCTCTGCGGGGCTGTCACTTCGATCGCGGTCGTTCCCGCTCTGCCCGACGGGACGTGGCCTGTTCCCGGCACCGTGCTGCTCGGCATCGGGATCACTGCCCCGCCGCCGCCGACGGGCACCACAGCGCACTGCGCCGTCTCGATGCTCCTGCCCGGTGGGGACGAGGCGCCCGTGCTCGGTGAGGCGAGCTGGGAGGAGCTCACGGCCCCGAACACCAGCGCGCGGCTGTGGTGCGAGGTCCCGCATGATGCGGGTGAGCTGACCGTGCGGCTCGCGCTCGGCCTCACCACGGCCGAGGGTGAGCAGATCGACCTGGGAACGGAGGACGTCCCCGTGACACTGACCGCCATCGCACGCCCCGCGACGGACTGAACGACGGTGGCGAACGTACAGGTCAGAGCCCGCGCAGATCCTCGACGAGCGCCTCGGTCGCCTGCCCGGGACAGACGGGGAGCTCGAGGGTGCTGGTCGGCTCGCTGTCACGCCTCAGGATCATCGCCCCGGTAGGGGCGTCGCAGGCGAGCGGGGACTCAGGCATCAGAACCGCATTGACGCCGCGGAGCACGGCGATGGTCGACTCCTCGTCCAGCAGACGCTCGTTCTTGTCGCTCCCGGGCTCGAGCTCGTCTCCCCAGCCTGCGGGCGCCCGCTCGCCCGTGATCGACATCGGAACCCCACTCGCACCGCGACCGAGCTCGTATCTCTCGGCGTGTGCACCCTCCTCGGGGCCGTCGCCGCTCCAGGGCCGCACCTCGATCCGCCACATGACGCCCGGGACAGCGAGGGAGGGGACCTCCGCGCTCTGCGCCTCCTCCAGCGCGCGCAGGATCGCTCGTGGCGGCTCGTCCTCCGAGCAGTCCTCCACGGTCGAGGAATGCTCGTGGGAGCCGGTGACCTGCACCGTGACCATCGGGGCATCGGCGCACACGGCCTTGTCCCCCGGCGAGTCCTGCCAGACGATGTACTCCTCCGTGGCCGAGACGATCCGCTCGCGGTCCTCGGCGGTGAGCTCTTCCTCGACCGCGTACAGCTCCGTACCTCCCGGCATCGAGTACCGAGTGGTGAGCGTGTCCGGGCCGACCTCGAAGATGCGGGTCCCGAGGCGGCCGTAGACCCCCGCGACGGAGCTCGAGTAGGTGATCACGTCCTGCTCGTCCAGCGCGGGCGAGCCGCCGATCCCGGGGACCGTGATCCCGCAGCCCGTCAGGGTGAGCACGAGGGCCGCCGAGAGCACGGCGCTCCGTCGGCCGAAAAAACGTCTCATGGGTTCCTTTAAGAATTTTGGAGCGGCTCCCCCGAGCCGCGCACTCAGCCTACCGAGGTCGCTCACGCAGGTCCACGCGTCTCAGCGCACCCCGAGCGGCAGCATCTCCGCGAGCGCCGCCTGCCAGGGCGCGTGGTCCCAGCCCTGCGCGGCGACCCAGTCGTCGTCGTAGTAGGTGTCGCTGTAGCGGTCCCCCGGGTCGCACAGCAGCGTCAGCACGGATCCGGCCTCGCCCCGTGCGCGCATCTCGGTGACGAGCTGGGCGGAGGCGATGAGGTTCGTGCCCGTGGATGCGCCGACCCGTCGGCCCAGAAGCGTGGAGAGGTGCCGCGCCGCGGCGACCGAGGCGGCATCAGGCACCCGCAGCATCCGATCCACCACGCCGGGCACGAAGCTCGGCTCGACCTGCGGGCGACCGATCCCCTCGATCCGCGAGCCCTGGCCGGTGGTGAAGTCCGGGTCGTCGTTCACCCAGCCCTCGAAGAAGGCGGAGCCCTCCACGTCCGCGACGCACAGCGAGGTGGGCAGGGAGCGGTAGCGCAGCAGACGCCCGAAGGTCGCGCTCGTCCCGCCGGTCCCGGCGCCCACCACGATCCAGCGCGGCACGGGATGCGGCTCGAGCTCGAGCTGGGACAGGGCGCTGACGGCGATCGAGTTGTTGCCGCGCCAGTCGGTGGCGCGCTCGGCGTGGGTGAACTGGTCCATGAACAGCCCTCCCCGCTCGTCGGCGAGGCGCTGCGCCTCCCGGGACATGTCCGCCGCGCCGTCGACCACATGGCACTGTCCGCCCGCGGCCTCGATCAGCGAGATCTTCCGGGCGCTCGTGCCGCGGGGGATCACGGCGACGAAGGGGATATCGAGCATCCGCGCGACGTGCGCCTCGCTCACCGCGGTGGAGCCCGAGGACGCCTCGATCACCGGCATTCCCGGCCGCAGCTGCCCGTTGACCAGTGCGAACAGGAACAGGGAGCGGGCCAGGCGGTGCTTGAGGCTGCCGGAGGAGTGGGTGGACTCGTCCTTCAAGTACAGCTGGATGTCCCACTCCGCGGGCAGGTCCAGGCGCACCAGGTGCGTGTCCGCGCTGCGCCGCCCATCGGCGTCCAGGCGGTGGATCCGCTCTGCGACCCAGGCCCGCAGGCCCTCATCGCTGCGATCCACGTCCTGCAGGGGCTCCGGCCACGTCGTGCGCACACTCATGGCACGACGGTACCGAGCCGGTGCTCAGGGCGTGCGGACCGCGCCGAAGGTGAGGCGGCGCCGGAGCGCGAAGCCGAGCTTCTCGTAGCCCGCGATCGCGGTCGTGTTCGCGGCCGAGGCGTGCATGAGCGCCCGGTCCCCGCGGGCCTGGATATGGAACGCGACATCGCGCACGAGGCGCGAGGCGAGGCCCTGCCGGCGGTGCTCGGGGTGGACCGCAACCGCGCTGATCTCCGTCCAGCCCGCCGGGTGGAGGCGCTCGCCGGCCATCGCGATGAGCTGGCCCTCCCGGCGGATCCCCACATAGCGGCCCAGCTCATGGGTGCGCGCCTCGAAGGGGCCGGGCTTCGTCACGGCGATCAGGGCGAGCATCTCTGCGCTGTCCGCAGCGCCCAGCTCGACCGCTTCCTCGTAGGGCGCGGCCTCCAGACGCTCGGTCTGCACGAGCTGCACGCCGGGGATCTCGAACTCGGGCCGCCAGCCCTTCGGCAGCAGCGGATCGGCGTGGGAGACGGAGACGACCGCGTCGTGCCCGAACACGTCCAGGATCGCGTCCCACACGTCGGGGTGCTCCCAGTCGCGCACGCCCACGAAGGGGGAGACGTCCGCCGGATAGCGCAGCACGTGCTCGTTGCCGCTCGCGAGATGACGATGCGCGCCGGTGAGCGAGGACCAGGCGGGATTGTCGAGCACTGCGTCGTCGAGCGTCGCGTCATCGAGTACGGCCTCTCCAGCGGGCGAATCGTCCAGAGACATGTGAAGACCTCGTGTGCAGCAGGGCGCGGGTGCCCGGAGGGCAGGGCCGGCAAGCGTGACCGGCAGGGCGGCCGGCAGGGATGACCGGGCCACGCTACTCCTGCTGAGCCCGCGAATCGCAGGTCCGTCCGCTAGCGTGACCAGGTCCCGCGACACGCGGGCGCACCGCTTCTCATCACGGAAGGAGCGCGGCCCGCGCCGCCCACCATGGACCAGTCCTCACAGGCCCCCGGCCCCAACGGCCCACGCCGCCCCGCACCCACCACGGTGGTGCTCGTGCTGCTCGGGATCATGCTGGTCATGGCCGTGCTCGGCTACACGTTCGGCCCCGCGCTCTTCGGCTGAGACGCCCTTCGCTCACGCCCATTCGGCAGGGCGCTGGGTGGTGGTCAGAGCTCGCTCCGCGCGGCCGACGGGCCCCGCCTCCACAACTTCTTCATAAAAGAAGAGTTGTCCCTTTGGTCAAGAGATCGTAAAGTCATCGCCGGGCGGCCTTCCGGTCGCCGTCATGACGGCCCGTGCAGACCGCACGGCGACAGAGATCACCAGGGGGAGATCGGCATGTCGAAGACAGTGACGTCGAGGACTTCAGGGGCGGGTGCGGCGGTGTCGGGGGACACCGGATCGCGCCATGAGCGCAGGGCGAGCGGTGCTGCGAGGTGGCGCGGAGGAGTGTCCCTCGCAGCGCTCCTCGCAGCCGGTGCGCTCCTGGCAGGCTGTGGGACCGCGGCGCCCGAGGCGGCCGATGCCGCTGACCGCGAACCGGCACCCGCCGCCGCGGCCGCGGATGACTCCGCTGCCGGCGCCCAGGACGATGCCTCCGTGGACGCTCCGGCCGATGACGCCGTCGCCGCCCCGGCCGAAGACGCCGCCGGGAACGCCGCTGGTGCCGTGAAGAACGGCGACGATCAGGGCGACGACCAGAGCGGCGATGAGCAGGGCAGCGATGACCAGGGCGAGGACGAGCAGGACGGCGACAGCTCGCCCACGACTCCTGCCGTTGAGCTGCCCGCCTCGTGGGCTGGCACCTACTCCGCTGAGGCCCTCGCGGCCGGAGACGGCTACCTCGTCATGCAGAACCTCTATGGCGTCGATCGTGGCGCCGACTCCATCGACGGGTCCCGGCTCGAGACCATGGAGTTCTTCGGTGGCATGAGCGCAAGCTGTGAGGGCACCGTGACCCTCGCAGGCGATACCGCCGAGTGCGCCCTTCCCGACGACGGCCAGGGCTCCGGGCCGACGACCGCCGTGGTCCATCTCGTCCCCACCGCCTTCGATTCGACCGCCCTGCTCATCGAGGTCGGAGTCGAGGACGGCCTGGGCGTCGCCGATGCTCCGCAGGGCATCGGCAGCATGGGCATAGATGATCCCAGCCAGATCACTGAGGCCGACGCCGAGGGTGCCGCGATCAATGCAGTGATGATGGCTGACTCGCCCGAAGGTCCTCTGCCTGAGGAGCTCGACGCGCAGTGCGACCTGCTCGACAGCGGTCAGCACGCCCTGTGCGAGGTCACCGGCACTCCAGAGGGCGGCGGTGACGGCACCTGGTACGGCACCCTCCAGACCGGCTACAGCTGGCCCATCTACCTCTTCACCCAGCTGCCCGCCTGATCTGCAGGCACACCAGATCTGCAGGCGCACCTGACGTGCACGGTCACGTGACCCGCCGCCAGGACGCAGGAACGGCCGACCCCTCGGGGCCGGCCGTTCCTGCTGTCCCCGGGCAGGCGTGGGCTGTGAATGGTCGCGGCCCTATGCTCGGGGCATGACGCAGGAGCAGGGGACGCCCCGAGACGAGCTCTCCTCCCGCGACGGCTCCTCCCGCTCCGCGCCGTCGCATCCCGTCCCGCCCCACTCCGCCTCCTCCGGCTACGACTGGGGCGACCGCAAAGTCCCGGGCCCCTTCGGCGCACCGGCTCACTTCTTCGACGACCTCTCCGGCCCCGGCGAAGGAGACGGCAGCGGCGACAGCAGCGATGGCGACAATGATGCCCCACGCCGCGGCCTGCCCGCCTGGGCGATCGTCGCGATCGTCGCGGTCCAGGCCGTCGCGCTCGTCCTCTCCGTCGGCCTCGTCGTCGGCGGGATCCAGAGGGTGCTCGCGCCCGAGCCCGGCCCGTCGGCCGATCCTTCCGCCGCGCCGACGACCGCGGCTCCGCGCACCCCGCCCACGACGCCCACGGAGCGCCCCGAGAAGACGCCCGGCACCGTCACCGACGCCGAAGGGAACGAGGTCGGCGGCGGGATCGGCAGCTTCGACCGCCCCGCGACCGTGGGCGAGCACGCCGTCGGCTGGGAGGTCTGGACCGGCGGAGACCTCGAGGTCACGGCGCTGTCCGTCGACTTCGACGGTGAGATCCCAGATGCCGGCGACGTGATCCAGGACGGCTACCGGCTCGTGGTCGTGGAGTACGAGGCGCGCTACCGCGGCGGCGGCCAGCTCGCCCCCGCCGAGGAGCTGTGGCTGACCGGCGAGAGCGACCGCACCTACTTCATCGACGTCGCGGAAGGACTCCTGCCCGACCCGATGATCCAGGTCGCGCCGCTCGCCGACGGGGAGACGGCCCGCTTCCACAGCGCCTTCCTCGTCCCCGAGGCAGAGCTGGACAGCTTCCGCCTGGGCGTGGAGACCTACAGCGGTGCCATCCTGTATCTCGAGGTGCCCTGAGGTCTCTGCTCGAGTGCGCCGAGCAGCGTGCCGGGGTGCGCTAGCGTGAGGGCGCCCCGCCAGGGGCCGACGACTGCGCCGGGGAAGGGGGACGCGGCGCCGCCACTCGGGCGCCCGCCGCACCAGCACGCAATGCCGCACCAGCACTTTCAGCAGCCCACGCCGACCACGCGACGGCTGCCTGAACGCCGCTCGCGCACACCCTTCTACACGGCCGTGGCCTGCTCCTCGCTCGTCCTCGGCTTGCTGCTCGGCGTCGGCGGGTTCTTCGGAGTGCGCACGCTCCAGGACGACCCCGTCCGCGCCACCGACGGCCCGAGCGCCACCGCCGACGGCACCTCGACCGACGGTTCCTCGAGCGATGGCGAGAGTTCGGAGGGCGGCGACTCCGGTGAGCCGACGGCGACCGAGATCGCCACCGCGTCCGACACGCTGACGCAGACCCCGACCGGGAAGGACGAGGCCGTCGATATCGGCACCGCGGTCCGCATGGATCAGCCCCTCCAGGGCATCCCGGTCGACATGCGGATCTCCACCGTGGACTGGGACGCCACCGATGAGCTGCACGACGCGAACACCTTCAACGAGGCGCCGAAGGCGGGGGACAAGTACGTCCTGGTCACCCTCACGGGCGTCAACCGCGGCTCGCGCACCCTCGACGCGAGCTCGGTCTACTGGCTCTCCGTCTCCTACGTCGCACCCGACGGCACCGAGTACCGCTCGACCAGCCTCGTCACGCCGCGCTACAGCGAGACCTCCCAGCAGAAGTCCATCGACGTCGGCGACACCTTCTTCGGCGAATACGCGATCCCGGTGCCGGAGGACGTCGACCCCGCCGGCCACTTCGTGCTCCTCAGCTCGATCAACGCGGTCGAGGATGGGGTCTGGATCCGCGCGGAGTGATGTCGTGGGGTCATGCCGCCGGATGATGCCGCCCGGTGAAGCCGTGCCCGGCCGCCGCGGTGGACACCCGGGGCCGCACTGAGGCATGATCTATCTGAAACCCGCGGTATCAAGCATTGACGCGGCACCCACCTGCACTCGACGACGAGAGCGCGAAAGGTTCCCGATGAGCAGCTACACCGAGCACATCACCCGAGTCATCGCCGAGGACCGCGAGCACCCTGGGCTCGGCACGGTCGCCGTCCTCACCTTCGCCCCACCCGAAGGGGAGGAACGCCGCCCCGCAACCCTCGGCCCCCGTTCGATCGACGCCGTCACCGGCGCGCTCACCACCGCCCTGGACCGTGCGGAGGCCGGCGAGATCGAGGCCATCGCCCTCACCGGCACCGGCAAGGTCTTCCTCGCCGGCGCGGACCTGTCCATGTTCGCGGATCCCCAGGCGGTCGAGAACGTCGAGGCGATGACGCGCCTCGCTCATGACCTGCAGATCCGGGTGCGCACCAGCCCCGTTCCCGTCCTCGCCCACCTCAACGGCATCGCCCTCGGCGGCGGCCTCGAGGTCGCGCTCATGGCCGACGTGCGCACCGCCGCGCCCGGCGTGCGCGGCATCGGCCTGCCCGAGACGTCCCTCGGCCTCGTCCCCGGCTGGGGCGGCACCACGCTGCTGCAGTCCGTGGTCGGCGCCGAAGAGGCTGTGCGCATGATTCTCGAGGACCCTGCCCGGGACAAGCAGCTCACCGCCGCCCAGGCGCTCGAGGTCGGACTCGTCGACGAGCTCGCCGAGGATCTCGACGCGGCGCTCGAGGAGTTCGCTGCGCTCGTCGCCGCCCACGCGGACCTCGACGAGGACGACGCGGACATCGTCGACCCCGCCCTCGCCGAGACCGTCGCCCTCGCCCCCGCAGGCGCCCCCGGCGCCTGGGCCGGTCGCGAGGCGCCCCTGCCCGCCGCGGACTCCGCCGAGGCCGAGGCGCTGCTGGACGCACTGGATGCCGCCCATGGCCCCGCTGAGACGCGCCGCGCCTGGGCCGCCCGGCTCGAGGCGCAGGGAGCCCCCGCCGTCGGCCGCGCGCTCGCGCTGCTGCAGGCACTGCCCGGCTCGACCCTCCGCGAGGCACTGGACCGTGAGAGCGCCGCGCTCGGTGAGCTCGTGCGCGGCGACAGCGCCGCCGCGTCCATGTACTCCGCCGAGCTGCTGCGTCGTGGCAAGCCCGGCCGCGCCCCCGTCGAGGGGGCACGGGAGCTGCGGCGCGTGGGCGTCGCCGGGGCTGGGCTCATGGCCGCACAGATCGCCGCCCAGCTCGCGATCGGGCTGCAGGTGCCGGTGACGATGCGCGACATTGACGCGGACATCGCCGTGAAGGGCCTCGCCCATGCCCGTGAGGTGGTGGCCCGCGCCGCCGCGCGGGGCCTCCTCGATGAAGCGGCCGCCACCGCGATCACGGAGAACCTCTCGGCCACCACCGAGGTGGCGGACCTCGCCGGCTGCGATCTCGTGCTCGAGGCGGTGCCCGAGGTGCTCGCGATCAAGCGCTCCGTGTTCGCGGAGCTCGAGGGCGTGCTCGCGGAGGATGCCCTGCTCGTCACCAACACCTCCTCCCTCTCCGTCGCCGCGATGGCCGAGGGCCTCGCCCACCCCGAGCGCGTGCTCGGGCTGCACTTCTTCAACCCCGTCGAGAAGATGCCGCTGGTGGAGGTGATCCACACCGACGCGACCGACGAGGCCACTCTCGCCACCGGCCTCGAGGTGGTGCGGCGCCTGCGGAAGTTCGGTGTGCGCAGTGCCGACGCGCCCGGCTTCATCGTCAACCGCCTGCTGTTCCGTGTCCTCGGTGCCGTGCTCGGCTCTCTCGACGCGGGCGCGGACCCGGTCGAGGTCGACGCCTCCCTGGACCCGCTGGGCCTGCCGATGCGGCCCTTCGCGCTGCTGGACCTCGTGGGGCTCGCCGTCGCCGACCATGTGGGCGCGGTCCTCGCCGAGCAGCTGGGCGACCGCTTCCACGCCTCCCCGGGCCTCAGCCTCATGGCGCAGGGCGGCGCCCACTTCACCGAGCGGAGCCGCACCGCCGTGCACCCGCCGGTCTCCGCGACCGTCGCGCAGGTCTTCGGGGAGGGCGAGCACCCCGCCGGGATCGAGCCGCTCGTGGGCGAGGCGCTGCTCGAGGCGGTCCGCGACGGGCTCGCCGAGGAGATCGCGCTCATGCTCGAGGAGGGCGTGGTCGAGCAGCCCGAGCAGGTGGACCTCGCGCTGATCCTCGGCGCCGGATTCCCCCGCCATCGCGGCGGCGTCACCCCCTATCTCGACGCGACCGGCACCTCCGAGCGCGTCACCGGCAGCGCCTTCCACGGCGCACGGTTCACCGCGAAGCGCTGAGCAGAACGGCCGACGGGCCCGTTCCCACCCGAGGGGGGTGGAGGCGGGTCCGTCGGCTGAGGCAGCGGCAGGGAGGGCGGCCGACGGGACGGCCGACGACGCAGGCCGGGCGGCCGACGGCGCAGGCTGGCGCGTGCGCCGCAGGTCAGCGGCGCGGGGCCGCCCAGGCGTCGAGCTGCTCGAGGGCGCGCTCGATCGTGCCGCGGCTCTTGCAGAACGCCATGCGCAGCTGGGCGCTCGCCGCGCCCGCGTCCCCGCCGTGGAAGAACGCGGACAGCGGGATCGCGACCACGCCCGCCTCGAGGGGCAGCCGCTCCGCGAGCGCGTCTGCGTCGGCCTCCCCGAATCCGCTGGCGTCCGCGAGCGTGAAGTAGCCGGCCTCCGCTGTGCTCACCCGGAACCCGATCTCCCGCAGACCCGCCGTGAGCAGGTCGCGGCGCTCCCGCAGGTTCGCGGCGAGCTCCTCGAAAGCCGCTGGCGGCAGGGTCAGGCCCGCCGCGACGGCCGGCTGGAACGGGGCGCCGGAGGAGTAGGTCAGCCACTGCTTGATCCCGGTCACCGCTGTGACCAGCTCGGGCCGTGCGGTGATCCAGCCGATCTTCCAGCCGGTCACGGCGAAGGTCTTCCCCGCCGAGGAGATCGAGATCGTGCGGTCCTGCGCTCCGGGCAGGGTCGCGAGCGGGCGGTGCTGGGTGGCGAAGGCGAGGTGCTCGTACACCTCGTCGGTGACGATCAGGGCGTCGTGCGCGATCGCGGCATCGACGATCAGCTGCAGCGTGGAATCGCGCAGCATCAGCCCGGTGGGGTTGTGCGGAGTGTTCACGAGGATCAGCCGGGTGCGGTCTGTGACCGCCGCGCGCAGGGCCGTCTCATCGACCGCGACCTGCAGGTCCCCGCCGTCGGGGCCGGGCGCGGTGGTGACCTTGACGGTGCGGTGCACCCCGCCCGCCAGCGCGATCATCGCCGCGTACTGGTCGTAGAACGGCTCGAGGGTGACCACCTCATCGCCGGGCTCGACGAGCGCGAGCAGCGTCGCCGCGAGCGCCTCGGTCGCGCCCGTGGTCACGAGCACCTCGCTGCCCGGATCCCACTCGAGCCCGTACCAGGCCCGCTGATGCTCCGCGATCGCCTCGCGCAGCACGGCCTCCCCGGCGCCCGGCGGGTACTGGTTGCGGCCCGCCCGGATCGCCTCGACCGCCGCGTCCGCGACCTGCGGCGGCGGGGCATCGTCCGGGTAGCCCTGGCCGAGGTTCAGCGCGCCGTGCCGTGCGGCGAGCGCCGACATCCTGGCGAACACGGTGGGGCGCGCCTCGCCGTCACTCAGCAGGCCGGCGGCGGCAGTGGCACGGGTCCAGGGTCCGGAAGTCTCCATCCCGCGAGTCTGTCAGACCGGGGCAGGGCTACGGTGAGAGGCGACGGCCGGTGGAAAAACCGGCGTGTGGAGGGCTGTACGTGGAGGGCTGTACGCGGAGGACTGCGCGTGACGGGCCGTGAGAGGAGCGAAGGCGCATGGAGGTCCTGACATGGAGATCCTGATCCGTCCCGGGGACATCACCCGCGAACGCACCGACGCGATCGTCAACGCCGCGAACTCCTCCCTGCTGGGCGGTGGGGGAGTGGACGGCGCGATCCACCGCGCAGGCGGCCCCGCGATCCTCGCTGCCTGCCGCGCCCTGCGCGAGAACACCCTGCCAGACGGTCTCCCCGCAGGTCACGCGGTCGCGACCACTGCTGGGGACCTGCCCGCGCGCTGGGTGATCCACACCGTGGGCCCCGTCTACTCGACCTCGGAGGATCGCTCCGCAATCCTCGCCTCCTGCTATCGCGAAAGCCTGCGCGAGGCAGTCCGGATCGGGGCGCGCAGCCTCGCCTTCCCGGCGATCTCCGCCGGGGTCTATGGCTGGCCGATGGACGACGCCGCCCGGATCGCGATCGAGACGCTGCGCGAGAGCGCCGACGAGGTCGCGGGGAAGATCGACACCGTCGTGCTCGTCCCCTTCGGCGCCTCGGCCGAGGACGCCTTCCGCCGCCATCTCGCCGGCTGACGGCCCGCGACCGCGCGCCCGTCGGCCCCAGTTTTGTCGCCGTACGACCGGTGCCAGCGGCGCGATCGGTCGTAGGGCGACTAAATTGCCCACGAGCGGCGCGAGTCCGCGCCCAGCGGCCCGCGCCCGGGGGTGCCGGGCGCGGGCCGCTGGGGTCAGGCACAGGGGTGGGCGCCGCTGTCAGACTCTCGGGCCGGACGCTGCGGTCAGGCGCCGACGGGAGCCTCGGCCTCCGCGCGGACCTCGCGGGCCGCGGCGACCAGGTGGCGCAGGCTCGCCTCGGTCTCCGCGTAGCCGCGGGTCTTCAGGCCGCAGTCCGGGTTCACCCACAGCCGCTCCGGGCCCACCACTGCGCGGGCGCGGCGCAGCTGCTCGGCGATCTCCTCCTGCGAGGGGACGCGCGGGGAGTGGATGTCCCACACGCCGGGGCCGATGCCGCGCGGGAACGCGTCCGGGTCCAGCGACTCGAGCAGCTCGCCGCGCGAGCGGGCCGACTCGATCGAGGTGACGTCCGCGTCCAGCGCGTCGATCGCCCCGACCACCACGGAGAACTCGCTGTAGCAGAGGTGGGTGTGGATCTGCGTGGCGTCCTCTGCCCCGGCGGTCGCGAGGCGGAAGGAGCGCACCGACCAGTCCAGATAGTCGGGACGGTCCGCCTCCCGCAGCGGGAGCAGCTCGCGCAGCGCCGGCTCGTCGACCTGCACGATCCGGATCCCGGCCGCCTCGAGATCGGCCACCTCGTCCCGCAGTGCGAGGCCCACCTGCGAGGCGGTGTCCCCGAGCGGCTGGTCATCGCGCACGAACGACCAGGCGAGGATCGTCACCGGGCCGGTGAGCATCCCCTTGACCGGGCGCGGGGTCAGCGACTGGGCGTGCGTCGCCCAGCCCACCGTGATCGGGGCAGGTCGGTGCACATCGCCGAACAGGATCGAAGGGCGCGTGCAGCGCGAGCCGTAGGACTGGACCCAGCCGTGCTCGGTGGTCGCGAAGCCCTCGAGCGCCTCGGCGAAGTACTGGACCATGTCATTGCGCTCGGGCTCGCCGTGGACCAGCACGTCCAGGCCCAGCTCCTCCTGCAGTGCGACGACCCGAGCGATCTCCGCCTCCATCGCGCGGGTGTATCCGGCGTCATCCAGGCTCCCGCGACGGTGCGCGGCGCGGGCCGCCCGCACCTCTGCGACCTGCGGGAACGATCCGATCGTGGTGGTGGGCAGGAGCGGGAGCCCCAGGGCCTTGCGCTGCGCCTCGGCGCGAATCGTGTGGTCGGTGCGCACGGTGTCCGCGTCGGTGACCGCCGCGACCCGCTCCCGCACCGCGTCCACGCGCACCCCGGCGAAGTCGCGCGGCACGGAACGGGGACCCTCCGCGTCGCCTGCCTCGACGGTGCCGCTCGCGAGCGTGAGCAGCTCGGTGATCTTCTCGTCGGCGAAGGCGAGGGTCGCGATCAGCTCGGCCGGCAGTGCGGTCTCCCGCTCGAGGGTGTGCGGCACGTGCTGCAGCGACACCGAGGTCGAGACGGTCACCGCGGCCGGGTTCCCGCCCGCCTCCGCGATGCGCGAGCGCAGCACCTCGAGGCGGGCCGCGGCGGTGCCCAGCTCCGTGCGCCACACGGACCGGCCCTCGATGAGGCCGGCGACCAGGTGCACGCCGGCGACGCCCGCGAGCTGCGGGGTGCTCGGCAGTGGGCCGCGGGTGAGGTCCAGGTGCACGGCCTCCGCCCCGGTCGCGAGCAGCGCAGGCAGCAGATCGCCGATCCCGCCGTAGGGGGTGGTGACCAGCAGCTGCGGGCGGTCGGCCCGGGCGGCGAGAGCGCCGAGCGAGCGCTCCAGCAGTGCCGCGAGCTCGGTCGCGTCCACCCGCTGATCAGCGGCGAGGGCGGGCTCGTCCAGCTGCACCCAGGGGGCGCCGGCCGCGGCGAGGCGCGCGAGCAGCTCGGCATACACCGCGACCACCTCGTCCAGGCGCTCCAGCGGGTCGAAGCCCTCCGGCGCGCCGTCCTCCGCCTTCGACAGCAGCAGCAGGGTCAGCGGGCCCACCAGCACCGGGCGGGTGCCCGCGCCATCCTCGAGCGACTCCGTGAACAGGTCCACGACCTGCGTGGAGGCGAGGTGCAGTGGGGTGGTCGGTCCGATCTCGGGGACGAGGTGGTGGTAGTTCGTGTCGAACCATTTGGTCATCTCCAGCGGCGGCTGCGCCGCAGTGCCGCGCGCGAGCGCGAAGAGCCCGTCCTCGCGGGCTGTGCCGTCGGCCGCGACGATGTCCGCGAAACGTGCCGGGACGATGCCGACGGCGAGCGCTGCATCAAGCACCTGGTCATAGAGGGAGAAGGTCTCCGGCGCGGCCGACGGACCCGTGAGGCCCAGCGCGGCGAGGCGCTCGCGGGTCGCGCGGCGCAGCGCCCGGGTGCGGCGGGCGAGCTCGGCCCGGTCGATGCGCCCGGCCCAGTAGGCCTCCTCCGCCTTCTTCAGCTCGCGGTCGGGACCGATGCGAGGGTAGCCGAGCGGCGTCGCGGCGGGGAGCGGGGTGGGCGGGGTGGCCGACGGAGTGGTGGGGTGGGCGTCGGTGGTCATCGGAGATCTCCTTGAATGAGGGCGGTCTGAGCGGGGGTGGCCTGGGGCGGGGCGTGCTGTGGGGTGGCGGAGTGAGCAGTGGCGGAATGGGCAGGGGTGGACCAGCGGTCCAGGTCGAGGTGGTCCAGTACGTCGAGCGCGTCGGCGTGCGAGTTGAAGGTGAACAGGTGCAACCCGGGCGCGCCCGCGTCGAGCACCCGCGCGGCGAGGTCGACGGTGTGCCGCACCCCGATCCGCCGACGGTCGGTATCGCTGGACGCGGTCTCCAGGGCGTGCAGCAGCTCGCGCGGAGGTTCGACCCCGCTGAGCGCGGCGAGGCGGGCGAGGCGCGTCGGATTCGTGGCAGGGACGAGCCCGGGGATGATCGGGAGCGTCACGCCGGCGGTGCGGGAGCGCTGCAGCAGGCCGCAGTAGGCGTCGGCCCCGAAGAAGACCTGGGTGATCGCGAAGTCCGCGCCGGCGCGCTGCTTCGCGACCAGCACCTCGGTGTCGTGGCTGGTGGTGGGGGATTCCGGGTGCAGGTGCGGGTAGGCGGCGACGCCGATCGAGACCCGCCCACCGGCCAGCGCTGCGCTGCGCTCGTGCTCGATCTGGCGGATCAGCTCCACGAGCGGACGGGCGAAGGGGATCTCGTCGTCCTCGAGCCGGTGTCCCTCGGGCTGGTCGCCGCGCAGGGCGAGCAGTCCGCGGACCCCGCGGTCCAGCAGCGCGTGGATGATCGTGGCCAGCTGCGCGCGGGTCGAGCCGATCGAGGTGAGGTGCACCAGCGGGCGCAGCCGGGTCTCGGTGAGCACATGGTCGGTGAGCTCGAGGACCCGGTCGAGGTTGCCGTGCCCGGCGCGGCTGGTGACGGAGACGTGATCGGGGTCGGTGGCCTCGAGCTGCGCGATCGTCTCGCGCAGACGGTCGAAGGACACGTCCGAGCGGGCCGGGAACAGCTCATAGCTCAGCGCGGGGCGGCGGCGCGTGGGCGCGGCGGCCTCGAGCACAGGCAGCGTCGTGGTGGCGGACATGGCCGGAAAGCTACGGACCGCGGCCGGGCAGGGGAAGGAAGATGCGCGCCTATGGCTCTTCGCGACGGCGGGTGGCCGTATGCGCCCGCGGATGACAGGGTTCCCGTCGAGTAGGACATGCGTTCGTCACGTCACGTCATCGCGAGGACATGTGCGAGGCGGGAGCGCGCTGGGATCGTGGCGGGCGGGGCCGACGGTAGGGGCGCGGGGGCTCAGCGGCGGGGGAAGACGAACCGGCCGTAGGTGATGTACCGGAAGGACGTCGAGACGATCTGCCCGATGAAGGTGCCGGAGATGTTGTCCGCGAGCACCGAGTCGAGCCCCAGCACGTAGCGGCTGAAGCCCAGGCACGAGAGCTGCAGCCCCGTCGCGATGAGGTTGATCAGCAGGAACATCATGATCGAGCGGCGGGTATCGGGCCGGGGCCGGTCCGAGAACGTCCACAGCCGGTTCCCCAGATAGGTCAGACAGGAGGCCGCCGCGATCGTCAGCAGCTTCGCCGTGAGTGGGGTGCCGTGCAGCAGGCCCTGCCCCCAGCCGTGGGAGGGATGCCAGAACACGAGCACGTTGTACATCGCGGCATCCAGCAGGAACACCACCCCGCCGACCAGCAGGAACTTCATCGTGGACGCCAGATGCTCATCCGCCAGGGCGCGGAGTCCAGAGCGTGCGGGAGCGCCGGGGGAGGGGGCGCGCGCAGCGGTCTCCTGCGCGGTTCGGTCCGGCGTCAGCACGTCCGGCACTGTACCGGAGGGACTAGGATCGGCAGTCGGTCGCTGCGACGGGCCAGGCGGACCTCACACGGTCCCCGGCCCTGGGAGCGCGCGACCCGGCCGATGCGACGGGCCCCGGGATCCACCGCCTAGGTCCGGGCCCTGGGAGCGCGCGGCCATGACCGTGCGGCCATGATCGCCTCACCGCGGTCCGGCCCCGTCGGCCCCCTGTCCGCGGGCCTGCGCGTCCCCACGCGGTCCCTTGCAGTCCTCCATCGAGCATCGCCAGAAAGGCCTCCCCATGACTCACGTCGCCCTCACCATCGCCGGCTCCGAGACCACCGGAGGCGCCGGGGCGCAGACCGACATCAAGACGTTCCACCAGCTCGGAACCTTCGGTGCCGCGGCCCTGACATGCATCGTCTCCTTCGACCCGAAGAACAACTGGGCACACCGCTTCGTGCCGATCGACCCGCAGGTGATCGCCGACCAGATCGAGGCCGCGACCGCCGTGCACCAGATCGACACCGTGAAGATCGGCATGCTCGGCACCCCCACGACCATCGACACCGTCGCCACCGCCCTCGCCGAGCGCTCCTTCACCAACGTGGTCCTCGACCCGGTGCTGATCTGCAAGGGGTCCGACGGCGGCTTCGCCCAGGACACCGACGACGCGCTCAAGGCGCAGATCCTGCCGAGGGCCACCTTCGTCACCCCCAACCACTTCGAGACCATCGCCCTGTCCGGGGTGGAGAAGATCGAGTCGGTCGAGGAGCTCATCGAGGCCGCCAAGCGCATCCACGAGCTCTTCGACGTGATCGTGCTCGCGAAGGGCGGCGTCATGCTCGAGGGCGAGGACGCGGTGGACGTGTTCTACGACGGCGAGCAGGTCGTGGAGCTGCGCAGCCCGAAGATCGGCGAGGAGCGCGTGAACGGCGCCGGCTGCACCCTCGCCGCCGCGGTCACCGCCGAGCTCGCCAAGGGCGCGACTCCGCTCGAGGCGGCCCGCACCGCCAAGGCGGTGGTCACCAGCGCGATCGAGAACCGCCAGGAGGGTGCGACGCCCTTCGCCTCCGTCTACCAGGGCAAGTACCAGGCCTGAGGCTGGCGGGGCGGCCGGAGCGGGTGGTTGGCGCGCCCGTCGCTCTCCGGCCACCCCACGCCACCCCACGCCACGCTGCGCCACGTACGGTCACGAACGGATCCCGACATGCGGTCGGGGCCCTTGCCATGTGGACAGATGTCGGCGTCGGGGACATTCTCGTGGGATGAACGAGATCAGCTCGCCGTCCGGCACCGACGCCGCCCCGGCCGCCAGCGGCCGTGCCGCCCGGAAGAAGAGGCCCCTCGGGCGGCCGCGGCCCTGCCCCTGATCGGCCTCGCCGCCTGCTCCTCGGACACCGGCGACGGCCCCGACCTCGGCGGCGAGGGCGGTGACGAGGAGGGCTCCCCGTTCGCCGACGCGATCGCCTCGGGCCCCGTCGCGGCCGATGACGTCGTCGCGGCGAGCGCCTGGGCCGCCGCGATCAAGGACAAGGACAAGATGGTCCGCGGCGGCACCGTCGCGAACCAGGTCTTCTCCCTCGCCTCCACCACCGGCGGTCAGCCCACCGGCTTCGACGCCGGCATCACCCAGCTGCTGGCGAAGTACATCCTCGGCGAGGGCGGGGAGGAGAAGGTCGAGTACATCGATACCACTGTCGAGACCCGCGAGACCATGGTCGAGAACGGCACCGTGGACTGCGTGATCGCGACCTACTCGATCACGCCCGAGCGCCTCGAGGTCATCGACTTCGCCGGCCCCTACTACCTCTCCGGCACCGCGATCCAGGTCCGCACCGAGGACGCGGAGAAGATCACCGGGCCCGATGACCTCACCGGCTTGAAGATCGTCACCCAGTCGAACTCCACCGGCGTCCAGGCCGCGGAGGAGTTCATCCCGGACTACGACGCCTTCCTCGTCCAGACCCTCCCGGACAACGAGCCCTGCGTCGCCCCGCTCCAGCAGGGCCGCCCCCACGCCTACGTGCTGGCCCAGGGCGTGCCGCTCGGCCACTCCGCCGCGGCCCCGGAGCTCCCCGCGGGGGGCGAGCCCGGCGCCCACGACCCCCATGGCATCGGCCTGGCGAAGCGGAGCGCGCGAGCGGTGGACTCCGCCAACCCCCT
>Ga0079224_100001897_pt1 | contig 24743 bp, 22 predicted proteins | sample Stecom2015_FD_80414 | JGI IMG/M metagenome (GOLD analysis project Ga0079224, IMG submission 80414) | Agricultural soil microbial communities from Utah to study Nitrogen management - Steer compost 2015 | ecosystem: Environmental > Terrestrial > Soil > Agricultural land | place: USA: Utah... | reverse complement strand
GGCTCCGCCGGGCACGCCGGCCGCACCGCGGTGCTGCGCTACAACCTGGAGGAGACGCCCCGGCTGGCGTTTACGGCCACGGTGGCCGCCCGGCGGGAGGAGAGCCAAACCCCAGCCCCGCCCGGACCGCCGCGGGCGGGCGCGGTCAGCGCCCCGCCGCCCCCTGCCGCGGCGGTGCCGCGCCCCGGCTGCCGGCAGCCGCGCCAGGAGGGCCGGTTCGCCGGCGCCCTGGACGCGGTGCGGGACGTGGTGGCTTGGAACACCGTGTGGGATCCCGTCAACCGCCGCCCCTACACGGCCCTGAGCCGGCTGTGGGTAGGGGAGAAGTTCGGCGGCTTTGGGGTGTGGATGGACGACCTGTTTTACCACGCCCTATTGTCCGCGGCCTTCGACGAGCAGCTAGCCCGGGAAAACCTGCAGGCCGTGCTGGCCGGCGCCACGCCCGAAGGCAACATTCCGTGCCTTTTGACCCGCCGCGACCGGTGGGTGGACCGCTCCCAGCCGCCCATCGGGGCCTTCATCACGTGGCTCATCTACTTGCGCACCGGCAGCCGGTCCTTCTTGGAGCTGGCCTACGAGCCCCTTTTGCGCAACTACGATTGGTGGTACCGGCGGCGGGACGGCAACGGCAACGGCCTGCTGGAGTACGGCAGCTCGCCGGTGGGGCGGGGCATGTACCGGGGCACTAAGCTGGGCGCCAAGAACGAATCCAGCATGGACAATTCGCCCGTCCACGACGAGGCCGCGTGGAATCCGGCCAGCGGCACCCTGGACTGCGAGGACGTGGGCCTCAACAGCCTGCTCGCGCTGGAAGGGGAAATGCTGGGGCACATCGCGCAAGCCCTGGGCGACCACGAGACCGCGGCCCGGGTGCGGCAGCGGGCCCAGCGGACCAAGACCCTCATTCGGGAGCACTTGTGGGACGAAGAGCGGGAGGCCTTCGCCAACCGGCTCTGGAGCGGCCGGTTCGTCAAGAGCCTGGCGCCCACCAGCTTTTATCCGCTGTTGGCCGGCGCGGCCGCGCCCGAGCAGGCCCGGGCCCTGGTGGAGCGCCACCTCCAGGATCCCCAGGGGTTTGGCGGCTTGTGGGGATTGCCGTCGGTGCGGCGGGACGACCCGGCCTTCGCCGACAACGTGTACTGGCGGGGCCGCATCTGGGGACCCCTCAACTTCCTGACCTATTGCGGCCTGCGGCGGTACGGTTTTGACGGAGCCGCCGCCCAGCTGGCGGAGAAGAGCGTGCGCCTGTTCATGAGGGAATGGGAGACCCACCGCCACTGTCACGAGAACTACAACGCGGACACGGGCGAGGGCTGCGACAGCCCCGACTCAGACCCCTTCTACTCGTGGGGAGCGCTCCTGCCGTGGCTGGGGGTGTGCGAGGTGATGGACATCACCCCGTGGCACGGGTGGGAGATCCACCACGGCGGCGGGGCGGAGGCCGGGGCGCTGGGGCCCATCCGCACCCCCGCCGGGATGGCCCACGTGGCCATGGAGGACGGCTGGCTGCGCCTGACGGTGGACGGCTGGCCCGTCCTGGCCACCAACGTCCAGGGCCGCCTGCGGCAGCTGCAGGTGACGCCCCACGGCCTCCAGTTGGACGTCCCGCCGCCTGGCGGAGACGGCGCGGCCTCCGCCGGACCCCGCTGGGTGGATGTGGCGGCCGGGCCGGGCGCGCCCCGGGTCCACGCCTTCTTAGACGGCACGCCCGTCTCAGGGCAGCCCGTCACGGATCCGCGGATGGGGGACGGTGTGCGCTTTGCCATCCCGGACAGGCCGGGCTGCGTCCGCCTGACCGTGTACCGGGAGCCGGGGCCATAGCCGCGGGCCATAACCTTAGGCATGGCCGTTCAGTTGAGGGGGAGCACCCGCACCTGCTCCAGGGCCTCCCGGGCCACCGCCTGGCGCTCGTTGTTGATGATGAGGAACAGCGGGCCGTTGTAGGGGGCTACGTCTTCCACGGTCAGCTCCACCCCCGGGCGGATGCCCACGCCGTCCAGGTAGCGCAGGAGCTCCGGGTCCCGCTCGGGAAGGCTGACCACGGCCACACTCTGGCCCGGCTGCATGTCGGCCAGGGAATCGGCCAGCGGGCAGTCGACGCGCCCGTGGGCCAGGGGGATGGGATGGCCGTGGGGGCAGGTGTCGGGATCGCCCAACACCGCCGCGATGCGCTCCTCCACGGCATCGCTAATGGCGTGCTCCAGGCGGCACGCCTCTTCGTACACCTGGTCCAGGGGCAGGCCGAGGATGTCGCTGAGGAGCCGCTCGGCCAGGCGCATGCGCCGCACCAGCTTACGGGCTTCCTGCAGGCCGGTTTCCGTCAACACGATGCCGGTGCCGGTGTTGATAACCAGTTCGTTGGCTTCCATGCGCTTCATCATCTCGGAAACCGAGGCCGGCGACACCCCCAGGAACTCGGCGATCTTGGTGACGGTGACCGGCGGGTTCTCGTACCCCAAAAGGAGGATCGCCTTCAGGTACATCTCCGCCTTTTCCGTCTTGCCGATGTTATGAATGACGCTCATGCCCCTGGTCCCTCCTTGCCCCGGCCTGGGCGCAGTCGCCGCACAGGCCGCGGAAAATGACCTCCCGGTGCTCCACCTCAAAGTCGTACTGCTCCAAGACCGACAGATCCGCGGTGGCCGCCGGGTCCACCGGCACGTCCATCACCTTGCCGCACCGCCGGCAGACCAAGTGCGAGTGGGGGTCCAAGTTGGATTCCACCCGGAACCCGCCGGTGCCCACGTTGACCAGCCGGATGGCGCCCAGGCCGGCCAGCTCGTACAGTGTGGTGTACACCGTTTTCAGGGACATGCTCGGCATGACCGCGGTGGCCTTCTCGTACAAATCCTCCACGGTCGGGTGGCCGTGGGTGGTTTCGATAAGCTGGCAGATCAAGTGCCGCTGCGGCGTCAGCTTAAGCCCGTGCTCCCGCAGCTGCTCGATCAGGGTGTGGCTGTGGGGCATCTTGGGACCACCTAGTGTTAGTTGACAATGATTGTTGACTACCACCGATTATAGGTTGTGGCCGCGGCCGTGTCAAGGTCGCGCCGGTGCTGCCGCTCGCCCGCAGGCCCGGCGCGCCGCGCCGGCGGCCATCCTCCCGGGGCCGGGGGGCGCCCGAGGGGCGGGGGCCGGGCGCGTCAGCCCCGGGGCGTGCGCTCCACAAACAAGTTGCGGCCCAGCCACCCGCCGCCGTCGATGACCAGGCATTCGCCGGTGATGAAGCTCGCGTAGTCGGAAACCAGGTAGGCGGCCGCGTGGGCCACTTCCTCGGGCTCGCCGAACCGGCCCAGGGGGATGTGGGATCGCAGGCGCTCCGCGGCCTCTTGAGTGGGCCACAGCTGGGCCGCGCCGCCGGTCTTGTCGATGGGGCCCGGCGCGAGGGCGTTGACCCGGATCCTGTACGGGGCCCACTCCACGGCCAGGGTGCGGGTCATGGCCAGCACGCCGGCCTTGGCCGCGGCCGAGTGCACCGTGCCGGGACCGCCCATCCAGGCGTAGGTGGCGACGATGTTGAGGATGCTGCCGGGCCGGCCCTGTTCGATCCAGTGCCTGCCTACGGCCCGGGTGCAGTAAAAGGTGCCGTTGAGGACGATGTTGACCACTGCGTTCCAGCCGCCCACGCTCAGCTCGTGGGCAGGGCAGACAAAGTTGCCCGCCGCGTTGTTGACCAGGATGTCCACCCGTTGAAACCGCTCCAGCGCCGCCGCCAGCAGCCGGTCCACCTGGGCCGGATCCCGCACGTCGGTGGGGACGCCCAGGGCGGCAATCCCTTGGGATTCCAGCTCCCGCACCGCGGCGTCCAGGCGCTCCCCGTTGCGGGCCGCGAGGGCCACCGCCGCGCCCAGCTGGCCGAAATGGCGGGCCATGGCCAGACCCAGCCCTGAACTGCCGCCCGTGATGATGGCGACGCGATCCTGCAGCGTACCGCCAGGCAGCATGGGCCTCCCGTCCCCTTTCCCGGTCATACGTTCCCGCACCGCGCCGGCCCGCTCGGGAGCCGCCCGGTCAAAGGGCCTTGGCGGCCTGGTCCAGGTCCGCGATGAGGTCTTCCACGTCCTCGATCCCCACCGAAACCCGCACCAGGCTGTCGGTGATGCCCAGCTCGGCCCGGCGCTCCGGGGGGATGGACGCGTGGGTCATGCGGGCCGGAATGGAGATCAAGCTCTCCACACCGCCCAGGCTTTCCGCCAGCGCGAAGATCCGCGTGCCCGTCACGATGCGCTGGGCCCGGGCCGCGGTGTCGGCCTCAAAGGACAGCATGCCGCCGAAACCCGTGGCCTGGCGGGCCAAGATGTCGTGTCCGGGGTGATCGGGCAGCCCCGGGTACAAGACCCGTTTCACCCACGGCTGCTGGCGGAGCCATTCCGCCAGGCGGCGGGCATTTTCGGCGTGGGCTTCCATGCGCAGCGCCAGCGTTTTCATGCCCCGCAGGAGCAGGTAGCTGTCCTGCACGCCCAAGACGGCGCCCATGGCGTTTTGCAGGTAGTGGAGGCGCTGGCCCAGCTCGTCGTCTTTGACGACCACCAGGCCCGCGACCACATCGGAGTGGCCGCCCAGATACTTGGTGGCGCTGTGCACGACGATGTCGGCGCCCAGAAGGAGGGGCCGTTGAAAGTAGGGCGTCAGGAAAGTGTTGTCCACCACCAGCAGCGCCCCGTGGGCGTGGGTTACGGCCGCCACCCGCTCCAGATCCGAAACCTTCATCAAAGGATTGGTCAGCGACTCCATGATCACCATGCGGGTTTCGGGGCGAAAGGCCGCGGCGAAGGCATCGATGTCCGCGGTGTCGGCAAAGGTGGCCGACAGGCCCAGCCGGGAGAACACCTGGGCCATGAGGCGGTAGGTGCCCCCGTAGACGTCGTCGCCCACGATGACGTGATCGCCCGCGCTGAGCAGGCTCAACACCGTGGTCTCGGCCGCCAGCCCCGAGGCGAAGGCCAAGCCCCGCACGCCGCCTTCCAAGGCGGCGATGTGGCGCTCGACGGCCTCCCGGGTCGGGTTGCCCGTGCGGGCGTACTCGTAGCCTTTGGGGACCCCCGGCTGTTCCTGGGCAAAGGTGGACGACAGATAGACGGGCACGTTGACGGCGCCGGTGTGGGGGTCGGGGCCGTGGCCTCCGTGCACCATCAGCGTGCGGGGGCGCATGGCCGGGCGAGGCGGGCTCCCCTGAGGCCCGTGGCTGTGCATGGGCTGATCACCCTCCGTAAATGTCCTTGCTCAAGTAGCGGTCGCTGCCGTCGGGGAAGATGGTGACGATGGTGGCGCCGTCGGGCGCCTTCAGGGCCTCTTGATAAGCCGCGTAGAAGGCCGCGCCCGCGGAGCTGCCCACCAAAAGCCCTTCCCGGCGGGCCAGCTCTTTGACCATGGCAAAGGCGTCGTCATCCAGGACGGTGTACACCTGATCGATGAGGGACGTGTCCAGCGTGTCCGGGATGAATTCCACCCCGATGCCTTCGGTGCGGTGAGGCCCGGGCTGGCCGCCCTGCAGGATAGAGCCTTCCGGCTCTACGGCCACCGCCTTGACGTGGGGCAGGCGCTCTTTCAAGTAGCGGGCCACGCCGGTGAAGGTGCCGCCGGAGCCCACGCCGGCCACGAACACATCCACGCGGCCTTGGAGCTGGCGGTAGATCTCCGGTCCCGTGGTCTCGTAGTGGGCTTGGGGGTTGGCGGGGTTGGCGAACTGCTGGGGCACATAGCCCCCCAGCTCCGCGGCCAGCTCACGGGCTTTCTCAATGGCGCCGGCCATGCCGGCGGACCGGGGCGTGTTGACGATTTCCGCGCCCAGCGCGGCCATGAGGGCTTGCTTCTCCTTGGAAAAATGCTCAGGCACGACGACGATGACGCGGTACCCTTTCTGCCGGGCCGCGAGGGCGAGCCCGATGCCGGTGTTGCCGGCGGTGGGCTCGATGACGACGCCGCCGGGCTTGAGCTGGCCCGATGCTTCCGCGGCCGCCAGCAGGTAGGGGCCGATGCGGTCTTTGACGCTGCCGCCGGGGTTCAAAAACTCCAGCTTGGCATAGAGCTGCACCCGGTCCAGGCCGTCAAAATGGCGCAGCCGCACCAGGGGCGTGCCCCCGATGAGCTCCAGGACACTGTCGTAGACGCCGTTGTGTTGAGGCATGGGGATCCACCCGCGCTTTCTGGATCGTGCCACTTGCTGCTTCCATCCTACACGGTTCCGGAGGCCCTGGCTAGGGGATCTGGCCCCAGGGCGGCGCTCGGCGGCCGGAAAAGCCGGGAGATGAGCAGAAAATTCCTGTTTGATGCAGGCTCGGCATTAAACGTGCATCACCATCATAAAAATTGGTTGCACAAGAATGATCAGGTGAGTATGATGTAATTACAGGATGACGGCATGCCAGGATACCCGCTGGCCCCGGCGCAGCGCCCGCGGGGGCGCACCGGCCCGGTTGACGCCTGGATGTCCATCCGTTGGGGACCATCATCGCGCCGGGAATGGGCGGGGGCCATTCTCAAAGGGATGGGAGAGTGCGGCATGACGACCACGGACCCGGCGGCCGCCGCTGGCGCACCGGAAGCCATCAACCGGGCCAGCCCCGTGCCGTATTACTACCAACTCAAGGAGATCATCAAAGACCAGATTCAAAAAGGCCACTGGCCGCCGGGCAGCCAAATCCCGTCGGAGCCCCAGCTGTGCGAGATGTTTGGGGTGAGCCGGACGGTGGTGCGCCAGGCCCTGGGCGAGCTGGTGGCCGAAGGCTACTTGTGCAAGCAAAAGGGCCGCGGCACCTTCGTGGCCAAGCCCAAGATTGCCGGCAGCCTCGTGCAGCGCCTCACCGGTTTCCACGAGGACCTGGTGCGCCGGGGTCTGGTCCCGGTCACCAAAGTCTTGTCCCAGTCGGTCATTCCCGCGCCGCAGACGGTGGCCGGCTACCTGGACATCGCCGTCGGCACCCCGGTTATCCGCATTGAGCGGCTGCGGTTTGTGGAGGACGAGCCCCTGCTGCTGGTGGTCACCTACATTCCCCACAGCTTGTGTCCTGGTCTTGCCCACGAGGACCTGACCAACCAGTCGCTTTACCAGGTGATGGAGGAAAAGTACGGGATCCAGTTGGCCCGCGGGCGCCGCATGCTGGAGGCCATCGCGGCCACCGAGTCCGACGCGCAGCTGCTGGGCATCAAACCCGGCGCGCCCTTGCTGTACCTGCGCAGCATCACGTACATGGCCAACGGCCGGGCCGTGGAGTATTACGAGGCCAAGCACCGCGGGGATCGCAGCATGCTGGAGGTGGAGCTGATCCGCACCACGGGGGAGCGGGGCTTGCCCGGTTCAGCCGGGACCATCGACTTGCCGCCCAGCAACCTCGTGGTTAACCAGCGCGCGGGAAGCCAGTCCCGCTAAGGGGGGATGCGGGGGGAAGCGAGGTTGCAGCCAGCCGGCGTCGTGGCGTTGTCGTCGGGAGCACGTTTTGAAATCAAGACACAACTTTTCAAGGAGGGTTATGAGGGTGTTCCAGGCTTCGTGGCGGAGGGGCATGGCCCTGTTGGTCGTCGTCGCTTTGGCCCTGACCGTGTTCAGCGGGGCGGCAGCCGCCCAGCTGCCCTCCCGGATCGTCATCGGCTGGGCGCCTCCGGATATCACCGGCGTGTTCAAGACCGCGACGGACTTCTTTGAGGCGGCTGCGGAAGACGCCAAGAAGCATGGCCTCAACGTGGAGATCATTACCCGGTCCCCGGCAACCCACGTGGCCTTCGCAGATCAGGTGGCCATCTTGGAAGACTTCATCCAGCGGCGGGTGGACGTCATTGCCGTGTCCCCCATCGAGGTGGAGGTCATCCGGCCTACCCTCCGGCAGGCCAATGAAGCCGGCATCCCCGTCATCGTCGTCAACCTGCTGGAGCCCATCGAAGGCGTGGACGTGGCCTCCTACATCGGTTTCGACAACGCGGTGGCCGCGGCCGTGACCGCCTACTCGCTGGTGGACTACTTCGGCGGGCCGGGCGTGCTGGGCGAGGGGACGCGGGTGGATGTGCCCGTGGAAACGTACCTCGACCTGGAGTGGTGGGAGAACCTCTACAGCGGCCTGTCGGAGGCGGACCGGGCCGGCATCCGGGCCCGCGGCGCGATCATCGAAGGGGTAGCCGGCGGATTCTTCTCTACGGCCCGTCTCAACGGGTTCCACTCCGTGATCGATCAGTTCCCGGGGATCGAGATCGTCGGAGTGCTGCCCGCCGACTGGAACCGGGAGAAGGGAATCCGCGCGGCTGAAGACTTTCTTTCGGCAAATCCCCCAGGAACCCTCGACTTCATTTGGGCAGCCTCCAACGAAATGGGCCTCGGTGCCATGCTGGCCGTGGAGGCCGCCGGCCGCCAGGATGAAGTCAAGATCTTCACCAACGACGTGACCCCCGAGTCGGTGGCCCGGATCCGTGAGGGACGCCTGATGGCGGAGACGTGGCACGGCTTCCCCGAGTGGGGCTGGTACGGCACCAAGTTCGCGGTGCGGCTGGCCCTGGGCCTGGATGTGCCGCAGTTCTTTGACATCCGTCCCCGCACCGTCCACGCCGGCAACGCGCACTTGTTCTATCCCGAGCCGGCGCTGGAGCCCATCGACTGGGAGGCCATCAAGGCCGAGGCCCTGGCCCGCCGGTGACGGTGGCCAGCCCGGGAGCGGCCGGGAGCCCGGCGTACGAGCCCCGGCCGCCCCTGGGCGGCTCCTTGGCCGCCTCTTTCGTCTGGAACCTGCGCGCGGCTTCAGCTGGCGACAGTTGACCGGCCCGGGGTTGATCGGTGCGTTGGATGAAGAAACCGAGGCAGTGGCAGGAGGTGGCAGCCTTGCGCCTGGCGGGGAAGGTGGCCGTGGTGACGGGCGCCGGCGCCGGCATCGGCCGAGCCGCCGCCGTGGCCATGGCCCGGGAAGGGGCGCGGGTGGTGGGCGTCGGCCTGACGCCCCAGCGGGTCGGCGAGTGCATCCGGGAGATCGAAGCGGCGGGCGGTCAGGGCCTGGCCGTGGCCGCCGACGTGGGCCAGGAGGCCGACGTGGAGCGCATCTTCCGGGAGGCCGTGGAACGCTTTGGGCAGGTGGACGTGCTGGTCAACAACGCCGGCATTTACCTGAAGGCGCCGGTGCAGGATACGAGCCTGGCCGACTGGGAGCGCATCCTGCGGGTGAACCTGACGGGCGCGTTCTTGTGCGCCCGGCGCTTTGTGCAGGAGCTGCTGCGGGCGGGCCGGGGCGGCGTCATTGTCAACGTTTCGTCGGAAGCGGGGCTGGTGGGCATCCCGGGCCAGCTGGCCTACAACGTCTCCAAGGCCGGGATGATCTCGCTCACGCGCAGTCTCGCGGTGGAGCTGGCGCCCTACGGAATTCGGGTCAACTGCGTTTGCCCGGGCACCACCTGGACGCCCCTGGTGGAGGAGGCCGTCAACCGGGAGGCGGACCCTGCGGCTGCGCGCCGGGCCCTGGAGGAAGCCCGGCCCATGAACCGTCTGGGGCGCCCCGAGGAAATCGCCGCGTCCATCGTGCACCTGGCCGCGGACGAGTCGGCCTACGCGACCGGGGCGGTGCTGGCGGTGGACGGCGGGTACACGGCCCGCTGACGGCCGCAGGACCAGGAGCCAGGGGTGGGAAGGCCATGAGCCGGCTGCTGCTCAAGATGGAAGGCATTGTCAAACGGTTTCCTGGCGTGGTGGCCCTCAAAGGGGTCGACTTTGAACTGAAGGCGGGCGAGGTTCACGCGCTGCTGGGGGAGAACGGCGCCGGCAAATCCACCTTGATGAAGATCATCAGCGGCGCCCTGGCCCCGGACGAGGGACGCATTTACCTGGACGGGCAGGCCACCGCCATCGCCTCGCCCCAGCACGCGCAGGCCCTGGGCATCAGCACCGTGCACCAGGAGCTCAGCCTCATCCCCAGCTTGAGCATTGCGGAAAACATCTTCTTGGGCCGCCATCCCCGCCGCCGGGGCGGCGTCATCGACTGGGAAGCCACGGGCGCCCGCGCCAGGGAAGTGCTGCGGGATCTCGATTTGCACGACCTCGATCCGTAATGGCCCGTGCACCGGCTGCGGGTGGCCGAGCAGCAGCTGGTCGAGATTGCCCGCGTCCTCACGTGGAATCCCAAAATCCTGCTGTTGGATGAGCCCACTTCCGCGCTGTCGGACCATGAGGTGGAGCGGCTGTTTGCCCTCATTGAGCGTTTGCGCAGCCGGGGCGTGGGCATTATCTACGTTTCCCACCGGCTGGCGGAGGTGCGGCGCATCGCCCACCGGGTTACGGTGCTGCGGGACGGCCAGCGCATTGCCACCATGCCCATGGCCCAAGTGACCGAGCCCGACCTGGTGCGCATGATGGTGGGGCGGGACGTGCAGGACCGCTTTGCCCGCGGTGCCGCCGGCACCGGCGCGCCTGTGCTGGAGGTCCGGGAGCTGGCGACGCCCACGGGGCTGCGGGACGTGACGCTGACGGTGGGCCGGGGCGAGGTGGTGGGCCTGTTTGGACTCATCGGCGCGGGCCGCACCGAGCTGGCCCGGGCCCTCTTTGGCCTGGACCCGATCGAGAAGGGGCAGGTCCTGGTGGAGGGACGGCCGGTGGCGATACGCTCGCCCGGGGACGCGATCCGCGCGGGGCTGGCCTTTGTCACCGAAGACCGCCGGCAAGGTTTGGTGTACCCCTTGACGGTGGCGGAAAACGTCACCCTGGCCAGCCTGCAGCGCTTTACCCAGTGGGGCTTCCTGCGCCGGCGCCGGGAGGCGCGGGCGTCGGAGGAGTACGTGCAGCGGCTGCGGGTGCGGCCGCCGGATCCCCGCCGGCAGGTGCGCTTTTTCAGCGGCGGCAACCAGCAAAAGGTGGTGCTGGCCAAATGGCTGTGCACCGGCGCGCGGGTGCTGATCCTGGATGAACCCACCCGCGGCATCGACGTCGGCGCCAAGGCCGAGGTCTACGAGATCGTGCGGCAGCTGGCCGCGGAGGGCGCGGGAATTTTGCTCATCTCCTCGGAGCCCCGGGAAGTGCTGGCCGTCTGCGACCGGGTAGCGGTGATGTACCGGGGCCGGATCGTGGTGGACCTGCCGGTGGAGGAAGCGACGGAGGAGTCCCTCATGTCTGTGGCAAGCGGATTGGAGGTGCCCGCGTGAGCAAGGTGAGCGAGGCCCACGTCCAGGACAGTCCCCCGCTGGCGGCGGAGGCCCGCGGGCCGGCCCGCAGCCGCTGGTCCTGGGTGATGCGGGGGGGCCCGGTCATCGCGTTGGCCGCCTTGGTGTTGTATCTCGCGGTGGGATCGCCCCACTTCCTCACCTTTGGCAACTTGATGAACGTCCTGCGGCAGGTGTCCATCAACGCCATCCTCGCCGTAGGGCAGACGGTGGTCATCCTGTCGGCCGGCATCGACCTTTCGGTGGGCGCGATCTTGGCCCTGTCCGCCTCCATCGGGGCGGTAGCCATGGCCTACTGGGAGTGGAACGTGTGGCTGGGTATGCTCGCGGCCCTGGTGGTGGGGGGCTTGTGCGGCCTCGTCAACGGCGTCGTCATATCGAAGGGCCGCATTCCCGACTTCATCGCCACCATCGGCATGATGTCCGTGGCCAGGGGCCTGGCCTTGATCGTCACCGACGGCTTGCCGGTGCCGTCCCACCTGACCGCGCTGACCTTGCGGGCCGGCCTGCCCGAGCAGCTCATTTGGCTGGGCAGCGGCCTGGTGGCAGGGGTGCCCGTGCCTGCCATCGTGGCAGCCCTCGCCGTGGCGTTGGGGTGGTTTCTGCTGCGCTACACCGGCCTCGGCCGGGCCGTGTATGCGGTGGGGGGCAACCGGGAAGCGGCCCGGGTTTCCGGCATCAACGTGGACCGCACCAAGATCGCAGTGTACACCTTCTCCGGCCTGATGGCGGGCGTGGCGGGCCTGGTCCTCACCGGGCGGCTCAACTCGGCCAACGCCTTGATGGCCGAAGGCGCGGAGCTGCACTCCATCGCCGCGGTGGTCATCGGCGGCACCAACCTGTTTGGTGGTGAGGGCGGCGTGGGCGGCACCATCATCGGCGTGCTCATCATGGGCGTCCTCAACAACGGGCTGAACTTGATGAACGTGTCGGCCTTCTGGCAGCGGGTCATTATGGGCGCCATCATCGTGGGCGTCGTGGTGTTTGACCAGTGGCGCCGGCGCCGGTTTGGCCACTGACCCCGATCATCAGGTCTTAGAAAGGATGACGGAAGTTGACGCGACGCAAGCCGGTGGGCATCGCGGTCATCGGCGGCGGGCGGGCCGGCCGGGTCCACGCCCGCAACTTCCGCTATCACATTCCCGACGCCGCGCTGGCGGCCATCGTGGACACGGATCCCCATACCGCGGCCGAAGCCGCCCAGGAGTTGGAGCTGGAGCGGGCGTGGACGGACGTAGACGCGGTCCTGGAGGATCCGGCCGTGGACGGCGTGGTCATTACGACGCCCACCTTTACCCACGAAGAGCTGGCTGTCAAGGCTGCCCGCGCGGGCAAGCACATCTTGTGCGAAAAGCCCATGGCCCTGACGCTGGCCGCGGCGGACCGCATGATCGCCGCGGCCCGGGAGGCCGGGGTGCACCTGCAGATGGCCTTCATGCGCCGCTTCAGCCCCGAGTTCCGGGCCGCCCGCCAGCAGATCCACGAGGGGACCATCGGGGAGCTTATGCAAGTGCGCTCATTGACCCGGGGGCCGGGGCTGCCGCCCCCCTGGGCTTGGGACGAATCCTTGAGCCTGGGGATGGTGGCCGAGGTCAACAGCCACGACTTTGACGCGGTGCGCTGGCTGACGGGGCGGGAGTTTACCCGCATCTACGCCGAGGCCGCCTGCCTCAAGGCCCGCCACGTCTTGAACGAGCAGCCCGCCTTTTATGACAACATCATTGTCACGGCCCGCCTGGAAGGCGGGGTGCTGGTGACCATCGACGGCAGCTGTCCCGTGGAATACGGCTACGACGCCCGCATGGAGATCCTGGGCACCCGGGGCGTGCTGTTTGTGGGCGACGTGCGCAGCATGGCCACCGGGGTGGTCACCCGGGAGCAGGGGCTGGTCCAGCCCAACTTTTCCAGCTGGCGGGACCGGTTCCGCGAAGGCTACCTGGCCGAAGACCGCCACTTCGTGGACTGCATCCTGGGGCGGGCGACGCCGGAGGTCACCGGCGAAGACGGCCGCCGGGCCTTGGAGGCGGCCCTGGCCGCCATCCAATCGCTGCGCACCGGCCGGCCCGTGGACTTGCCCATGGCAGTCCAGGGGGATGCGACCGGCGATGTTGCCTGAACGCATGCGGGCGGTGCGCTTCTACGGGCCCGGCGACTTGCGGGCAGAAGACGTGCCGCTGCCTACCCTGGCGCCCGGGGACCTCCTGGTGCGGGTGGGCGCGGCGGGCATCTGCGCCACCGATCGCAAGATCCTGGCCCGGGGCCACTTCAAGATCGCGCCGGGCAGCGGACCGCGGATCCTGGGCCACGAGGTGGTGGGGCAGGTGGCGGCGGTGGCCGGGGACGGCACGGGTTTCCAGGTGGGCCAGCGGGTGGCCATAGGGCCCAACATCGGCTGCAGCCGGTGTCCCCACTGCCTGGTGGGCGACGTGCAGCTGTGCCCCGACTACGAAGCCTTTGGCATTTCCCTGGACGGCGGCATGGCGGAGTACATGCGGGTGCCGGCGCGCGCGGTGCGGGCCGGCAACGTCATCCCCTTGCCCCCGGGCTTGGGGTATGCCGAAGCCGCCCTGTTTGAGCCCCTGGCCTGCTGCTACAACTCCCTGGCGGCCTGCCGTTTGGAGCCGGGCGAAACGCTGGTGGTGGTGGGCGCGGGCAGCATGGGCCTCATGCACGTGGTGATGGGGCGGGCCCTGGGCGCGGGCCGGATTCTCCTGGTAGGCCGCACCCGGGAGCGGCTGGAGCGGGGCCTGGCCCTGGGCGCCGACGGGGTGCTGCAAGACGGCGCCGCCCATCTCGACGCGCAGGTGCAGGAGTGGACGGGCGGCCGTGGGGCCGACGTGGTGGTGGTCACGGTGCCGGCGGCGGATCTCGCATCCCGGGCCGTGGCCTGGGCGGCCCGCAAGGGCCGGGTGAACCTGTTCGCCGGCTTCCCGGCGGGCCAGGACGCGGTGGCGGTGCCGGGCAACCACGTGCACTACGGGCAAGTCACCGTCACGGGCACCACCGGGGCCAGTCTGGTGCAGCTGCGGCGGGTGCTGGACCTGTTGGCCGCGGGCCGGTTGGACGCGGCGCGGCTGGCCACCGGGCGGTTTTCCTTGGACGAAGCGGAGCGGGCCTTCGCCGAGGCCGGCCGGGCCCGCCACATCCGCGTGCAGTTGGTGCCGGGCGGAATGGATTCGGAAGCGACAGAGGATCGTGGGAGGGATCAAGGATGAACGTACCCGCGCACATGCTGATTAACGGGCAGTGGGTGGCGGCGGCGGACGGAGGACAGATCGAGGTCGTCAACCCGGCCACCGGCGAGGTCATCGGCGCGGTGCCCGCGGCAACGGCGGAGGACGTGGACCGGGCGGCCCGGGCGGCTCACGACGCGTTTGCAGGCTGGGCCGGAGCCCCGCCCAAGGAGCGGGCCAGGGTGCTGCGGGAAGCGGCGCGGCTGGCCCGCAGCCGCCGGGAGGAGCTGGGCCGGCTCCTCACCATGGAGCAGGGCAAGCCCCTCAAGGAAGCCATAGGTGAGATCGACGCGTCCGCGGACGCGCTGGAGTACTATGCCGAGGAAGCTCGCCGCATCTACGGGGAGATCTACCCCACCGACCGGGCCAACCGCCGCAGCCTCATCATCAAGCAGCCCGTGGGTCCGGTGGCGGCCATCGGGCCGTGGAACTACCCGGTGCTGCTGCTGGCGTGGAAGGTGGCGCCGGCCCTGGCCGCGGGCTGCACCGTGGTGGCCAAGCCGCCCTCCATCACGCCCCTGGCGGTGACGGCGTTCTTGGCCTGCCTGGAGGAAGCCGGCCTGCCGCCCGGCGCGCTCAACATCGTCATGGGATCGGGCAGCCGGGTGGGCCGGGCCATGGTCCAGCATCCGCTGATCCGCAAGGTCGCCATGACGGGCCAGACCGAAACGGGCAAGGACATCATGCGCATGGCCGCGGACGGCCTCAAGCGCATCTCGCTGGAGTTGGGCGGCCAGTGCCCCCTCATCGTCGCGCCCGACGCGGACCTGGACCAGGCGGCCTACGGCGCGGCTTACCGGGCCTTCCGCAACACGGGCCAGATCTGCAACGCCGTGAACCGCATCTACGTCCATGAAGCCGTGTATGAGCCCTTTGTGGAGCGGGTGGTGGAGGAAGCCCGCCGCCTGCGCATCGGCAACGGGCTGGAGGAAGGAGTCGATCTGGGCCCGCTGACCACCGAAGACGGCCGGCAGACGTGCCGGGCCCACGTCCAGGACGCGGTGGAGAAGGGCGCCCAGCTGGTGTACGGCGGCAAGGAGCCCGAAGGGGAGGAGTACGCGCGCGGGTACTTCTTCATGCCCACCGTGCTCACGGAATGCCACCACGGCATGAGGGTCATGCGGGAGGAGACCTTTGGCCCCGTGGCGCCCATCATGAAGGTGCGCGACCTGGACGAAGCGGTGCGCCTGGCCAACGACAGCCCCTACGGGCTGGTGGCCTACTTGTACACCCAGGATCTCAAGACGGCCTTTGAGGTTTCCGAGCGGCTCGAATGCGGCACCGTGGGGGTCAACAACGTGTCGGGCGGCGAGGTGCCCTACCCCTACGGCGGCTGGAAGGAGAGCGGCATCGGCCTGGAGCTGTCCGCCTACGGGCTGGAGGAGTACCTGCTGGTGAAGCACATCCGCATGGACTTGCTCTGAGAAGCGCCGGCAGCTTGGCGCACCGGCGGGAGGCACCACGCAAGGAGGTTTCGCACATGGCGCAGCTCATGCAGCCTTGGAGCGCCCACATCGACCTGGCGGACGGGCTTTTGTGGCAGCCGCGGCGCATCATCACCCGCCACCTCAGCGACATGCAGGGGCTCTACGCGGACGCCACCGCCACCGAGGCCGGCCTGGCTGAAAATCCCTTGATTTACCGGGTGGACGAGATCGAGGTGCCCCAGGAGGTGGGCCAGCTTCTTTACAGCATCACGGTGATTTACCCGGGCAAAGTGGGCGATGAGTACTACATGACCAAGGGCCACTACCACGAGCGGGGCGAATGTGCCGAGGTGTACTTTGGCCTGCGGGGGCGGGGCTATCTGCTGATGCAGACCAGGGACGGCCAGGTGGCTCACCTGGAGATGCGCAGGGGCACCGTGGCCTACGTGCCGCCCTATTGGGCCCACCGCACCGTCAACGTGGGCCCTGAGCCCTTCGTGTTCTACGCGGTATACCCCGCCCAGGCCGGCCACGACTACCATTCCATCGAAGAAACCGGTTTCCGGGTGCGGGTGGTGGAGCGGGACGGCCAGCCGGTCATCGTTGACAATCATTAGGGAAACCGGACACGTCCAGGACGGGTGTGGCGCGGCGGAAAACTGGGCGCCGTCCGTCGGGGAAGGCGAACACGGCGGGAGGGAGGCCCTCCATGGGCAGCCAGCATGTCATCGGGGTGGACCTGGGCACCACGGGGACCAAGGCCGCGCTCTTTGACCTGGAAGGGCGCCTGGTGTCCCAGGCCTACGAGGAGACGAGGCTCCTCCGGCCGCGGCCCGGGTGGGTGGAGCAGGATCCCGAGGAGATGTACGCGTCGGTCTTGCGGACCATCCGGGCGTGCCTGGAGCAGGCGGGGGTGCGCGGGGGCGATGTGGCCGCCGTGGCCTTGGTAGGCCAGATGGCTGGCATCACCGCGGTGGATGCCCAGTGGCGGCCCGCGATTCCGTACGATTCTTGGCTGGACACCCGCTGCGCCCCGTACATGCGGGAGATGCAGCGGCACCAGCGCCGGATTTTGGAGCTTTCGGGAGGTTATCCCAGCTACACCCACGGGCCCAAGATTCTGTGGTGGAAACACCAGCACCCCGACGTGTTTGCCCGCATTGACAAGTTCGTGATGCCCGCGGCCTACGCGGCCGGCCGGATGGCGGGGCTGCGGGGGGACGCGGCCTTTATGGACTACACGTACCTGCACTTCACCTGCCTCAGCGACAACCCCAACCTGCAGTGGTCCGAGGAGTTGTGCGACCTGTTTGGCGTGCCCATGGAGAAGCTGCCCCGCATCGTGAAGCCATGGGACATTATCGGCCATGTGGGCCCGGAGGCGGCCCGGGAGACCGGACTCCTTGAGGGGATCCCCATCGCCGCGGGGGCGGGCGACACCACCGCGGGGGTGCTGGGGGCGGGACTGGTGGACCCGGGCGGGGTGCTGGACGTGGCGGGCACCGCGGCGGTGTGCGCCATCGGGGTGCACGATTTTCGCCCCGATGTGGAGCACGGGACGCTGTTCACCGCCCGCACGGTGAACGAGGACATGTGGTACGCCCTGGCCTACATCAATGGCGGCGGCCTCAACGTGCGCTGGTTCCGGGACCAGTGCGCGCCGCCGCCGCCCCCGGGCCGGCGGGCTTACGATTGGCTGGACGAACTGGCTGCCCAGGTGGCGCCGGGCTCCGACGGCCTGCTGTTCTTGCCCCACCTGGGCGGGCGGGTGTGCCCCAACGATCCAGCGCTGCAAGGCCTGTGGCTGGGCTTTACCTGGAACCACGGCACGGCCCATTTCTACCGCGCCATCCTGGAGGCGGTGGCCTACGAGTACGCTTACTACCTGCGGGTAGAGCAGGCGCAGTTCCCCGACCTGGAATTCCAGGAAGTGCGCATCGTGGGCGGGGGCGCGGCCAGCCCGGTCTGGAAGCAGATCAAGGCCGACGTGCTGGGGCTGCCTTACGTGGACCTCAACCGTTCGGAAGGGTCGGTGCTGGGCGCGGCCATCATCGCGGGCCGGGCGGTGGGAGCCTTTGATGACGTCAAGGCGGCCGCGCGCCGGTTTGTGCATGCCACGGCCCGCACCGAACCCCGGCCGGACCTGCACCGGGCGTACCAGCCCCTGGTGGAGCGCTACGTGCGCCTGCTGGAGCAGGCCGGCAGCCTGTTTGCCGCCGTTGGGGAAGGGAGTCGCCCATGAGGGGCCTTATCGTGGTGACCCCCACGAGCCTGGTCCAGGCGCCCCGCCACTTGGAGCCGCTGCGGGCGGCCGGCTATGAGGTGCGGGTCAACGCCGCCGGCCGCCTGTTGGGGGAAGCGGAGCTCGCGGCGCTGGCCGTGGGAGCGCGGGGGCTCATCGTCAGCACCGAGCCGGTCACCGCCGCGGTTATGGACCGGGCCGGTCCCGGCTTGCGGGTCATCGCCCGCTATGGGGCTGGCACCGATAACGTGGACGTGGCCGCAGCCACGGAGCGGGGCATCGTTGTCTGCAACACCCCGGGCGCCAATGATGTGGCCGTGGCCGAGCTCACCCTGGCGTTGATGCTGGCCCTGGCCCGCCACATCCCCGCGGCCCACGACGGGGTCCGGCAGGGACGGTGGGAGCGCCCGGTAGGCATGGAGCTCCGGGGCAAGGAGTTGGGCCTCATCGGCGCGGGCCGCATCGGGCTCGAGGTGGCCCGCCTGGCCCGGGCCGTCGGGATGACGGTGACCTACTGCGACCCCGTGCGCCGGCCCGACGCCGAAGCGCGCCTCGGCCTCCGCTTCGCGCCCTTGGACGAGGTCTTGGCCCAGGCCGATGTGGTCAGCGTGCATGTGCCCCTGACGCCGGCCACCCGCCATCTGATCGGGGCGCGGGAGCTGTCCCTCATGCGGCCCGGCGCCCTGCTGATCAACACGTCCCGGGGCGGCGTGGTGGATGAAGGGGCGCTGCTCGCAGCGCTGAACGAAGGCCGGCTGGCGGGGGCGGCCCTGGACGTCTTTGCCGAGGAGCCGCCCGCCCCTACCCACCCCCTGGTGGGCCACCCGAAAGTCATTCACACCCCGCACCTGGGAGCCCGCACCCGCGAGGCGGTGGCCCGCATGGCCCAGGGCGCCGTCGCGGCGGTGCTGGACGTGCTGGCGGGGCGGCGGCCCCAGCATGTGGTGAACCCGGAAGTTTACCCGGCGGCGGGCGGCCCGGCGGCCGCAGGGACCGGCCCCCGGGCGTGAGGGCGGCCGGCGGGCCCCGGATGTACCGGTAGGCCCGAGGGCCGCCCGCTGGGTGCTGCCAGCTCCCTCAGTGGCGCGGAGGCGCGGGAGCGTAGGCGCTTTGCTGTTCGTACTGGTACGGTTGGCCGTACTGCTGCTGGCCCCACTGGTTTTGGCCGTGCTGGCTCTGGTGCACCGGCTGGTACTGCCCGTATTGCTGAGCGTATTGTTGCCCGTACTGCTGTCCGAATTGGGACTGTCCATAGGCAGCCGGCGCAGTGGTGGAGTGATAGGCCTGGCTGGCCGCCAGGACGGCCGGGGCTTGCTGGGCGACTTGCTGGCCGGCCTGCGCGATCTGGTGCAGCTTTTGGTTGTAGGTCTGGATGGCCTGCGGGTCGGCCTTGGGCGAAGCGTACAGCCCCCGCTGCTCCAGCCACCGGTAATACTGCTCGGCCATGTGCAGGTGCTCGCCGGCCAACTGCTGCAGGAAGCCCCGGGCCGGCTGCGACGCCTCGGTGGCGCCCCACATGCACTTAACGGCCATGGCTTTGCACTCTTTGAGGCATTCCCCGGCCGCGAAAATGTCGATGGCGTGGGCGCCTTGCTGGCCGGCCGCATAGCCGCTCTGCCCGCCAAGATAGGTGTGCTGGTTGCCCGGCCACGCTTGCCCAAAACCGTGGGCCTGGGCCTGTTGGCCTGGGGCCATGGCCTGGTGCAGAAAGCCGTCCAACTGCTGGGCGGCCTGCTGGCACCGTTGGGCGTTGTGCTGGAGCGTCTGGCGCAAAGAAGCGTCCTGCACGCTCTGGGCCAGCCACTGCATTTTGGCCGCCAGCAAATGGTGGTCGCGCACCATCTCCCACAGCTCGGCGGCCTCGTGCTGGGTCACGTTGGCCAATCGGATTCCTCCCTCGCGGGTGTCGTTTGGCCATAGCATGCGCCAGGCACCGGCCCGGTCATGCCTCAGCCGGCCGCCAAGCCAAAGCGGGTCTGCAAGGTGCGGCGCAGGCGCTCCTCCAGGGAAAACTGGACGATGTGCGCCAGCCCTTCGCCGTCCCAGCGGAAGACGGACCAAAATTGCTGGGTCGTCAGCCACAGGGGCAGCTGGCCCACGTAGTGGGCAGCGGTGGCCCGCTCCTTGGCCCCGGGTGCGCGCGCGGCCACCACCCGTCCCGGGGCATGCCACTGCAACGGGCGGGTCTGGCAGTGGCGGCAAGCCATGGCCAGCTCCCACAAGTACTCGGTGGCGGTTTCCGGAGGCACCCGGATGGTGAAGGACAGCTCCAAAAATTGGGCCATGCCCGTTGCCAGCTCGATGCGCAGGCAGTGATCCCGTACGTAGCGGGTCAGATTCAGCACCAGCGTCCGCAGGGCGTAGTCCCGTTCCTGGCCCGTGGGAATCGCGCACAGGTGGGAGCGCAGGGTAAAGGCCTTGGGCGTTTCCACTTGCGCGGCAGGCACCCACAGGGCCGTGCCGTCCAGCCCTTCCAGGGCCGGGGAAACCTGCTCCAGGCGCACCAGGACGCGGCCGTTTTCCACCAGAAAGTCGGGAGCGCGCACGCCCGTGACGGTTTGGGGGCGACCGGCCCACTGGATGCGGGCGCTGAAGGTTTCGGCGTTGGTCAACCCGCTCAGCCTCCGCTGGCAACTCCCCCCGGCCCTGGCAATACCTGCAGCCGTTGCGGCAGGAATCCTGCGCCGGGGGTTGGAACTATTATAAAAATGCGCAGAAAAAGGCCGACGGCCCGGAATGGGTGGGCTCCGGCCTTCCTTGTTAAGTACGGCCTTCCTTACTGAGGTACGGCGCGGGGCGGGATGTTCCCTTGAACCTGGAGGGCGAACGAACCCGACAGGCTGTCCAATCCGGTCCAGCCAGCCCCGCCGGCTCCACCCGGCGGCCGGCGGTGGATGTGGACGACGTGCTCCAGCGGCTGCGCAACATGGAAGCCGTCCAAAACCGCTTGATCCTGGAGCGGGAGGCGGTGACCCGGGCCATCTCCATCTGCCTCATCAGCCGCAGCCACCTGCTGCTCAGCGGGCCGCCGGGCATCGCCAAGACGACCCAGGTGCGCCTGGCGGCGGCCCACATCCAAGGCAGCCGTTTCTTCCATACGCAGCTGACGCCCTTTTCCACCATCGAGGACATTTTCGGCCCGGTGGACATCCTCGCCTACAAGCAGGGCGAGCGCCGCCGGGTCGGCACCCACATGCTGCAGGAAGCCCACGTGGCCGTCATCGACGAGATCTACAACGGCAACGAGGCCGTCCTTAAGGCCCTCCTGGCGCCCATGTACGAAGGGGTGTACGCGGAGCAGGGGCGGTTTCATCCCATCCCCTTGCGGACCCTCATGGGGACCGCCAACTCCATCCCCGGCCCCGAGGAGCGGCGGGAGAAGGGGCTCACGGGTTTCCACGACCGCTGGCTGTTCCGGTTTGTGGTGGACGACCTGCAGAGCGACGCGAGCTTCATGCGTATGCTGTGGTCGCCGGACATCGACTTTCGCACCTACGAACCCGATCCGTCGGCGGTGGTCACCATCGAGGAGCTGGACCATCTGAACCAACTGGTGGACACGGTGCGGGTGCCGGTTTCCATTTACGAGGAGCTGGTGCGCCTGCGCAAGGCCATGATGGCGGAGAACATCTTTTGCAGTCCCCGGCGGTGGAAGCAGATCCGGCGGGCCCTGCAGACGTCGGCCCTCATCGAGGGCCGACGGGACGTCACGGAAAACGATTTTGGCCTCCTGCGGCATACGCTGTGGGACCAGGTAGAGGACATCCCGGTCCTGGAGCGGCTGCTGGAGGATTACGTGCGGGCGGCCAAGGAGCGGGCGGCGGTGAAGTTCAGCCGCATCCTGGAAATCTGCGGCGAGTTCCAGGAGCAGCGGCGCAGCATCAGCAACCCCGCGGATCTGAGCAAGCTGGCCCTGGAGGCCCGCCAGCGGGTGGAGGAGCGCATCCGGGAGCTCCGGGAACTGGCCCGCCAGAGCGCCAGCGAGGCGGACCAGCTGGCGGTGGAGCAGTACTTGCAGCGGGCCTACGACTATTTGAAGGAGCTGGATGAGGCGGCGGGGCTGTAGGAGGGAACCGGCGTGGCCATCAGTCTGGCGCAGCTGGTGGGGCGGTGGCAGCGCCGCCCGGCGGTGCTCGAGCCCCGGCCCCAGGAGGGCCGTCCCCTGCGGGTGGATGCAGGCAGCCAGGCGGCCTATGCGGCCTTGCGGGCCGCTTCCCGCACCTGGACGGCCCGGGAGGAGGAGCTGGCCCGGCTCGCGCCCCAGGCCGCCCTGCTCCTGGAAGACCTGTTCTACGCCTTCTACGCTCCCCAGTTGGAGTTGAATCCCGACACCGCGCCCGCGTTTCACTGGAATTTCGCCATCCTTGCGGCCATGCTGCCGTCGGAGCCCTTTCAGCGCCTCCGGGCCCGGACCGTAGGCGACGGGCTCATGAGCGCGCTGGCCAGCCTGCATGTGGCCGATGCGTTGGCGTTGCCCCAGCGGGTGCCGGCCGCCCAGCGCAAGGCGTTGTGGAGCATCTTTGGCCGCCAGGGGCCGCTCCTGGTGCTGCCCTTTGGGGGCGACTGGCGCCGGACCCGCACGGGCCGGGCCGGCCGCCCACAACCGGCCGGCCGGTGGGGGCGGCGGGACCCGGCAGCCCTGGCGGGTCCCACGGAGAAGCCCAGCCATTACGACGTGCTCCGGGCCGTGGACAGCGCCGCCCAGGCCGCGGCCATGGATGAGCGCCTGCGGGGCATGTGGGGGATCCAGCCCGGCGTGCGCAGCGCCCACGCCCTCGATGACGTGCACCGCCTATTGGCCGCGGTGCGGGCCTTGCCGGGCTTTGCCGAGCTGACCGACGCCGTGGAGCGGTTTGGGCGCCTGCTGCGGCCGGCGCCGGGCCGGGGCCGCATGCGCCGGGGCCACGGTTTCAAGCGGCTGGTCGGGTTCACCTGGGGAGGCGATCTGGAGCGGGTGGTGCCTGAGGAGGCGGCCAAGCTGGGCGACGCCGAGCTGGAGGACTTGTTCCGGGAAGCCTACGAGCACCGGCGCATGTGGCAGGAGCGTTGGGAGGGGGATCCGCTGCACAACCGCGGGCCCATCGTCTGCTGCATGGACGTTTCCCGCAGCATGAACACGCCCGCGGCCCTGGGGCGGGAACGGTTCTTGTGGGCCAAGGGAGTGGGCCTGGCCCTCCTGGAGGTGGCCCGGCGGAGCCGCCGCACCTTCCTGGGGCTCTGCTTCGCCGGCGAGCACGATCTGGCCGCCTTTGAAATCCCGCCCGGCGGCTACCGGCCCGAGGTGGGGCTGGAGATGGCCCGCTGCGACTTCGACGGCGGCACCCATTTTCAGGCGCCGCTGCGCCGGGCCCTGGCCTTCTTGCAGGCGGCCAAGGGCAGGGGTGAGGACCAGGGCCACCTGGTGTTCATCACCGACGGCGACGCGCCCCTGCCCGCGTCCTTTGTGCTGGAGTTCCGGGCCGCCAAGGCGGCCACCGGGTTTCAGATGATCACCGTCTTCATCGACGGCCACCACCCCGATCTGCGAGCCTTGAGCGATCATACCTTTACCGTGCGGGCCGACCGCCTGGACGCCTGGGAGCGCACGGTGGCCGGCGTGGGGCGGGCCATCAGCCGGTAGCGCCCGGCCGTGGTCCGGCGGCGGCTGCGAGGTCCTGCGGGTCCCGCGGGCGTGGGACATTTTCCTCGCCCGTCCATGGCAAGACGTCACTGGTGCCCCCATGGGGCAAAGGCTAGGATGAAATTGCCGGAATCTGGCGGTGGCGGGAAGCGGGGCGGCCAGCGCCAGGGAAGCCAGGCGGCCTTTGCCAAGGGGGTGCGAACGGTGAAAGTGCGGGACGTGTTTACCCAAGGGGCCATCACCGTGTCGCCGCGGGCGTCCATCTCCGAAGCCCGGCGGTTGATGGAGGAACACAAGATTCGGCGCCTGCCGGTGGTGGATGGCCAGCGCGTGGTGGGCATCATCACCCAGATGGACCTGCTCAGGGCGACGCCCTCGGTGGCCACCAGCCTCTCCATCTGGGAAGTCAACTATCTGCTGGACAAGGTGCGGGTCGAGGAGATCATGACCCGCGACGTGGTGACGGTCACGCCGGACACCGATCTGTCCGCGGCGGCGAACCTCATGAAGGACCGCAAGATCGGCGGCTTGCCCGTGGTGGAGGACGGCCGGCTGGTAGGCGTCATCACCGAGTCGGACATCTTCAAGGCCTTGGTGCGGCTGTTGGAAACCCAAGAAGCTGCGGCAGGGGTCAGGGCGGACGCCTAACAGCCTGCCCGCAAGTGTCAAGGAAAACAACCGCGCGCGTTGAATATGCGATGGGCGTTCTGGGTTGCGGAACGCCATTTCGGAACCGGGCCCTTTGCTTCTCCGCGCAGAAGATCTTCCCTTAACTGCCACACGTCGTACTGAAGCGCGTACGATACAACGCTGATCTTCCCCGATCGAGCACTGCATCTATCGAGACGCCCGAGGGTCCTGGTGCCAGGGGAGCTGGCCCAGGTCGATCCTCGTCCATCCATGCTGTCCTGGCGAGCGGAATCGCGCGTCTAGCGTCGCGTCTTTGAGGCAATCGACCGCGCACGGGTGAACCCCGCATTGCTTTCAGGTGTTGCGGAGGAATTTGGGTCGTGTCCCGTCAAGTGTGTAAACGGCGGTTCCCTTCGAGAACAGGCTCGTTTGCGAGCTCAGGCGTCGAGAACCAGGGCTGCCTCAGTCTC
>Ga0079224_100001896_pt1 | contig 24749 bp, 16 predicted proteins | sample Stecom2015_FD_80414 | JGI IMG/M metagenome (GOLD analysis project Ga0079224, IMG submission 80414) | Agricultural soil microbial communities from Utah to study Nitrogen management - Steer compost 2015 | ecosystem: Environmental > Terrestrial > Soil > Agricultural land | place: USA: Utah... | reverse complement strand
CGCGGCGCAGGCCCCACCCAGCCGCGGCGCAGGCCCCACCCAGCCGCGGCCGGGGCGGACGAACGACCGGACCCACACGGCAGCGGCCGGGGCCGATGAACGATCGGCCCCATACAGGCGCGGCCGGGACCGGCGAACGACCGGCCTCGGCCGCCTGGCGCGGACCTCCTCCTCGAGCGAAAGCGAACCTCCGCCTCAGGGGAGCGCGCTCCCCGCCTCAGAAGTTGTATCCCACGGAAATCCAGAGGCGGCGGCCTTCCTGGTGGTTGATGTACAGGTTCGTGTAGTACACCCCCGTCGGGTTCTCCGCGGTGGGCGTGTCGTGGTACGCGCCGTACCGGAGGAAGTCCTTGTTCAGGAGGTTGGAGATCGTCGCGCTCAGCGTCACGCCCCGCCCCACGTCGTACGACCCGCCCAGGTGCAGGAGCTCGTACGCCTTGTAGTCCCCCAGCGCCTCGTACGCCGGATCCGGCGCGGCCGTGGTCCGCCGGGCACGCTCGCTCCGGTACTCGCCGCGCAGCCAGGCGCTCGTCCGCTCGGTCGGCCGCACCCGCACGCTCATGTTGACCATGTGCCGCGGCGTGTTGGTCAGCGGCAGCCCACGGTTCTCCCCGCTCTGCTGCTCGCTCCAGGTGTACGTGTAGTTCCCCGAGGCCGACCACGCCTCGCCCAGCGGCACCGTGACCGTCGCCTCCACCCCGCGCGTCACCGCCCGGTCCACGTTCGCGCTCTGCGCGAAGCTCTCCTGCTCCGGGAAGTTCCCGTAGTCCACGCACCCCGGACGGTTCGGCGCGAGCGCGAAGGTGCAGTTGGGGACCGGCGTCCCCTCCGCGATCTTGTCCGTGAACCGATTGTTGAAGACCGTGAGTCCCAGGCTCCGCCCCGCCAGGTCGTTGTAGTGCACGCCCAGCTCGGTGGTCGTGCTCCGCTCCGGCCGCAGGCTCGGCGTCCCGATCATCGCGATCGTGCCCTGGCCGCGGAAGCCGATGATCCCGTCGACGAGCTGCTCGACCCGCGGCGTCTTGTATCCCCGGCTCACCCCGCCCTTGAACGTCCACTGCGGCGTCGCGTTCCAGACCAGATAGGCGCGCGGGCTGATGTGACCGCCGAACGCACTGTGGTCGTCTCGCCGCACCCCCACCGTCAGCGCCAGCGGCGACAGGAGACGCCACTCATCCTCGATGAAGAGCGACCACTGCGTGAACTCGAACGGCGCCAGCGCCACGCCGTCCACCATCCGCGCATCCCAGAACTGGCCGCCCACCGTCACGCGGTGCGACCCCGCGTGGTGCACGAGCTTCCCGTCGAACACCGTGTTCGAGGACTCCAGCACCCGCGGCGAGCCCGCCGGCTTGTCCGGCGCGCCGCTCCCCGGAGGGCCGCCCGGCGTCCCCTCCGGGATCGTCCGGCCGAGCGTCTCCATCGTGTTCCGCATCAGGCTGGCCTGCAGCTGGCCGGATCCGAAGAGCCACGAGTACGACAGCGCCGCCTGGTCCCGGTGGAACCGCTGCTTCGGACCGTACCCCCGGAACAGCGGCGGCGAGGCATCCGGCCGGTCCAGCGTGCCGAGCTGACCTTCCGAGTTGTCGTAGACCTGACGGGCGCGGTCCACGTCCAGCCGCAGCTCGTGCGACCGCGACGGGACGAAGGTCAGCCGACCGCCCAGCGTGTAGCTCTCCCCCTCGACCGGGCTCGGACCCCGCTTGCTGACCACCACGCTCTCGTCGAACTCGCCCGACGGCTCCAGATCCGACGGCCGCCGGTGCAGCCAGCTCCCCTGGACCGACAGCCCGAGGACGTTCGGGACCACCGGCCCCGCCACCGCCAGGTTCGTCGCGTACCGGTCGCCGAACCCCGGCTCCTCCTGGATCGTGGCCTCGCCACTCACGGAACCGCTCCACCGGTCGCTGATCCGACGGGTGATGATGTTGACGACACCGCCCATCGCGTCCGAGCCGTAGAGCGTCGACATCGGCCCCCGGATCACCTCGATCCGCTCGATCATCGAGAGCGGCGGCAGGAACCCGCTGGACGTATCGCCGAACCCGTTCGGCGTCACGTTCCCGGCCGGGTTCTGACGGCGGCCGTCGATCAGGATCAGCGTATAGTCGCTCGGCATCCCGCGCAGCATGATGCTCATCCCGCCCGTCTTCCCGACCGCGTCGCCCACGTCGATCCCCTCGACGTTCGCGAGCAGCTCGGCCAGGCTGCTGTTCCGCTGCTGCGACAACACCATCCGCGGCAGGACCGTGATGCTCGCCGGCGCGTCGATCCGCGTCTGCTCGAACCCCGAGGCCGTCACCACGATCTCGTCCAGCTGGACCGGCTCCGTTCCGAACCCCGGCTCCGGCGTGCGCTGCTGCGCACGGGCGACGCCGCCCGTCCCGTCGACCGCCACCAGGATCCCCGCTGCGACCACCACCCCGGCGGCTCGCACGGCCGCCGTTCGGAGCCCGGCCCGCACACACGACCGCCCCGCCGCCCGATACGCTCCACTCTCCGTCATTTTTCCTCCGGCCCTAGGCCCTCAGATTTCGCCCCCGCGGCCCCCGCGCCCCCGAGACGGCGCCGCCGCCACGACGATCCGCGCGTCGACCGCGGGCCACTGGATCCCGGCGTGCCCCCGGGCCGGAACGGTCCGAAACCGGCCACCGCTCCTCCGCCCCACCCCTCCGGGCACGCCGGCTCATCGCGTGTTGAGATTGAGAACCTTTCTCAACCGGCGGTCAAGGTAGGGGCCGGGCCGGGGGACGTCAAGGGGTGGGGGGTGGAGACGGCGCGGCGGCTACGAACCGCGTCGGGCGAGTCGTTCGTCCAGACTCGCCGGGCCGGCGCCGTGTGCGAAGAGGAAGAGGTAGATCAGCGCGTAGAGCAGGGCCAGTTCGCCCATGTTCTCGATCGGGAACCCGCCCTGGGAATGGTGGGCCATGAAGTACGCGGCCACCATCTCGAGCACGAGGATCAGCGCGACGGGGCGCGTGAAGAGGCCGATCACGATGAGCAGTCCGCCGAAGAGCTCCAGCACGCCCGCCAGCCCCATCAGGGAGAACAGATCCGCCGTCGCCCCCGGCTGCCCGCCGAATCCTCCGAACCACCCGAGGAGCTTCTGCGCGCCGTGCTGCATGAAGAGCAGCCCCGCGCCGATCCGCAGGGTGGCGTGCGTCGCCGGCGCCAGCCCGGCGAGGGCGCCGGTGCGCCCGGTGTCCGACCTCGAGGTTGTCGACATGGTGGCCCCCTGGTGGAGAGTTCAGAGCGGCGGGCGACGAAAAGGGTGGCGAATTCGTCGCGATTCGATATTTTTGCGTGCGGTGCTGCCTGTCAACCTTTTTTTGGACGCCGTCGATCGCGGCGTCGCCCTGCCCACTCCCACGGCTGAGAGATCACGATGCCGACAAACCTCTGGATCTCCCGTAGAGCGTCCGGCCGGTCCCTCCGGCTCGCGCTCCGTGTCGCGCTGCTCTGTGTGCTCCCGGCACCGCTCGCGGCCCAGCCATCGGCCCGGTATTCGGATGCGGAGCCGGCGCGAGCGCTCCAGCGCCCGTCCGACCGGTCGTCGCAGCAGCCGGCGACCCTCTTCCGGAACGCCCGCGTCTTCGACGGCGAGCGGGTCCTGGAGCGGCACGACGTCCTCGTCGAGGCCGGCCGGATCGCCCGCGTCGGCCGGGGCCTCGACGCACCGGCCGGCGCGGTCGTGGTCGATGCCTCGGGCCACACGCTCCTCCCGGGGCTGATCGACGCGCACACCCACACCTTCGGCGATGCGCTCCGCGACGCGCTGGTCTTCGGCGTCACGACGCACCTCGACATGCTGACCGACCACCGTCTCGCGCGCACGCTCGCGGAGGAGCAGGCCGCGGGCCGGGCGACGGACCGCGCCGACCTCTTCTCCGCGGGCACGCTGGTCACCGCGCCCCGCGGCCACGGCACCCAGTTCGGGATCCCGATCCCGACCCTGAGCACGCCCGACTCCGCGCAGGCGTTCGTCGACGCCCGGATCGCCGAGGGCTCGGCGTGGATCAAGATCGCCTACGACGACGGCCGCGCCTACGGCCTCGAGATGTCGACCCTCGACCGCTCGACGCTCCGCGCCGTGATCGAGGCCGCGCACCGCCGGGGCAAGCTCGCCGTCGTCCACGTGGGCGACGCGGCGAGCGCGCGGGAAGCGATCGAAGCCGGCGCCGACGGGCTCGTCCACCTCTTCACCGACCGCGAGCCGGACCCGGACTTCGCGGCCCTCGTCGCCGGGCGCCGGGCGTTCGTCATCCCGACGCTCACGGTCCTCTCGAGCATCGCCGGCTCGGCGGGCGGCGCGTTGCTCGTCGAGGATCGACGGCTGGCGCCGTACCTTCACCCCGCGAGCCGTGCGATGCTGACGCAGCAGTACCCGTGGCTCGCCGGCGCGCCGCCCCGGAGCTACGCGGCCGCGGAGGCGACGGTCCGCCAGCTCCGGGCCGCGGGCGTCCCGATCCTGGCGGGGAGCGACGCGCCGAACCCGGGCACGACCTACGGCGCCGCGCTGCACCACGAGCTCGAGCTCCTGGTCCGGGCCGGGCTCACCCCGACCGAAGCGCTCGCCGCGGCGACGAGCGTGCCGGCCCGCGCCTTCGGGCTCGACGATCGCGGCCGCATCGCGCCCGGCCTCCGCGCCGACCTCGTCCTCGTCGAGGGCGACCCGACCCGCGAGATCACGGCGACCCGCGCGATCGCCGGTGTCTGGAAGGCCGGCGTCCGCGTCGACCGGGACGCGTTCGCCCGCCGCGTCGCCGAGGCACTCGCCGCGGCGGACCGCACGCTCGCCGACCTCGAGGACGGGCTGGTCAGCGACTTCGAGGGCGGCGCGCCGAGCGCCAGGCTCGGCTCGTGGATGCCGTCGGCCGTCAACCTCGCCGGCGGCACGTCGACCGGCGCCCTCGAGGTCGTCGAGGGCGGCGCGAACGGCAGCCGCTTCGCCCTCGCCGTCTCCGGCACGATCACCGACGCCGTCCCGTTCGCCTGGTACGGCGCGATGTGGACGCCCGGAGCACAGCCCCTGGCGCCCACCGACCTCTCGGCCAGCCGGGGCTTCTCCTTCTGGGTCCGAGGCGATGGCCAGACCTACCGCGCCATGGTCTTCGCGGAGAGCAAGGGGTTCCAGCCCCTGACGCGCACGTTCACCGCGGGTCCCGAATGGAGCAAGGTCGAGTTCGCCTGGTCGGACTTCGGGATCGACGGCAGCGATGTGATGGGGATCGTGCTGGTCGGCGGGCCGCAGCCGGGGTCGTTCCGCTTCAGCATCGACGATCTCCGCGTACAGTGACGAGGGTCGCCCGAGAACGGGGCGCCGGCTCGAGCCGCCGGAGACGGCGCCCCCTACTCCGTGACCAGCGTGATCGGCTCGCCCGCCGGCACGTGCTTCATGCTGACGGAGTTGATGCAGTACCGGAGCCCCGTCGGCGGCGGCCCGTCCGGGAAGACGTGGCCGAGGTGGCTCTCGCACCGCGCGCACCGGACCTCGGTTCGGATCATCCCGAACGACCGGTCCTCGTGCTCCGTGATCGCGTCCTCGGAGATCGGCTGCGTGAACGAGGGCCAGCCGGTCCCCGACTCGAACTTCACGCCCGACTCGAAGAGCGGGTTCCCGCACGCCGCACAGACGTACGTGCCCGGGTCGCTCGTCCCGACGAAGCACCCCGACCACGGCGGCTCCGTCCCGTGCTGCCGCAGGACGCGGTACTCCTCGGGCGAGAGCCGCTTCCGCCACTCCTCCTCACTCAGGATCAGCTTGTCCACCATCGTTCCACCTGCCTGCGCATGTCACGTCGCGCCGCCCCGGCGCCGCGCCGGGACCCAACCAAGGGTACGGACCCCGCCGCCAACCGCAACCCCTATACCCGGTACGGCGAGTCTGGATTCGAGCGAACCGTTCAACGGAGGTGGACACCGTACCCGGGCGCGCCCGGCGACCGGGCCGCCCGCCCGTCGTACCTCGTACCCCTTGCGTGACCCGGCCCGGCGGGTGCAGATGCATGCGTGCGGGGCGGCGCCGTGCGGCCGCGCCGGGGCCAAGGACCGGATCCGGCACACGCCAGCGATACACGCGAACGAAGGGATGGACTCGAGCATGGGCGATGGCCCGGTCGATACCGGATCCGGCATCGAGGACGGCCGGCTCGCCTCGACCGGAGAACTCGAGTGTCCGGCGGCCGGCTCGGCCGAGCCGGCGCCGACGCTGAACCCCGCTCCTGCACCGACCACCGTGCCGGCGCCCGATCCCGCGTCGGCAACGGACTCGGCAGCGGCACCGACCCCGGCGCCCGCCCCCGCCGCCCGCGTCGGGAGCGGCCGCTACGACCGCTCGATCATCGAGGGCCCGCTCCGGCCCGCGGTCTGGAAGCTCGCCTGGCCGGCGCTGCTGACCAACATCATCGGCGGCGTGCAGGGGATGATCGACCACGCGATGGTCGGGCACCTCGTCGGCTACGCCGCGAACGCGGCGATCGGCGTCGCGTGGCAGATCTACATCGTCGTCATCGTCTTCACGACCTCGCTCTTCACCGGGATGGGCGTCCTCGTCGCCCGCTTCGCCGGTGCGGGCGACGAGGAGAAGGTCGACCGCACCGTCTACCAGGCGTTCCTCACGACGGCCGGCCTCTCGCTCCTGATCCTGGCGCCGGCCGGATACGTGCTCACGCCCTGGCTCCTCGACCTCGTGAACGCCGCGCCCGAGGTGAAGGCCGAAGCGCTCCCGTTCCTGAGGGTCATGTTCCTCTTCGGCGCCGGGCTGATGCTCTTCTTCATGCTCACCGGCGCGCTCCGCTCGGCCGGCGATGCGCGCACGCCGATGGTCCTCGGAATCGCGCTGACCGTCCTCAACCTCGTCCTGAACGTGGTCCTGATCCGCGGCCTCGGCCCGATCCCCGCCTACGGCACCATGGGCGCGGCGATGGGGACCGTCATCGCCTGCGGGGTCGTCGCGGTCTACGGGCTCGCGAAGCTCTGGAACGGCGGGTGGGTCGTCGCCTTCCCCCGCGGCCGCGGGTACGGGCCGGACTGGGCGATCATCCGCGCCCTCTTCCGCTTCGGCCTGCCCACGGGGATCCAGGGGATCGCGATGAACGTCGGCGGCGTCCTGATGCTCGGCTTCATCGGCTCGCTCGCCCAGAGCGCGGCGGCGCAGGCCGCGTTCGCCGTCTCGTACTCCCAGCTCTTCTCGCTCGTGACCTGGACGGCGGTCGGGCTGATGGGCGCCGCGGCCGCCGTCGCGGGCCAGAACCTCGGCGCCGGCAGACCCGACCGGGCCGCCGAGGCGGTGGCCGTCTCCGCTCGGATCGGATGCTTCGGCGCGGCCGTCGTCGGCGCGCTCTTCCTCCTCGCGCCGGCGCAGCTCCTCGCCCTCTTCGGGATGGACGACCCCGAAGTCGTCGAGATCGGCACGCAACTGCTCCGCGTCCTCGCCGTCTCCGGCCTCTTCCTCGCCGTCGCGCTCACCTACACCGGCGGACTCCAGGGGACCGGCGACACGAAGAGCCCGCTCTACATCTCGATCGTGTCCCAGGTCATCGTGCCGCTCGGCATCTGCTTCGTGGTCCAGCGGACCGGCACGCTCGACCCGATCGACATCTGGCTCGCCATCCTGGCCGGCCACGTGACCCGCTGCGCGTTGAGCGTCGTGCGTTTCAACCAGGGCGGCTGGCGCGACATCGTCGTCGACCTCGGCGAGAGCACGACCTAGCGGCGAGGCGTCCGGCTAAAGCGTCCAGTCGCCGTCCGGCGCCTCCAGCTCCGCGTAGACGGGGTTCGAGAGGTAGCGCTCGCCGAAGTCCGCGATGATCGAGACGACGAGCTTGCCCTCGTTCTCCGGGCGCGACGCGACCTGGAGCGCGGCCCACGTGATCGAGCCGCTCGAGACGCCGGCGAAGATCGCCTCCTCCCGCGCCAGACGCCGCGTCGTCTCGAAGGCATCCTCGTTCGTCACGGCGATGACCTCGTCGTAGATCTCGCGGTCCAGGATGCCCGGGATGAAATTCGCGCCGATCCCCTGCTGCCGGTGCGGCCCGGGCGTACCGCCCGAGAGGAGCGGGCTCTCCGCCGGCTCGACGGCGACGATGTGGATCGACGGCTTCTGCTCACGCAGGTAGCGGCCCGCGCCGGTGATCGTGCCACCCGTCCCGACGCCCGCCACGAAGATGTCGACCTGCCCCTGCGTGTCCTCCCAGATCTCCGGGCCGGTCGTACGGTAATGGATCGCGGGGTTCGCCGGGTTCTCGAACTGCGACGGCATCCACGCCCGATCGCCGAGCTGATGGACGATCTCCTCCGCCCGCTCGACCGCGCCGCGCATCCCCTGCGCGCCGTCGGTCAGCACGACCTGGCACCCGAGCGCACGGAGCATGTTGCGCCGCTCGACCGTCATCGTGTCCGGCATCGTCAGGATGCACCGGAATCCGCGGACCACGGCGGCGTAGGCCAGCCCGATCCCGGTGTTCCCGCTCGTCGGCTCGACGATGATCATCCCCTCGCGCAGGACCCCGCGCTCGAGCGCGTCCTCGATCATCGCCGCGCCAATCCGGTCCTTGACCGAGTTGAACGGGTTGAACCCCTCGTGCTTGACGACGACGCGCGCCGGGAGGCCCGCGGCGAGCCGCCTCAGTTCGATGAGCGGCGTGCCGCCGATCGTCTGCGTGATGTCCTCATAGATCCGTCCACGTGCCATGTCGCTCCTCCAGATCGGGATCGATGCCGTCGTCGCGCTCCGTCTCGACAGTATAGAACCCCGACCGGTCCACTGCCATGATCGACCGGGCCACCGCACGGGCGCCGGCAGTCGCCGCGCGATCGTCCGGCAGGGTCGGGGCCATGTCGCCGCGGACCGACGCGCGTCGACCTCGTCGGGCCGGACGTACGGCCGCGCGCGGATCCGCTTCGGCCTTGCTCGGCGCGACGCTCCGGACGTACTATGGCCGTATCGATACAAGCCAGGGACCGACGTTCTCCGACTGCTCCAGGAGGGCCACCTATGCTCCGGCGCTTCCTTCTCCCCCTCCTCGTCCTCACCGTCACCGCCTGCGGCGCCGGCGGAGTCTCCACCGCGGAGCTGGCGAGGTGGGAGGCCCGGGCGGCCAGTGTCACGATCATCCGCGATGACTGGGGCGTGCCGCACATCTACGCCCCGACCGATGCGGACGCCGTCTTCGGGCTGATGTACGCCCAGGCGGAAGACGACTTCCCGCGCATCGAGCGGAACTTCATCGCCGCCCTGGGCCGCCTCGCCGAGGCGGAGGGCGAACGCGCCCTCTGGCAGGACCTCCGGGCGAAGCTCTACGTCGACCCGGACGAGCTGCGCGAGCTCTACGCCGAGAGCCCCGAATGGCTCCGGGACCTGATGGACGCGTGGGCCGACGGGCTCAATTACTTCCTGCACACCCACCCCGAGGTGCAGCCCCGGGTCCTCGACCGCTTCGAGCCGTGGATGGCCCTCACCTTCACCGAGGGGAGCATCGGCGGCGACATCGAGCGGATCAACCTCCGGTCGCTCGAGGCCTTCTACGACGATCCTCCGCGGATCGCCCGGGCGAGTCCCGACGCGCGGGATGCGGCCGCCGGGCCCTCCGACACCTCCAATGCCGTCGCCACGGATCCCGGCGCGCCGGCCGCGGCCGAGGAGGACGCCGGCGCCGTGACCCCGGGCACGCCCCTCGTCGCCCTCGCGGACGACCTGCACCTCGCCTCCGCCAGCTCCCTCGTCGTCCCCGACCCCGAGCTCGAGCCGACCGGCTCGAACGGGATCGCGATCGCGCCGCAGAACACGGTGAACGGGAACGCGCTCCTCCTGATCAACCCGCACACCTCGTTCTACTTCCGGCACGAGGCGCACGTCGTGAGCGAGGAGGGGCTGAACGTCTACGGCGCGCTGACCTGGGGCCAGTTCTTCGTCTACCAGGGCTTCAACGAGACCGCGGGGTGGATGCACACCTCGAGCCGCGTCGACAACATCGACGAGTTCCTGGAGACCATCGTCGAGCGCGACGGCGTGCTCCACTACCTCTACGGCGACGAGGAGCGCCCCGTCGAGACCCGCGAGGTGACGGTCCGCTACCGGACCGAGGACGGCGGGATGGCGGAGCGCACCTTCACGACCTACCGCACCCACCACGGCCCGATCGTCCGGTCGGTCGAGGACGGCCGTTGGATCAGCATCGCGCTCATGGAAGAGCCGGTGCGCGCGCTGATCCAGTCCTACTCCCGGACCAAGGCACGGAACCTCGACGAGTTCCTGGCGGTCATGGAGCTGCACACGAACTCGTCCAACAACACCCTCTTCGCGGACGCGGAGGGCAACATCGCGTACCTGCACGCGAACTTCGTCCCGGTCCGCGACGACCGGTTCGACTATTCCCGGCCCGTCGACGGGAGCGACCCGGCGACCGACTGGAAGGGCGTCCACACGATCGAGCAGTCGCCGAACGCGATCAACCCGTCCACCGGCTTCGCCTTCTGCACCAACAACTGGCCGTACTCCGCCGCGGGCGCGGCCAGCCCGAAGCCATCGGACTACCCCCGGTACATGGACACCGGGACCGAGAACCCTCGGGGCGTCAACGCGCTGCGGCTCCTCGAGGGCCGGACCGACTTCACGCTGGAACGGCTCCGCGAGCTGGCGTACGACAGCTACCTCGTCGCCTTCGAGCAGCTGATCCCCTCGCTGGTGCGCGGGTGGGACGCGCTCCCGGCGTCCGACCCGCTGAAGCAGGCGACCGCGGAGCAGGTCCGCCTCCTGCGTAGCTGGGACCTGCGCTGGGACGTCGAGTCCGTCCCGACCTCGCTCGCCATCTTCTGGGGGACCGAGCTCCTCTCGCGGGTCGGGTCCGACGCCCGGGCCGCGGGGATGGACGCGTTCGAGTACGCGGCGACCCGGACTACGCCCGCCCAGCGGCTCGAGGCGCTGCGCGCTGCGTCCGATCGGCTCGAACAGGACTTCGGCGACTGGCGCACGCCGTGGGGCGAGATCAACCGGTTCCAGCGCCTCTCCGGCGACATCGACCTCGTGTTCGACGACGACGCGCCCTCGATCCCCGTCGGCTTCACCTCCTCCCGCTGGGGCTCCCTCGCCTCCTTCGGCGCCGCCCCGCGGAACGGGACAAAACGGTGGTACGGCACGAGCGGGAACAGTTTCGTCGCCGTCGTCGAGTTCGGCGAACGCGTCCGGGCCCTCGCCATCACCGCCGGCGGGCTGAACAACGTGCCCGGCTCGCCGCACTTCGACGACCAGGCCGAACGCTACGCGACCGGCGACCTGCGCCCCGTCTACTTCTACCGCGAGGACGTGGAGGCCGCCGCGAAGAGGACGTACAGGCCGGGGGAGAGGTAGAGCGCCGGGCCCCGGGCGGGCGCAGGCCGCCAGAGGCGAAGCGGCCGAAGCGGAGGCCGAAGCGCCGGGCGCAGGCCGTCATCCGCAAGCAGTGGCGGGGGCGGCCGGCGGGCCGGCGCCCACGAGCGACCGTCCGGCGCGTGGCGGGCAACAAGCCGACGCCTCGACAGCGGTTGTCCGGTGCATGACAGGCTGATGCTTGCCGCCGCGCTGTGCCGCACGAGAGCGTCGGCCTCCGCGAGCGATCGTCCGGCACGTGGCTGGCAACCAGCCGGCGCGCGACTGCACACGATCCCGATGACCCTCACACCACCCTTCACCAACCGGAGGTGACCGGATGCGGACCCACCCGCTTCTCACGGCGGCGCTCGCCGCCGGGCTGCTCGTGGCGGCCTCGACCCCGGCGCTCGCACAGGACGCGGACCGGATGGTGGCGAGCCGCGGGATCACCGTCGCCGGCTGGAGCGGCGTCGTCGACCCCGCCGCCGCGGCGCGCGGCGCGACACTCGACGACGTACGGCTGGTCGCGGAGGGCGACGGGCTGCGAGCCACGACCGGACCGGCGACCACCTTCTGGCGGCCGGGCGAGCGCCTGACCGGCGACTACACCGTCCGCGCCACCTTCAGCGAGCTCGCATACATGGCGCACAACAACCACCCGCACCCGTACGGGATCGTCATCGCCGGGAACGGGATGGGCACGGACCGCCAGACCTTCCTCTACTGCATGGCCTACGGGAACGGCCGATTCATCGTGCGCGGCTTCGGCCCCGAACCCTTCCAGATGAACGGCCCGCGCCCCGAGGACCACGCCGCGGTCAACCGCGCCGCCGGTCCGGGACAGCCGGTCACCCAGGAGATCGCCCTCTCCGTCCGCGGGGATGTCGTCGAATGCGCGATCAACGGCACCGTCGTCGCCCGCTACGACCGCGCCGACCTCGTCCGCGATGGACGCCTCGCCTCGACCGACGGCGAGTACGGGCTGCGGTTCGGAAACAACACCGACGTGGTGGTGACGGGGCTCGCCGTGGAGCGGTGAGAGCTCGGCCCGGGCCCGGGCCCCGCTCCCGGCGTGCAGGACAGCACAGGGCTTGGCGAACGTAAACTGACCCCCGTGGGCCCGGGCGGGCGGCAGCCGTCGTCCGCCCGTGTCCCGAGTTGTTCCGTTTTCCCCATAGAATGTCATTCCGTTGCGCCCAGAACTCCAAGAGCACGCAACTCGGCGAGGCTCACCCGCCGCACCGCCTCTTCGCCGGTCTACCACCGTCACGAGCGGGCGGGTAAGCCGTGGCCCCGCTCGCCTCCCCCACCGCGCCCCTCGGTCCCAGCCTACCATGGCTTCGCCCCAGCACGTTGCCGATGCATGCCGGCCACGGCGCCGGCAGTCGCACAGCGCACGTATGCCCGACATAGCGCCTAGCGCCGCCGGTATCGCGCTGCGTACAGGAATACGGGCCACGTGGCAAGCAAATCGATCGATCCACGACCCATGAGCACATAGACACGGAGGGGAGGCTTGCGGTCAATCTCCCATGAGTCGCCTCGATTCCGATTGCCGGGAGATTGTCCTCGCATGTTCAGGCCAGGCTCCCAAGGAAAGGACCCCGCGCGGACCCCTGGGAGATTCACCGCACCATGAGAGGCAATTCTCCCAGGAGTCGCCCGACCGGCAGATGAAAGGGAGATTCGCCACACCGAAGGGGAGATTCGCCGCACCGATGCCGCCGAGGAACGACGCAAGCGAAGCGATCGATGCTCACCTCACGGGCGACCACGCCGCCGGCTCCCGCACCGACCCCGATTCGCTGATCCTGGCGCTCGCGCGCCGCCAGCACGGTGTGGTGGCACGGTGGCAGCTCCTGGGCGCGGGCGTGCCCCGACACAAGATCGAGTATCGATTACGGAAGGGGTGGTTCGTGTCGATCCACCGGGGTGTCTACCGGGTGGGCCCGACGGAAGCACCACGCCAACGCGAGATGGCCGCGGTCCTCGCGTGCGGTGCCGGTGCCGTGCTCAGCCATTCCACCGCCGCCGCCCTCTGGGAGCTGCTCCCGCAGTCGCCTACCAGGGCGACCGCCCCCGTGACCCTGAGCGCGACGCGCGACGTGCGTCCGCGCTTCCATGGCGTACGGTACCATCGCGTCTCCAGCCTGTGCGCCGACGAGACCACGTATCTCGAGTGCCTTCCGCTCACCACCCCCGCGCGAACGCTCCTCGATCTCGCCGGCTCTCTGGGCACGCGGGAGCTGGAGCAGGTCCTGGCCCGGGCCGACCGGCAAGGCCTCCTGGACCGAGGCCAGCTCGAGCGGCTCCTGGCGCGCTACCCGCGGCGTCGCGGCCGATCGCGTCTACGCACGCTGCTCGGCGCCCCCGTCGACCTGACCTTCACCCGGTCGGAGGCGGAAGAACGCTTCCTTTCCCTGGTCCGGAAAGCGGGGCTCCACCCTCCCGAGATGAACGTCGTCGTCAGAGGGATCGAGGTGGATGCGCTATGGCGGCAGGAGCGGCTCGTCGTCGAGATCGACGGTTTCGCCTTCCACTCCTCTCCCGAAGCATTCGAGCGGGATCGGCAGCGGGACGGAACGCTCGCTGCCGCCGGCCTTCGCGTGATGCGTGTCACCTGGCGCCAGCTGACCCGCGAACCGGAGGCTCTGTTGGTTCGCTTGTCTCAGGCCCTCGTGACCAGGGATGCGATGTGATCGTCGACGACGCGACGGCCGCCCACCCTCTGCGCGCAGATCGCATTCGCGGGCGCCGGCCACGCTCCTCAAGCCACGGCCGCCCACCCTCGGCGCGCGGGGATCGCATCGGGCTTTTCAGTTGTACTGTGCGAGTACTGTGGAGGTCACTCCGGCCCGCCCGGGGATCGCGGATCGAATGAACGTTAGGCGTCGGCAGGACCGGGCGGCGCGGGAGCGCTTCGCGACCGCGGCGTGCGAATAGGATGCACCAACGGATCGACCGCGGCGCGGCACAAGGATGGACAAATGGAGCAACCCCTTGCGCAATTCCCGATGACTGCGCACTTTCCGCGCATGTTGCAGGGCACCCCTCACCGATCGGCCGTCCGATGACGACCCCGCCCGAACTCATCCTCGGCGTCGTCGACCAGTCTCCCGTCCGCAACGGCGGGAGCGCAGAGGATGCGATCCGTGAGACGCTCGAGCTCGCGCGCATCGCCGAGCGGCTCGGGTACCGGCGGTACTGGCTCGCCGAGCACCACAGCACGAACTCGTTCGCGGGTTCGAGCCCGGCGGTCCTGATCCCGCAGGTCGCCGCCGCGACGCGGACGATGCGGATCGGCGCGGGCGGCGTCCTCCTCACGCACTACTCGCGCTACCAGGTCGCCGAGGAGTTCCGGTTGGCCGAGATCCTGGCGCCCGGCCGGATCGACCTCGGCGTCGGCCGCGCGCCGGGCGGGACGGGCGGCGCGACCGAAGCGCTCCGCTACGGGCGAGGCGCCATCCCGGTCGAACGCTTCCCCGAGCAGGTCGCCGACCTCGTCGAATGGCTGCGCGACGGCTTCCGGCCCGGCGACCGCTGGCATCGGGTGCGCGCGACGCCCCGGTCCGCGACCGCGCCCCGCGTCTGGATCCTCGGCTCGGGCGGCGAGACCGCGCGGCTCGCGGGCGACCTCGGACGCGGCTACGCCTTCGCCCAGTTCATCTCCGGGCTCGACGGCGCGGCGGCCTTCGAGACCTACCGCGAACACTTCCGCCCGTCCGAGGACTTCCCCGCGCCGCGCGCGATCCTGGCCATCGGCGTGATCTGCGCCGAGACGACGGAGGAGGCCGTCCGTCTCGCCCTCTCCCAGGAGCTCTGGCGGATGCGCATCATCCGCGGCGTGGACCGCGGCATCCCGACGCCCGAGCAGGCGGAGCAGGAGTTCGCCGAGGCCGGCTTCGAACTCGACCGGATCCGCGAAGAGATCCTCGCCGACGCGCGCACCCTCGTCGGCGACCCCGACCGGGTCCGCGACGAACTCTTCCGGCTGGCCTCGCACTATGGGCCGACGAGATCCTGATCGTGACCGTGACCTGGAGCTGGGAGGCGCGGGTGAGATCGTACGAACTCGTCGCCGAGGCGACGGGGCTGTCGGCCGGGCCATCGGCTCTCGGTCCGTCGCCGCAATGACCGCGACACCCCCATGAACGTACGCCGGCGACCGCGCCGGATGATCCGAGCCCTCTCCCGCAGGGAGGGCGTACGGCCGATCGATGCCGGGATCCAGAACGAGATCCTCGCGCTCAACCTGCGCCGCATCACCCGTCTGGCCCTGATCCTGGTGCCCGTCCATGTCGCCCACGTCATCCTCTTCTGGCGACACGGCGCCACCCCGGACCCTCAGGCGGAAGCCTGGCGCCGCGGGATCATGATCGCGCACGCGCTGATGCTCCCCGTCGCCGCGGGGTTCTTCGCCCTCTGCATCGCCGCCGGGCGCGGGAGATTGCCCCAGCGACTGCGGAAACTCCTGCCGATCCTCGGCGCACTGACCTACCTCCTCTTCGGCGCGGCGCTCGCGGTCCTGGACCAGAAGGTGACGCCCAGCATCACACCGGTCCTGGTGGCGGCGGTGGGCGTTGCGGGCACGATCCTGATGCCGCCGCTCACGGCCGCCTTCGCCTACGCCACCCTGCTCCTCGCGTTCTGGACCCTGATCGCCTGGACCCAGCCGGACCCGGAGATCGTCCTCTCGCTGCGCGTCAACAGCCTGACCATGTCCGGGATCGGATTCGGGATCGCGTATCTCTTCTGGCAGAACCAGGTCCTCACGCTGCGCCAGCGGCGCGAGATCGAAGCACATAAGCTGGCGCTCGAGGAGAAGAACGAGGAGCTGGCGAGGCTCGTGGTCCGGGACCCGCTCACGGGCGTGTCCAACCGCTTACACCTCGACGCGGTCGCCGCCGCGGAGGTGGCCAGGCTGCGACGGACCGGGCGCACCTCATCCCTCGTGCTGCTGGACATCGACCGGTTCAAGGAGATCAACGACCGCTACGGCCACCCCGCCGGCGACGCGGTCCTCCGCCAGGTCGCGAAGGTCCTCTCGGGCGCGGTACGCGAGATCGACACGCTCGCCCGCATGGGCGGCGAGGAGTTCGCCATCCTGCTCCCCGACACGCCCCCCAGGGAGGCGGCGGCGGTGGCGGAGAGACTCCGCGCGCTGATCGAGGCGCACCCCTTCACCACGTCCGGGGTCACCATCCGGCTCACCGCCAGCTTCGGCGTGGCGCCCCTCACCGTGACCGATGAGACCGACGCCCTCACGGCCGCCTATCGCGCCGCCGACCGCGAGCTCTACCGCGCCAAGGAGCAAGGACGCAACCGAGTCTGCATGGCGGAGACCACCCCAGCATCCGGATAGCCGGGAGCGACGGTCGCCGGCCCCGGGCCGCCGTCCGATCCCGAGCGCGAGCCGCCGTCGGACCCTGAGGGTGAGCCCCACTCCCGGAACGAACGACGCACATCTCCCCACGGCATTTCCGGCAGATCCCTACAGACGACAACGGCGCCGGGAGCTACGTTGAACTCCGCAGTAACGCTCTCCGACGGAGGAGGAAGCATGTTCACGACGGCGTCGCTCCGCGCCTCGAGCCGGGACCGGGGCGCGGGGCATCACGCCCACACCGGAGGTATCGCACGGAGCCGGGCTCCACGGACAGGCAGCGTCGCCCCCGCGCTCGTGGGCGCGCTTCCCGGATTCACCACGGTCCTTGGATTTGCCACGGCCCTCGGTTTCACGGCGATCCTCGGCTTCATCGCGAGCATCGGCCTCGTCCGGCCCGCATTCGCCCAGGACGCCGCGCAGGGTGCGCCCTTCTGCATCTCGGCCTGGGTAGGAGGCCCACCCGGCGGCGCGCCCGCCGCCCGGACGTCGGCGCCCCAGGCGAGCCGCCTCCGCCTGACGCTGAACATCCCGGCGTTCCGACTCGACGTCTACGAGGACGGCGACCGGACGCGTAGCTATCCCGTGGCGGTCGGCGCCCCGGCGTACCCGACGCCGACGGGGTCGTACGCCATCACGCAGGTCAACTGGAACCCGTGGTGGCACCCTCCCGAGAGCGATTGGGCGAAGGACGCCGAGCCGGTCGCCCCGGGACCGGGGAACCCGATGGGGCGGGTCAAGATCCAGTTCGAGGGCCTCTACTACATCCACGGCACCTCGGACCCGAACAGCCTGATGCGGACGGTCTCCCACGGCTGCGTCCGCATGGCGAACCGCGATGCGATCGAGCTCGCCCGGCTGATCCACCGCCACGGCTCGCCCGAACTCCCATCTTCCGAACTCGATCGCCTCGAGGCGGATCCGGAGGCGACCCGGTGGATCACGCTCGACGCGCCGATCCCGTTCCAGGTGGAGTACCGGCTCGTCGAGATCCGCGCCGGTATCCTGGAGGTCCACCCCGACATCTACGACCTCGCCCGAATCCCCCTCCGGGAGCGGATCATCGAGGCGCTTCAGCGCGAGGGCCACGACACCGCGCGGCTCGACCCGGAGCGGCTCGAAGCGTTCGCCCGGCGCGGCAGCCGCACCTCCGCCGCGGTCCCGGTCCGCGCCCTGTTCCGGGCCGAACGGGCGGAGAGGGTCCGGCCACCCCAACGACCCGAAAGAGAAACGGGGCCGCGCCGACACCCTGTCGGCCGCGGCCCCTGACCGGCGAGACGGGTCGAAACGACCCGAACGCTCAGGCGTTCCGATCGATGCAGATCGGGCCGTCCGGCGCGTTCGGGTTGTTCCGCTCCGCGAAGGGGATGGGGATCGTCACGTCGTCGCCGTACACCCCACCCGCTTTGTGCCAGTCGCCCGTCGGCCAGACGCTGTTCGCGGGGAGGTTGTACTGCCGGACGAGGCGCCGCAGATCGCCGAAGCGCTGCCCGAGGCCGAAGTGCCAGAAGGCACGCTCCCGGAAGAGCAGGCTGAGCCGGGCCTCATCCGTCCCCGGATCGGTCAACGGGTCGAGGCCCGGCACCGTCGCGCGCGCATCGTTCAGCGTGGCGATCATCGCCGCCGGATCGTTCGCGCGGAACTGAGCCTCGGCCTCGATCATCCGTGCGTTGATGCCGTTGAGCAGCGTCACCGGCGAATTGTCCGACGTCCACAGCATCTGCACGTACAGCGGCCGGCTCCCGTCGTCCCGGTCCGGCCGGGTCACGCCCGCGCAGGGGGCTTCGCAGACCGGGAGACGCGGGTCGTTCGCCGTCGCGAAGTTCAGCCCGTTCACCCCCTCGTTGTCGCTCACGCTGTAACGGCGTGCGTTGACGTTGAGCGACCAGAAGGCGTTGCTGAACGTGTTCGGCGAGTGCCGGAGCACGTACTCGAAGGAGTTCGGCACCCCGGCCACCGCGTTGGCGGCGTCGGCCGGCCGGTTCAGGTTCATGAGGATCCGGCCGCGGGTGACCTGCAGGGCGTGCCGCACGCGCAGGTCGTCGGCCGTCGTCCCCGTGATGAGCGCCAGCCCATCTTCAGCGTGCTTCAGGGCGCGCTGGAATGCGGCCTCCGTGGTGATCGGCGAGCCGTACGTCTCCTTGCCGTCCACGATCGTGCTGAAGATGAGGCCGTTGCAGTAGTGCTCGGCCGCGAGGTTGACGAGATAGGCCTGGATGAGGTGCATCTCGGCGACCTGCCAGCCGGGCGCGTTCGGCATCCAGCGATTCATCAACTCGATGGCCTGCTCGGCGGAGAGCAGCGCCCGGTGCAGGTTGCGGTTCGCGGTGGTGAGGAACGAGTTGTCCTCGGTGACGTCGCGGCGGTCGAGCTCGTGACGCGCGATGAACGTGTCGCCGTTGTTCCACTCGTCGGTCATCAGGCCGCCGAGGAGGAGGAGGCTCTCCGTCCCGGTCGTCGCCTGCACGAAGCGCGCGATCGCCCCGACCCTCACCGCGTCCGCGCCGGCGGCCGACTGCACGTCGTCCGGATCGATGATGTCATGCACTTCGACGTGGAGGATGTTGTCGCCGCACGCCGACGTCACCAGCGCGAGGCCGGCCACGAGTGCCGCCGCCCGCCATGCCCTGGACCGGGCCGAGCCCGGTGAACGCTTATCCTTCAGCTTGGTCTTGGTCATTGTCCTAGAATCCGAGGGTGAGACGGAACGTGAAGTACGTCGGCGGAGCAAACGCCTGGAACTCGGACGGCGCGTTGCCCGTCGTCCCGAACGCCTCCGGGTCGACGCCCGTGTACTCGGTCCAGAGGACACCGAGGTTGCGCACGGCCGCCGTCGCCACGAGGCTGCGGCCGCGGAAGACGCGCATGGCCAGGTCCTCGGGGAGCCGGTACGTCAGCGAGAGCTCACGCCAGCGGATGAAGTCACCCTTCTCGAAGAACCCGCCGAGGACGCCCGTGCCGAACTGACGCACGGCGACGGTGCGCGCCTGCTCCCAGAGCGGCGCCTTCGTGTCGATCAGCCCGCGGCAGTTGTTGCGGCTCGCGCACCGGATGCGCTCGGTGTTGTTGTAGATGAGGTGGCCGCCCTGGTAGTCGAAGAGCGCCGCCAGACGGAGCCGGTCGCCGAAGAAGTCGAACCCGGTCGTGGTCGAGACCTGGTGACGCGGCAGCGAGTAGCCCTGGAAGGTCGGCTCGTCCGCGACGGTGATCTCGCTCAGCGCCGGGTCGGAGTGGTAGGTGATGATCCCGTTGCCGTCCTTGTCCTCCCAGGTGATCTCCCGCGACCACCAGCCGAAGAGCGGATAGCCTTCGCGGTTCTGCTGGGTCGTCGAGATGATCGGGGGCACGCCGCCCAGGTCGACCAGCTCGTTGTCGTTCGTGGAGGCGTTCACCAGCAGATCCCACCCGAAGGAGGGCGTCCGGATCAGCTGGGCGTGCAGCAGCGCCTCCCACCCCCAGTTGCGCACGTGGCCCAGGTTCTCGAACCGGGTCGTGGCGCCCGTACCGAGGGAGGGCGGCAGGGTGCGCGAGATCAGCGCGTCGCGCGAGTGCTTGTCGTAGCGCGTGACCTCGAGGTTGACCCGGCCATCCCACAGCATGATGTCGGCGCCGAACTCGATCTCCGTCGACCGCTCCGGCTTGAGCCGGCGGTTCCCGAGCGCGCTGTAGATCAGCCCGGACTCTTCCCCGCTCTCACCGACGTACTGCGCGGTGGTGTAGTACTCCACGGCGGCGGTCGTGCCGGGCTGCACGCCGGAAGCGCCGTAGGCCATGCGCAGGCGGAGCTGGCTCAGGAAGCTGGTCGCCGGGAAGAACGACTCCTCGGAGATGACCCACGAAGCCGAGAGCTTCGGGTAGAACGCCGTCTTGAAGTCGGCGCCGAAGGCGCTGTTCCGGTCGGTGCGGACGGCACCGGTCAGGAAAAGCCGGTTGTCGATCGCGACGTGCTGCTCGAGGTAGGCGCCGAGCGTCCTCGACTCGGAGCTCGTCTCGTTCCCGCTCACGTTGGCGCCCGCGGAGACCGTGCTCGCGCCCGGGGGCAGGATCTCGCCCCGCGCGCCGTTGCGGTTGAAGACATGGCGCTGGAACTGGACGCCGACCGTCGTCCTGCCGTCGATCGAGGGCGTGAACGCACGCCGGGCCGAGACGGCGCCGTCGAAGGTGTAGATCGCGAAGTGCGAGCGGTTGTCGACCTTGAAGCCGAGGTGATCGCGGCCGGAGACCGGGCACTCCCCGAAGCGGCAGAGCTGCGACTCCCTGCGGCTGATGATGTCCATCCCGAAGAGCGCGCGGGCGTTCAGCCAATCCGTCGGCCGCCAGTTGGTGTTGACGGAGCCGATCACGCGGTCGACCGCCTGCTCCGTGACGGTGCCGTAGATCTCGCGGGGCGTGACGTTACGGTAACCCCAGAGCGTGTCGCCCGCGGCGTTCACGGCGTACTTGTAGCCGGGCCCCCCGTACGTGTTGGTGGCGAGCCCCGGCACCCCCGAGTCATCGCTTCGCGGGAGCCGGAGGAGCTGGTTCGTGTACCCGGCGTTCACGGCCGCCGAGAGTCGAGGCGACAGCTCGAGGTCGATGTTCGAGCGCGCGCTGATCCGCTTCATCGCGTTCGGCTTCCGCTGCTCGGGGCGGAGCTGCATCCCGCGCGCCGCCAGCCAGCGCTCGTCGACCTCCGGCACCTTGAGCCGCCCGGTTTCGTCCTCCCACTCGCCGTGGACGAAGTAGCGCACCGTTTCCGTGCCGCCCCGGACCTGGAGGCCGTGCCCCTGACGGTAGCCGATGCCGTAGGGCGTCACCTCCGGATCCTTGTGCAGGTTGTAGGTCGTGACGCTGTCCTGTGCGCAGAGCCCGAGGCCCACCTGGAAGGCGAAGCACTGCGTGGAGAGCAGATTCTCCGGCGTGGTCCCGGTCGTCCAACCGGTGTACGCGGTCGGATACTCGTTGCGATCGGTGATCGCCGCGTGCTCCGTGTAGAACGTCCACTGCGGCCGCCCCGCGACGCCACGCTTGGTGGTGATGACGATCACGCCGTTGGCCGCGTCGGTGCCGTAGAGGGTCGCAGCCGACGGGCCGCGCACGATCTCGATCGACTCGATCTCGTTCGGGTTGATGTCGTTGATCCGCGCCGGCGTCGTGCCGCCCACGCCGACCGACGCCGAGCCGGTCGTGCCCTCGATCCTGACCCCGTCGATGATGTAGATCGGGTTGTTGCTCAGCGAGAGCGAGCTGTTGCCGCGGATGCGAACGCGCACGCCCGCGCCGGTCTGGGTGCCGGGGATGACCGTGACGCCGGGCGCCCGGGCGGCGAGCATGTCCGCCATGTTCGTGATCGAGCGCGTCTGCGAGAGTTCCGCGGCATCGACCTTCGCGATCGAGTTGCCGACCTCGATCCGGCGCTGCTCGCCGGTCGCGGTGACGACGAGCGGGGAGATGACCACCGGGGTCGGCTGCAGCTCGACGTCGAGCGTCGCGGTCTGGCCTGCGGCCACCGTGACCGTCTCCGTCCGCTCGGTGTAGCCGATCATGAGGACGCGCACGGTCACGGGACCGGGCGTGACCCCGCGGATCCTGTAGACGCCGTCGCTGTTGGCGACGGCCCCCTGGTTCGACCCGACGACCTGTATCTGGGCGGCGGCCACCGGCCGGCCGGTGGTGGCATCAGTGACTCGGCCCGTGATCTCTCCCTGCTGCGCGCTCGCCAATGCCGGCGTGAGCATCAGCGCCAGGGCGGCGACCACCCCGGTCAGCCAGGGGTGAAGCCACTTTCCTCTCCCTCGCGGCGGGAGATTGGGGGCTTCGCACTGGGGACTCCGCATTACCTTCCTCCCGAATGCTTGTGGGGATGACTCGGCCGAAGCTGGTTCCGTTCGGCCCAGGTTGGAACGATCGACGCTGCCCGACCCCCGGCGACCGGCGAGCCGGAGGATGGCGCCATGATCATCGGTGCACGAGCGCGCACCAAGGCGTCGGTTTCACCACCCGCCGCCATGCGCTCGGTCCGGGCTCAGGTGGTGACATCGCTCATGGACCTCGGCTGGGCCCGGGGTCAGCAGAGAGGGAGGCTGACCCGAAGCCGACGAACACGTGCTCACCGAACAGGACCTCCTGAGTTGAGATGGTTTCGCGGTGCACCGACAGGAACGGCTAGACTCCACGGCCGCCGCGGCTGCACGGGGGAGAGCGAACAGTCAGTGCCGTTTCGACATCGAAAGATCCGTCGTATAGGGTGAGAGGTGTACGACGCGCCGAACGGCCGTCTGATCGCGAGAACTCACACGCCGCGGCTGGGCGGCCCGTCCACCCGGGGTGGCGAGCACGTTTCGCAAGCTAGTTGCGTATCCGGGAATCCGCAAGAAGGACGTCGACCGGCGCCCTCCCTCTCCCCGCCGCCCGCCAACGCCCGTTCGCTGCCGCCCGCCAACGCCCTTTCGGCGCCCCCCGCCACCACGCGCCTCAGCAGCTCCCGCACGTAGCTGAGCCGCGGTTGCCGGGCCGTCCCACTCCGCCACGCCAGGAACAGCGTGTTTTCGGGGGGGGACGCCGGGCGGTGGAGCACGACGAGGTGCCCGCGGGCGACGGCGTCGTCGCAGAGGTACTGGGGCAGGACGCTGATCCCCGCGCCGGCCGCGACCGCCTCCCGGACCGCCCGCAGGTCGGGCGCCACGACCGCCGCCCGGCGCTCGAGCCGCCAGCCGAAGACGACGCGCCAGTACCGGCGAAGGATCGGCAGCTCCGGGCCGTAGCTCACGAGCGGCACCCCCTCGAGCGCGCTGGCGCCGTTCGCCCCGATCGCCTCCGGCGACAGCCGCGCCGCCCACGCCGGCCCCGCGACCAGCAGGAAACGCTCGGTGAAGAGCGGCTCCGCCTCCAGCCCGCTCCGTCGCACGGAGCGCGTCGAGACGACGAGGTCGAGCTCGCCCCCGGCGAGGGCGTCGAGCAGCTCGTCGGCGAGGCCGAAGCGGACCTCGAGGCGGACCTGCTTCTCCGGTAGCCCACCCAGCGCGGGGACGACCCGCTCGGCGAGGAACTCGGCCGGGCCGCCGAGGCGCACCGTCCCGTCCAGCCGGCCCGGGCCCTGTCGCGCGCCCTCCATCGTCGCTTCCAGTGCATCGAGGTGCGGCGCGATCAGCCGCGCCAGCTCGTGCGCCGCCGGCGTCGGCGCCACCCCGCGCGGCAGGCGCTCGAAGAGCCGGTACCCCAACCTTGTCTCCAGCGCCTTGATCTGCTGCGACACCGCCGGCTGCGTGAGGAACAGCCTCGGCGCCGCGCCAGTGATCGACCCGACGCGGTAGACCGTGAGGAACGTGCGGAGCCAGTCGAGAGGTGCCATGGCGGTGAAGGGCTGGAGCCGTATCGGCCGGGCGAGCGTTGGCGCCAGAGCAGCTCCGTCGCTGGCGCCAGGGCCGCTCGACCGGTGGCGCCCGGGCCCGCTCAATCGGCGGCGCGAGGCTGCTCGATCGGCGGCGCGAGACCGCTCGACCGATAGCGCCCTGGCGCCCGTTGCGCCGCCACGCTTCGGAACGCGGTCGCCCGCGCGCCATAAGAATACTTATGGAATGTGGCAAACACCTGAAATTGTCAATGACTGGACACGCCATTAGCGTTCAGGCGTGTGGAGAGCGACGCCCCGGCTCGCCCGAACCCGCTGGCGCGTTTCCACGCGCTCCGCGTGTCCGAACCGTCACTACAGGAGGAATCGATGAGCGAAAAGGTGATCTTCGTGCTGACCAGCCACGGCGACCTCGGCGACACGGGTCGCAAGACGGGCTTCTACCTCCCCGAGCTCACCCACCCCCTCGCCGTGATACGCGGCGCGGGTTACGGCTTCGACCTGGCGAGCCCGAAGGGCGGCGAGCCGCCGATGGACGGCGTGAAGCGGGGGGATCCGCTGAACGCCGCGTTCCTGGACGATCCGGCGATGATGGCGCGCGTGCGCGAGACGATCCCCCTCGACCAGGTGAAGCTCGACGACTACGTCGGCGTCTTCTTCGTCGGCGGGCACGGGACGATGTGGGACTT
>Ga0079224_100001895_pt1 | contig 24757 bp, 19 predicted proteins | sample Stecom2015_FD_80414 | JGI IMG/M metagenome (GOLD analysis project Ga0079224, IMG submission 80414) | Agricultural soil microbial communities from Utah to study Nitrogen management - Steer compost 2015 | ecosystem: Environmental > Terrestrial > Soil > Agricultural land | place: USA: Utah... | reverse complement strand
TGCCGCTGGGGCTGCAGGCCAAGATCCTGCGCGCGGTGGAGGAGCGCAAGGTGCGGCGGGTCGGCGGCGTCGACGAGCGGCCGATCGACGTGCGCTTCGTGTCGGCGTCCAACCGCGACCTCGAGGAGGAGGTGGAGGCGGGGCGCTTCCGGCGCGACCTCTACTACCGGCTGGCCGGGGCGACTCTCTACATCCCGCCGCTGCGCGAGCGGCGCGAGGAGCTCCGCCCGCTGGCCGAGCGCTTCCTGGCCGAGGCCGGGGGCAGCCTCGGCCGGGCGGAGGTGCGCCTGGCCGACGACGCGCTCGCCTTCATCGAGGCGCACCACTGGCCGGGCAACGTGCGCGAGCTGAAGAGCGCCTGCGAGCGCGCGGTGCTGATGAGCGACGGCGGCGCGATCCACGCCGAGCACTTCCGCGCCGCCGCCGGGCGCCGCGCGACCACGGTGCCGCCGCCGCCCGGCGGAGCGCAGCCGCCCGCGGGGGCGCAGCCTCCCGCGGGAGCGCCGCCGCCCGCGGGGGCGCCGGGCGAGGCCGCGGGCAGCCTCAAGGACGAGGCCCGCCGCGAGGTCGAGGCGCTCGAGCGGCGCCGCATCCTCCAGGCGCTCGAGCAGGCCGGCGGCAACCAGACCCGCGCCGCCGAGCTGCTCGGCATCTCGCGCCGCACGCTCATCAACCGCCTCGACGCCTACGGCCTGCCGAGGCCGCGCAAGCCGCGCTGAGGTGCGGTGCGCCGCGGCCGGGCGGCGCGGCGGATGAGCCGCCGGCGGTGCATCGCCGGTGAAGCAGGGCCACGCGCTCCCTGAGCGCGCCTCCACGGCACGCGGTCTGCACGCTCCCGATCCGAGAGCAAGGAGAGAGACATGCCGACGCGAGAAGCACACGCGCAGTGGTTTGGCAGCGTGAAGGAAGGGGAGGGACGGGTGGATCTTGGCGATGGAGTGTGCGAGGCGCCGTACTCGTTCGGCTCGCGCTTCGGGGACGAGCCGGGCACCAACCCGGAGGAGCTGCTCGGCGCGGCGCACGCCGGCTGCTTCTCGATGGCGCTGTCGCTGATGCTGTCGACCGCCGGCTTCGCGCCGGAGCAGATCGACACGACCGCGCAGGTGAGCATCGACCAGCAGGACGGCGGCTACCGGATCACGCGCAGTCACCTCATCTGCGAGGCGAGCGTGCCCGGCATCGACCAGGGCACGTTCACGCGCTACGCCGAGGCGGCCAAGGCGAGCTGCCCGGTGTCCCAGGCGCTCGCCGGCACCGACATCTCGCTCGACGCGCACCTGCGCGAGGCCGCCGCCGAGCGACCCGGCGCCTGAACGCCCGCGCCCGGGCGCAGAGCCCCGCGCCGAGGGCGCGGGCGGCGGAGCGGTCCGGGCGCTCAGCGGCGCTCGAGGACGACGTGGGTGGCGGCGTCGGACGCGGCGTGCTTCGTCACCTGGTAGCCGAGCGCCGGCAGGTCGAGCCCGGCGAACAGGTGCTCGCCGGAGCCGAGCAGCACGGGGGAGATGGCGAGGTGGAGCTCGTCGATGAGGCGGGCGCGCAGGTACTGGCGGATGGTGTCGACGCCGCCGCCGATGCGGATGTCCCTGGCGCCGGCGGCGCGGCGCGCGCGCTCGAGGGCCTCCTCGATGCCGCCGGTGACGAAGTGGAAGGTGGTCCCACCCTTCATCTCGACGGGGCCCCTCGCGTGGTGGGTCAGCACGAACACGGGGACGTGGTACGGCGGCGTGTCCCCCCACCAGCCCTTCCAGGATTCGTCGGGCCACGGGCCGCGCACCGGACCGAACATGTTGCGGCCCATGATCCAGGCGCCGATGTCCTCGACGCCGCGCCGGGCGACGTCGTCGTCGATCCCGGTGGTGCCGCCCTCGCCGCCGACCATCGACTGGAAGGTGCGCGTCGGGATGAGCCAGCGGTGGAGGTCCTCGCCTCCGGCGCCGAGCGGGGTCTCCCTGCTCTGGTCGGGGCCGGCCCCGTATCCGTCCAGGGACACGCTGAAGCAGTTGACTCGTAGCACGCTCATGGTGAGCCTCCTTGGGTCCGCGTCGCGCGCGGCTCGTCGTGTGCAGCCAGCTCGCGGGCGAGCGCCTCGAGCAGCTCGAGCGAGCCCTCGCGGCGGGCGGCGGAGCCGTCGTTGCCGTCCACGAAGGCGGTGTTCTCGGTGAAGCGGAGCAGGGTCTCGGACGGGTGCGCGACCAGCTCGATGGTCGCCAGCGACGAGGACATCGGCTTGCCGGCGAAGGTCATCGCGTACGCGAAGATGATGCGCTCGTCGGGGACGATGTCGAGGAAGACGCCGTCGTAGGTCAGCGGCGGGCCGTCGCCGTGGCGAAAGAGGGAGCGCTCGAAGCCGCCGACCCGGAGCAGATGCTTCACTATTGCCGCCGGTCGTGGCAAGCCCGGGCCCGACGAGGAGGGGAGGGGCCCCTTACCGGCTAGGGAGCCGTGGTGGGCGGGTCGATGGGTTCGGGGGTGGGCTGGGTGGAGCCGGGGCTGTGGGCGAAGGTGATGGCGGTGCAGACGCGGGTTTCGGCGCCATGTACGCGGAAGGGGTGGTAGCGCCAGGCCTTCATCTCGGTCGTGATCTTCTGGTCGTAGGTGGGGTAGCCGGTCGACTTCAAGACCCTGGTCTCGAAGGGAGCGCCGGTCTCGTCGAGGCAGAGCTTGACGACGCCGACGACCGGCTTGCCGGCGAGCTGGATCGCCCTGGCGTCGGCCTCGTCGGGGAGGATGGTCTTCTCGCCGGCGACGCGCTGGGACTCGAGGGCCGCGGCCGGGACCACCTTGGGCGGCAGGCCGGGCGCCTCGTCGGAGGCGCCGTCGGAGCCGCCGTCGCCGCCGGGCGAGGGCGCCGGCCCGTCGGCGGTCCCGGCCGGCTCGCGGCTCGTCGCGCCCGGCGCCGGCGCCGGGCCGGTCTCGGCGCTGCCGCCGCAGGCGGGGGCGGCGAGGAGGACGAGGGCGGCGAGCAGGCGGCGGCGTGGCATCGGGATCCTGTATCACGGCGCGCCGCCGGCGCGCAGTCGCCCTCCCGCCCGGCGCGGCGCGCGACTCAGCAGGTGCCGGCGCAGTAGCACTCGTCCCCTTCGCACGCCGGCTCGTAGCCCTCCTTGCAGCCCAGGAGCGAGAGGTGCGCCACGCATGCGCTCTTGTTCACGCCCGAGGTGCAGCCGAGGTAGTCGTCGCAGCAGGCCACCTCCTCGTCGCCGCTGCCCAGCGCCATGAGCGCGAACCGGCGCGACATCACCTGCTGGGCGCGCGCGTCGAGGCCCGCGGTCACCATGGCGGGCCGCTGCAGCTCGGCCCAGGTGGCGGTCATCCTCGCCACCTCCTCGGCCGTCGGCTGGGCAGCGCACGCTGCGCCCTCGACGGTGGAGACGTCCTCGATCTGCGCGCACGCGGCGAGCGAGGCGAGCAGGACGAGGGAGAGCTGGAAGCGAACGGCGAGCGACATGAACGTCTCCTGTGCAAGGGTGCGGCCGCGCAGGAGAGCAAGGCGGGTGCCACGCCCGTGGCCGACGCCTGCCCGGCCGTTGCGCGCCGGGCGGCGCCGGGGTCGTGGCGCGGGGCACCACAGGCCGTGGCGCGCCGGTCCACAGGCAGCGACTCAGGCGCTCGCCGCCGCCGCCGCGCGCGCGGCGAGCCACTCCTTCCAGGCCGGCTCGGCCGCGGCAGCGCCCGCCGCCCCGGCGTCGCCGTAGAGGAAGAAGCGCACCGGCAGGAACACCTGGCCGCCCACCTCCATCGCGAACATGTGGGCGAGGCCGGGCGCCGGCGTCTCGACGCGGAGGAGCAGCTCCGGGTGATCGGTCGGGCCGGCCTTCTCGACCACGCCGGCGAGCGGCGGCGCCCCGGCCGCGGCCTCGATCCGGTCGCCCTCGGCGGCGCCGGCGATGCCGAGCGCGCTGGTGAGCCCCTCCCACGCCGCCGGCACCGGGCCCGGCGCGGCGCCCATGAGCTGGATCGGCGTGCACGGCTGGCCGCGGAAGTGCTGCAGGTACAGCCGCAGGATCCGGAAGAACGCCACCCAGCCGTGCTCGGTGCCCTCGAACTGGCCGTCCCAGTCGTCGGTGTCGGCGAACCAGCTGTGCACCACGCGCACCACGCAGGTGCCGCCGCCGCGCGCCTCCACCACCCACTCGGTGGCGAGCGGCGGCGCGCCGGGCGCCATGCCGGGGCTGTCGGCGACGAACCGCTCCGGCGGCTGCCACACGCGGATGGTCGCGCGCGCGTCCATGCTGCCGTCGGAGCTGAAGTGCGACAGCACCTCGCCGCCCTCGCGGCCGTCGATCTCGGTCGGCACGAACCAGGAGGACACGCCGGGGCCGCTGGCGATCGCCTGCCACACCTCCTCGGGCGTGCCGGGCACCTCGGCCTCGACCTCGATGTACCTGCGACCGTGCTCGTCTCTCTTGACTGGCATCACTGCTCCTTCGTCGTCGGGGGGGAGGGCACCGGGTGCGCGCCGATCACCAGGCGGTGGGCGCGGCCGCCCGGGGCGGACTCGTCGTGATACGCGGCGATCAGCCGGGTGACGGCATCGGTCAGCTCGCGCGTGAAGGCGGCGCGCTCGGCCGCCGAGCGGAAGCGGATCTCGGTGTCGATCGACAGCGTCGCCAGCCCCTTGCCGGCGGCGCGCGCCCGGCGCACGAGGTCTCCCACCTCGCGCACCAGCCGGGCGCCCAGCGCGATGAGGTAGCTGGCCGACAGCCGGTCCTGCTCGCGGCGCGACGGGTCGGCCGCGGCCGGCCCGAGCGCGCCGGGCGACACCACGTAGGAGGCGGCGGTCGCGACCATCAGCCGCTCGGTCAGCCCGCCCCAGCGGCGCGTCTCGGCCACGGTGACCAGGCCGTGCGCCTCGAGCGCGCGCAGGTGGTAGTTGACCTTCTGCCGGGCGATCCCGGTGCGGCTGGCCAGGGCCGCCGCCGAGGCCGGCGTGCCGAGCTCCGCCAGGAGCCGGCAGCGCACCGGCTCGAGCGCGACCGCCGCCGCGGCCGGGTCCTCGATCACCTCGACGTCGAGCACGGGGCGGTTCTAGCCTTGACAAAAATGTTTGTCAAGAGCCTTCGCGCGCCGGCCGAATTGGTTGACTCAGTCAACCAACCGATCGACCCTTCGGCGCATGCCCCGGGCTCGCCGATCCAGCCGCCCGCGCCGCGCTCCGGGCGCCGGGCGCGACCCGCGCATCGCCGCCGTCCGCGCCTTCAACCGCTTCTACACCGCCCGCGTCGGCGCCCTCGGCGACGGCCTGCTCGACAGCCAGCACTCGCTCGCCGAGGTCCGCGTCCTCTACGAGCTGGCTCACCGCGACGGTCCGGCGGCGAGCGAGATCACCGCCGCGCTCGGCCTCGACCGCGGCTACCTGAGCCGCATCCTGCGCCGGCTCGAGCGCGCCGGCCTGGTCGCCCGCCGGCGCTCCACGGACGACGCCCGCCGCAGCGTGCTCCGGCTCACCGGCAAGGGGCGGTCCGCCTTCGCCGAGCTCGACGCGCGCGCCGACGACGAGATCGCCGCGCTGCTCGCCGGCCTCGCGCCCGCCGACCGCGACCGGCTGGTCGGCGCGACCCGGACGATCCACCGGCTGCTCGCGCCGCGCGAGCCGGGCGGCGCCGCCGCCACCCTGCGCGGCCCGCGCCCCGGCGAGCTCGGCTGGGTCGTCCACCGCCACGGCGCCCTCTACGCCGCCGAGTACGGCTGGGACGAGCGCTTCGAGGGGCTGGTCGCCGGCGTGGTCGCCTCGTTCGCCGCCCGCCGCGATCCGGCGCGCGAGCGCTGCTGGATCGCCGAGCGGGACGGCGAGCCGGTCGGCTCGGTCTTCCTGGTGGCCAAGACCGCCACCGTGGCCCAGCTCCGCCTGCTCCTGGTCGAGCCGAGCGCGCGCGGCCTCGGCATCGGCGCCCGTCTGGTCGACGAGTGCACCGCCTTCGCCCGCGCCGCCGGCTACCGATCGATCGTCCTCTGGACCAACGACGTCCTCCACGCCGCGCGCCGCATCTACCAGGCGGCCGGCTACCGGCTGGTCGACGAGGCGCCGCACCAGCTTTTCGGTGAGGGCCTCGTCGGCCAGACCTGGGAGCTGTCGCTCTGACCCGCCGGATCAGGCGCAGTCGCGGCCGCCGTCGCCGGTGCTCGCCACCCGGGTGAGCACGCCGACGAACTCCTGCGGGTCGATCGGCTTGGTGAGGAAGCAGTTGAAGCCGGCGTCGAGCGCGGCGTCGCGGTCCTCGACCCGCGCGTAGGCCGACAGCGCCACCGCCGGCACCAGACCGCCGCGCTCCGGCGGCAACTCGCGCACCCGGCGGATGAGGTCGCAGCCGGTCTCGCCCGGCATGCTGATGTCGCTGACCAGGATGTCCGGCGGCTCGCGGCCGAACGCCTGGATCGCCTCGGCCACGCTCGAGGCCACCACCACGTCGACCTGGCACGGGCCGAGGATGCCGTCGAGCAGCCGCCGCGCGCCCTCGTCGTCGTCCACCACCAGGACGCGCAGGCCCTCCAGCTCCGGCGGGTGGACGAACATCCGCCCGCGCGGCTGGGTCGGCGTGCGCGCCCGGCGCGGCTTGCCCTCGCCGCGCGGCGCCGCCACCGGCAAGCGCACCACGAAGGTCGAGCCTTGCCCCGGCCCCTCGCTGTGCACCTCGACCTCGCCGCCGTGCAGCTCGACCAGGTGCTTGACGATGGCGAGCCCCAGCCCGAGGCCGCCGTGCGCCCGGCTCGGCCCGGTGTCTCCCTGGCGGAAGCGATCGAACACGAACGGCAGGAACGACGGAGCGATCCCCTCGCCGGTGTCGATCACCCGCAGCTCGATGTGGCCGCCGCGCCGGTGGAGCTGCAGCGACACCCGCCCGCCCGCCGGGGTGAACTTGACCGCGTTCGACAGCAGGTTCGCCACCACCTGCTGCAACCGCCCGGCGTCGCCCAGCGAGGTGAGCTGGTCGTCCTCGATCGCCGACTCGAGCTGCACCCCGCGGGCGTCGGCCGCCGGCCGGATGGTCTCGAGCGCGATCTCCGCCACGTGCGCGAGCTGGACCGGCGCCACGTCCAGGTGCAGCTTGCCGCTGGTCACGCGGGTGAAGTCGACCAGGTCGTCGAGCAGCTTGGCCTGCAGGCTGGTGTTGCGATCGATGATCTCGAGCGCGGTGTCGCGCCGCTCCTCCGGCAGCGCGCCGGACAGGAGCAGCCGGGTGTAGCCGAGGATCGAGGTCATCGGCGTTCGCAGCTCGTGGGTCGCGATGGCCAGGAACTCGTCCTTGACCCGGTTGGCCGCCTCGGCGCTGGCCCGCGCCCGCTCCGCCTGGCGGAACAGGCTCGCGTTCTCGAGCGCGGCGGCGGTGCGGCGCGCCAGCTCCGACGCGATCCGCACGTCGACCTCGTCGAACACCGGCCGCGCCGCGGTGCGCGCCATCCCGATGGTCCCGATGACGCCGGTGCGGCCGGCCAGCGGGATGAACAGCGCGCTCGCGCTCGGCGCCTCGCCGGGGTCGGCCGGGTCGAGGGCGAGCGCCTCGAGCACCTCCGGCCCGATCGCCGTCACCAGCTGCGGCCGCCCCCAGCCGGTGATCGAGAACACCGGGTGGGTGTCGCGCGTCGGCCTCGCCTGGAACCGGCGCGCCCGCATCGCGGTCTCGGCCCGCGCGCTCACGTGGGCGATGCCGCTCATGCCCGGCTCGTCGCCGTCGCCGAAGAAGTCGACGATGCAGGCGTCGGCCATCCCGCCCTCCACCACCAGGCGCGCGGTCTGCCGCAGCGTCACCTCCAGGTCGAGGGAGGAGGTCAGGCACTCGCTCAGCCCGGCCAAGAGCTCGAGCCCCTCGTGGGCGCGCCGCCGCTCGCTGGCCACCCGCGCCTCGGTGAGCGCCCGCTCGATCGCCGGCAAGAGCTCGTCGAGCTCGTCCTTGTGGACGTAGTCGCTGGCGCCCCGCTTCATGAGCTGGACCACCTGGCTCTCGCCGATCCGCCCGGACACGATGATGAGCGGCACCTCCAGGCCGCGATCCTTCAGCACCGAGAGCGCGGCCGGCGAGTCGAACTGCGGCAGGTTGTGGTCGCACAGGATCACGTCGAAGGCGCGGCGATCCAGCGCCTCGCGCATGCCGGCCTCGTCCGACACCCGGTCGTGCACGACCTGGTAGCCGCGCCGCACCTCGTCCAGCAGTACCTCTGCATCATCTTCGGAGTCTTCGATCAGGAGCACGTGAAGGGGTTCATCCGCCATTCGTCGCCTCACATCCACAGCGTCGTCAGAGAGTGAAGTAGAACGTCGCGCCACCCCCCACGGTCCCCTCCGCCCAGATCCGGCCGCCGTGAAGCCGCAGGATCTTCTGCACCGTCGCCAGACCGATACCGCTCCCTTCGAACTCGGCCGACCCGTGTAGCCGCTGGAACGGGGTGAACAGCTTGCGCGCGTACTTCATGTCGAAGCCGACCCCGTCGTCGCGTACAAAGTAGACCGATCGTCCGTCCTCACCCGGCTGAACCCCGATCTCGATCCGGGCCCGCCCGTGCCGGGATGTGAACTTCCATGCGTTCTGCAACAGATTCTCGAGCGCAATGCGGAGCAGGCGCGGCTCGCCGACGCCGTTGACCTGCTCCGGTACCACCACGTCCACCTGCCGGTCCGGCTCGACCCGCGCGAGGTCGGCCAGGATGCCGCGCGCCATCTCGCCGAGGTCGACCGGCTCGCGCCGCATCTCCCCCTGCGTCACGCCCCACAGGTGCAGCATGTCGTCGATGAGCCCCTTCATGCGGCGGGCTCCCTTGCGGACCTGGCGCAGGTGAGCGCGCGCGCTCGCGCTCGCGTCCGGCCCGAGCTCGTCCTCGAGGGCGGCGGAGAAGCGCTCGATGAGGCGCAGCGGCGCGCGCAGATCGTGCGACACCGAGTAGCTGAACGCCTCGAGGTCCTCGTTGGCCTGCCTGAGCTGCGCGGTCCGCTCCGCCACCCGCTCGGCCAGCTCCTCGTTGAGCTGGCGCAAACTCTCCTGCGCCTCGATCCGCTGCGCGTTCTCGCGCACGATCTCGCCGTACAGCCGCGCGTTCTCGAGCGAGATGATCGCCTGCGCGGTCAAGACGTCGAGCAGGGCCAGCCGCGGGCCGGTGAACGCGTCCGGCGTGAGGTCGTTCTCCAGGTAGAGCAGGCCGACCAGCGAGGTCTGCCGGACCAGCGGCATGCAGAGGATGCTGCGCGGCCGGGCGCGCGCCAGCACCGGATCCGACGAGAACGCCGGCTTGTCCGCCGGCGCGTCGAGGATGAGCCGCTCGCGGGTGCGCGCCACGTAGTGGATGACCGACCAGGGGATCGGCTCGTCCGCGCCGGACGCCGGGTGCACGTCGGCCGCCACCTGGTAGGCGCCGGCCACCGCGCGCGCCGCCAGGACCGGCCGCCCGTCCTCGACCGAGAAGAACAGCCCGACCTGGGCGCCGGCCTGCTCGACCGCGATGCGCAGAAGCGCGGCCACCAGCCGGTCCGGCATGATCTCCGACGAGATCGCCTGGGCCAGCTTGACCACGGTGATGACGTCGAGCTGGCCGAGCTGGGCGCTCGACCCGGACAGCACGCTGCCGGCGTGCTCCAGGAGCGCGGCGTAGCGCCGCTCCAGGTCGGCCACCAGGCCGCGCGCGCCCCAGCGGGCGTAGGTGTCGCGCGCCTGCCGCACGTAGGCGGACGCGATGGTGGTGAAGCCGCGGCCCCGGTGGAAGCGGGCGCACAGCTCGCTGGCCAGCCCCTCGGCGTGGATGTACCGGCCCTCGCGCGCCGCGGCGATCGCCTGATCGTAGAGCCGCATCGCCTCCAGGTCGTCGCCGCGGGCGCGCGCCAGCTCGGCGCCGACCAGCGCGTGCATGTGGCGGAAGTTCTCCGGGCAGGCCTCCGCCCAGTGCTCGATCGGCTCGGCCAGCCGCTCCGCCTCGGCCAGGTGCCGGGCGCGCGCCTCGTCGTCCTTGGCCTCGGCCTCGGCCGCCAGGTGGGCGAGGGTGGTGTACAGCCTGACCTCGGCGGCGGAGAACTGGGTGCCGATCGCGCCGACCAGGGCGCTGGCCCGCTCGGCGGCGGCCAGCGCGCCGGGCACGTCGCCGGTGAACAGCGCCGCCTGCATCTTGCACAGCGCGTAGTAGGTGGCCGCCAGCGGCACGTCGCCGTCCGACAGGCTGGCCTCGAACGAGGCCTCGTCGAAGTCGGCGCCGGAGAAACAGGTCACCCGCTCGGTGAGCCCGCGCAGCGCGCGGACGTACTGCAGCGGGCCCTGCACGGTGGCGATCGGCCCCTTGTTGCGCAGGCCGCGCACGATGCCGAGCATCCGCGTGCACTCCTCCTGCGCCTCGTCGAGCGGCAGGCCGCAGGAGATGGAGGAGATGGCGAGCTGCGCGCAGTTGTAGGACAGGAAGGTGAGGTTGCCGGACTGGGTGGTCTTGCCGAGCGACTGGCGGACCAGCGCCATGCACTCGCGCAGCGGGCGCGCCCACAGCCCGATCATCGCGCCGACGATGTTCTCCACCATCCCGACCCAGTAGGCGGCGCCGTCGCGACGGGCAAGCTCGAGGCCGAGGCGGCCGAACTCGTAGGCGCGGTGGTACTGCTGGCGCTTGTTGATGAGCACCATGCCGAGGGTCGCGTAGCCCATCGCCGAGCCGTCCGCCCGGCCGTGCTCGATGCTGAGCAGCACCAGGCGGCACAGCATCAGGTGGCTGAGGTGCGGGCTCATGTACCAGGCGGCCGGCGAGGCGACCGACAGCGCCTCGACCGCCGCGCGCATGGTCGGGTCGGCCATGGTCGGCTGCGACGCCAGATCGCCGATGCGCCGGTCGGCCAGCGCCTTCTCGATCGCCGCGAGCTCGGCGTCGACGTCCTCCTCGGTCGGGCTGGCCGGGATGCCCATGCCGAGCAGCTCCAGCCACTCCAGGCAGGTGCCGACCGCGCCGGCCGCGTCCGACTGCCCGAGGTGCATCTCGATCTTCACGCGGTAGGCGACCTGCTTGTCCAGGGTCGTGCGCGCGCGAGAGATCAGGAGCTGGCACAGCCGCTCCGCCTCGGCGGCGTTGCCGGCGACCAGCTCCGCCTCGGCGCGGTCCGCCACCATCGCCAGCATGAGCGGGTAGTGATCCGACCAGCCGCGCTCGCCCAGCATGGCGGCGCCGGTCGCCAGGTAGGTCGCCGCCGCCTGGAAGGCGGAGGAGGCCCTGGCGCGGCCGCCGGCGCGCCGCTCGACCTCCGCCCAGCGCGCCGCCTCGTCCGGTGACTCGATGGCGGCGGCGCCCAGGCCGAGCTGGTTGGCGATCAGGAACAGGTGGTCGTCGCCGTCCTGCGCCGCGGCCAGCAGCGTCCGCCCGATGTCGCGGTGCACCCGCGGGCGGTCGCGCTCGGGGATGAGCGTGTACGCCGCCTGCTGCACCCGGTCGTGCAGGAACCGGTACGACTCGCCCATGCGGAACAGGAGCCCCTCGTCGACCGCGGCGGCCAGGCTCTGGTGCGCCGCGGCCACCGGGCACCCGGTCACCAGGGCCAGCACGCCGCCGGTGAACCCGTTGCCGAGGCAGGCGCCGATCCGCAGCGCGGCCAGGGTGTCCTCCGGCAGCCGGCCGAGCCGCTCGATCACCAGCTCGACCACGTTGCCGGTGAGCTGCGCGCTCTCGATGGCGCGGCTGTCCCACTCCCAGCGGCCGCGGGCGTCGTCGAAGTGGAGCAGGCCGCCGCGGTGCAGCGCGATGAGGAACTCGGCCACGAAGAACGGGTTGCCGCCGGTCTTCTCGCGCACGACCTCCGCCAGCCGGCGGGCGCGCTCCGGCTCGGCGCGCAGCGCCCCGGCCACCAGGTGGGCGACGTGCTCGGTCGCAAGCGGCGCGAGCTCGAGGTGGGTGGTCGCCACGCCGGCCGCGGCGATCGCCTCGCGCGCGGCGGACAGCGGGTGATCGCCGCCGACCTCGTCGTCCCGGTAGGCGCCGATCACCAGCAGCCGGCGCGCGTCGGGGTGGGTGAGAATCTGGGTGACGAGCTCGATGGTGGACGGGTCGGCCCACTGCAGGTCGTCGAGGAACAGGACCAGCGGCGATCGCAGCTCGCTGGCCGCGCCGAGCAGCCGGCGCAGCACCATGGCGAAGCGGACCCGCGCCTCCGGCCCCGGCAGCGGCTCGACCGGCGGCGCCTCTCCGAGCACCAGCTCCATGCGCGGCACCAGGTCGATGACGATGCGACCGCTCACCCCGACCGCCTCGGCCAGGCGCTCGCGCGAGGCCGCCAGCTTGCTCTCCGGCTCGGTGAGCAGCCGCTCGGTCAGCTCGCCGAGCGCGCGCGCGATGGCGCCGTAGGGCGCGCCCGGCTCGTACTGGTCCGGCTTGCCGGACAGCAGCATGCCGCCGGCGCGCAGCACCGCCGGGTGCAGCCGGTCGACCAGCGCCGACTTGCCGATGCCGGCCGGGCCGCTGACCAGCACCAGGCCCGGCGCGCCGCCGGTCGCCACCTCATCGAGCGCCGCCTCGAGCGCGGCGAGCTCGGCGTCGCGGCCCTCGAGCCGCCGCGGCAGGCGCAGCTCGCCGGACACGTCGTCGGCGCCGAGCGCGAACTCGCCGCCGGCGCCGCCGGCGAGCGCGTCGCGGCAGCGCTCGAGGTCGGCGATGAGGCCGCGCGCGGTCTGGTAGCGGTCCTCGGGCGCCTTGGCCAGGAGCTTCATCACCACGGCGGCCAGCGCCGGCGGCACGCCCGGCGCGAGCTCCTCGAGCGGGCGGGGCGGCCGCGCCAGGTGGCAGTGCACCCACTCCAGCGGATCGCTGCCCTCGAACGGCAGCGCGCCGGCCAGCAGGCGGTAGAAGGTGACGCCGAGCGAGTAGAGGTCGCTGCGCCGGTCCGGCATCCACGCGGTCCGGCCGGTCCGCTCCGGCGCCAGGTAGGGCAGCGACTCGGCCGGCAGGCTGAGGTGCGGCACGTCGTCGGTGCGGGCGGGGCCGCGGTGCAGCGCGCCGACCAGCTCCACCGCGTCGCCGCGCCAGACCAGGTTGTCCGGCCGGACGTCGCCGTGCAGGCTGCTGCGGTGGACGGCGTCGAGCGCGCGCGCCGCGGCCAGCGCGACGGGGAGGAAGCGCTCGGGCGGCAGCGGCGCGTCGCCGCTCAGCTCGGCCAGTGACATCCGAGCGGGCGGCCCTGCCGCTGCGTCCCGACCATCCATCCTTTTTACCCTCTCCGACTTGTCGTCCGGGGGCAACCCAAGGCTGCGCGATAGCTCGGTGGGCCGCAAGCGCCCGCCTCCGCCTCCGTCCCCGCCCCGCCCCGCCAGAACACCGCCCGTTCCCTCAGTGAAGCGGGCCGTGCTCGTCGCCGTCGAGGATCCCGTCCTCATCCCGGTCGATGCCCATTCGCGTGCCGGAGCCCGGGGGCGCGCAGGTGTAGGTGAGCTGGTCTCCGGTGACCGCCAGGACGCGGAGCAGGAGGTCCGGAAGCGGCGGCATGGCCGCGCGATCGGGGCGGAACCAGCCGGAGCCGAGGTAGAGGAAGCCGACCTCGAAGGGGCCGACGCGGCCCTTGGCGATGAGGTCGCACTCGCCGACGTCGGCTCGCTGCATGAGGAGGTCGAGGCGCGGGGCCGCGGCGGCGACGTTCTGCTGCCCGAAGGTGACCTGCTGGCCGACGATCGGGGCCAGGTTGCTGGGGAACACCATGATGAACGCCTCGAGCTGGCGCTTCCACATCTCGCCGAGCGGCCCGGGCGGGAAGCCCTCCGGGTTGAAGTCGCTCTGGGCGAAGCCGATCAGGCTGTGGAAGCGGAACACGGTGTCGATGCTGCCGTCGTGGAACATGCCGAAGCCGCGGATCTGGTCCCCCTTGTGCTCGTGATCGCCCGGCACGAAGGAGGCGTTCGGCGGCATCCCGAACATGCCGACCTTGGTGTAGATGTTGCGCAGGTGAGGCACCTTGAACATCTGCGGCTCGAAGATGAACGCGTTGAACCCCTGGGTGCCGAAGAACCCGGGGATGTCGCTGTCCGGGTTGGCGTCAGGGTCGACCACGTGGCACTCGCCGCACCGGTTGGTGAGGTCGAACCGGGGGCCGTTGAAGAACAGGTCGGCGCCGGCCGCCTGCTCCGGAGTGAGCGTGTTGTCGAGGTTGCGGATCGGGTTCGGCGGGTAGTGGTTCTGCAGGAGGAACCGGGTGAGCGCCCGCATGTCCTCCTCCGGGATGAAGCTGTCGCGCCCGTTGACGTCGACGAACGTCTCCTGGAACTGCATCAGGGCGGCCTCCTCGTCGAAGGCGCCGCTGTCGGGCTGCTCGTTGGGGGCGTCGTTGCCGCCGGTGCGATCGCCGCGCCAGTGCATCGGGCCGTGATTGGCCAGGCCGCGCAGGCTCTGGGTGGTCATCGGGCCCTTCATCGGGAAGAAGTCCGGCGTGGGCAGGAGGATCGGCAGGCCGATGAACGGGCCCGGGTGCGGCGTGATCTGGCCGTCCGGGTTGCCGAGGTTCCACGCCAGGCCGTCGACGTCGCCGAACACGTGACAGGTGGCGCAGGCGGAGTCGCCGTGGCTCGAGGTGAAGGCGGCGTCGTACAGGAAGCGGCGGCCGTCCACCACGCTCGCCGGCTCCGGGTTGTGCATGGTGATGTGGTCGATCTCCTCTCGCGCGGCGGTGTCGATGATCGAGATGCCGTTGTCGAAGCGGGTCATCACGTAGAGCCGCCCGTGCTTGGGTTCCAGCACCAGGCCGGTCGGGCCGCCGCCGCTCAACCGGATGTGGTCGTCGTCGTCCGGCACGAAGGTGTCGGCCTCGAGCTCGCTGGTGTCGAACACGCCGACCTTGTCGGAGCCGAGCGCGGCGACGTAGAGCGTCTCGCCGTCGGGCGAGAACTCCATGCCGAGCGGCAGCGCCAGGCTGCGGTCGTTCTCCTGGTTCGGGATCGGCGCGCAGCAGCTCGCGTAGTCGATGTGCTTGTTGAGGTGGCGCGGCGTGACCCCGCCGCCGGGCGACAGGATGGTGATGCGCTCCTCGTGGAACTGGCCGCGCGTGGTCTCGCCGGCGAAGATGCCCGGCCCGGAGAAGCGGACCATGTTCAGCGACTCGGTGTTGGCGACGTAGACCTTGCCGTTCACCGGGTGGACCGCCATGTTGTAGAGGACGGTGCCGACCCCGGCGTAGAAGCCGGACGGTCCGGTCACCTGGGCCGGCGGGTCGGCCATCGCGTCGATCACGAACACGTCGTTGTCCGGCAGCGTGAAGCGCATCTGCTCGTCCCAGATGCGCCCGAGGATGTCGCGCCAGTTCTCGCCGTCGTACTGGACCAGGAGCCCGTGCTCCGGCTGCGGCGTGCCGTCGAAGCTGGTGCGCGGACCGGGCAGGCCGCCGTTCGCCTCGCCACCGTCCGGAATCATGTTGTGGTTGATGGTCGAGGTCCGGTTGCCGGAGTGGAACGCGGCGGCGTAGACCGTGCGGCCGTCCGGCGTCACCGCGAGGGCGCGCGGTGTGTCGCTGAACAGGACGATGATGGCCAGCGGGTCGCCGCCCAGCGTTCCGTGGCCGGGATCGTCGGCGTCGAACACCCAGACATCGGCGCGGCCGACGCCGGGCGTGGTCAGCTCGGGATCGATCGGGCTGTTCTGGCCGCGGTGCGCGGTGGTGATGAAGGCGCGCGAGCGGCCGGGGCCGGCGAACACGATGTCGCGCGGCTCGTCGCCGACCAGCAGCGTGCGGGTGACCAGCGGCCGGTGCGGCTTGCTGACGTCGACCACGCTGACCGAGTCGGACAGGTGGTTGACCACCCAGACCTCGGAGCTCGAGCGCGCCGCGACCGCGACCGGCTCGAGGCCGACCGGCACCGACGCCAGGTGGTGCAGGCGCTGCGGCGTGACGCGGTAGATCTCGAGGCGTCCGTCCGGTGTGTTGGTGGCGAACAGGAGCTTGCCGTCGGGCGACAGCGCGAGCGGCCGCACCTGGCCGCTCTCGAAGAGCGTGTACGAGTTGGCCGAAGCTGGGCTTGCCAGGCACACGAAAAGAACCATCGTCGCGACCGCGGTCGCACGAATCCCAACGCGCAGATACGTCTGGAGCACGCTTTCCCCCCCCGGAAAAGGCCTTACGACAACACCTATCACGTCGAGCCCCTCGCACAGAATGGGAGAATTCTGCCCCGCTGTCGGTGCCTGGCGATCGCACCACCACATGCAGGTCGTGCGCGCGCAGAATGCGCGCCGCCGCGGCCACACCCGCGCCGCGGCGCCTACCTCGATCCGCCGGCCGCACCTGTGACACCGACGACACCGCACCGGCGCGCGCGCCGGTCGTCGTCAGCGCGCGTGGCTGCTGCGGGCGCCGCGGCCGCGCGGCGTCTTGCGGGGCGCCGTGGCCGCTCTTGTCGCCGCCGCGCCGCCGGCCGCGGCCAGGAGCGCGTCGGCGTGGGCGCGCGCCTCGGCGGTGATCCGCCCGCCCATCATGCGGGCGATCTCGTCGCGTCGGGCGGCGGCGTCGAGCGCGACCACGGAGGTCTCGGTGCGGCCGTCTACCTCCGCCTTGCTGACGTGGACGTGGCGGCTGGCCAGCGCAGCGATCTGCGGCAGGTGGGTGACGCACAGCACCTGGCGGTGGGCCGAGACCTCGCGGATCTTGTGGCCGACCACCTCGGCGGTGGCGCCGCCGATGCCGGCGTCCACCTCGTCGAACACGTAGGTCGCCACCGGGTCGGCGCGCCGCAGGACCAGCTTGAGCGCCAGCATGATGCGCGACAGCTCGCCGCCGGAGGCCACCTTGATGAGCGGCTTGGCCGGCTCGCCCCGGTTGGCGCACAGCATGAGCTCGACCTGGTCCGCGCCGCTCGGGCCCAGCTCGCGCGCGGTGATCGCGACCTCGAGCGAGGCGGAGGCCATGCCGAGCTCGGCCAGCGCCGCGCCCACCTCGCTGGCCAGGCGCGCCGCCGCGTCCCGGCGCGAGCGGCCGAGCGCCGCCGCCCGCGCCTCCGCGTCGTCCAGCGCCGCCGCCCGCGCCGCCTCCAGCTCGTCTCTGCGCCCCTCGGCCCCCTCGAGCCCGTCGAGCTCGGCGCGCAGCGCCCCGGCCCGCGCCAGCACCTCGTCGACGCTGCCGCCGTGCTTGCGGGTGAGTCGGCGGATGAGCGCCAGCCGGTCGTCCACCGCCGCCAGCCGCTCCGGGTCGCCGCCCTGCCGGTCGGCGTAGGCGCGCAGGCGCGACGCCGCGTCCTCGACCAGGGCGCGCGCCTCGCCGACCGCGCGCGCCGGCTCGCGCAGCGTATCGTCGATCGCCAGCAGCCGCTCGAGCTCGCTCGCCGCCGCGTCGATCCGCTCGATCGCCGCCCCCTCGCCGTCGTAGAGCAGCTCCCAGGCGGCGCGCGCGCCGGACTCCAGCCGCTCGGCCGAGGCCAGCCGGGCGCGCTCGCGCGACAGCTCCTCGTCCTCGCCCGGCTGGAGGTCGGCCGCGGCGATCTCGTCGAGCTGGAAGCGCAAGAAGTCGATCCGCTCGGCGCGCGCCGAGCCGCCGTCGATCTCGGCGATCGCCTGGTCGATCTCGTGCAGGCGCTGCCAGGCGGCCGCCATCGCCTCGCACAGCTCGCGGTGGCCGGCGTACTCGTCGAGGATCTCGCGGTGGCGGCGCGCGTCCACCAGGCCCTGGTGCTGGTGCTGGCCGGACAGATCGACCAGGAGCTCGCCCAGCTCGGCCAGGCGAGAGGCGGTGGTCAGCGCGCCGTTGACGTACACCCGGCTGCGCCCGCCTCGGTGGATGATGCGGCGCACCAGCAGCGAGCCGTCCTCCTCGCCGTCCGGCAGCCCGGCCTCGACCAGGCGCGCGCGCACCCGGCCGCGCAGATCGTCCGGCACCTCGAAGATCGCCTCGACCACCGCCTCGTCGCTGCCGGCGCGCGGGATGTCGGCGCTTGCCCGCCCGCCGCGCAGCAGGTTCACCGCGTCGACGATGAGCGACTTGCCGGCGCCGGTCTCGCCGGTCAGCACGTTGAGCCCGGGGCCGAGGTCGAGCGAGACGTCCGACAGGATGGCGAAGTTGGTGACGCGCAGGTGCCTGAGCACGGTCTCTACCTCTCGGTGCGCGCGCCCCAGTGGAGCTTCTCGCGCAGGATGTCGAAGAAGTTCTTGTCCGACTGGAAGACCCGGAGCGGGCGCGCCGTGGCGGTGATGTCGACCCGGTCGCCGGGCGAGAACGGCCGCACCCACTGGCCGTCGACCGTGAGCACCGCGGTGCGCCCCTCGCCGCCGAGGGTGACCGAGATGGTCCCGCTCTGCGGCACGACCACCGGCCGGTTGGTGAGCGCGTGGGCGCAGATCGGCGTGAGCACCATCGCCGCCTGGCCGGGGGTGAGGATCGGCCCGCCGGCGGCGAGGTTGTAGGCGGTCGAGCCGGACGGCGTGCACACGATGAGGCCGTCCACCCGGTACTTCTCGATGAGGACGCCGTCGAGCCGCGCCTCCAGCTCGATGAGGCGGGCGGCGCCGCCCTGGTGGATGACGGCGTCGTTGAGCGCCGGCCGCTGGGTGGCGCCGCCGGCGGCGGGGTGGAAGGTGACCTGCAGGCGCGACCGCTCGATGCGGCGCAGCCGGCCGGCCAGCGCGGCGACGATGGCGCCGCGCGCCTCGGCCGGATCGAACGGGGTCAAGAACCCGAGCCGGCCGAGGTTGATGCCGAGGACCGGCACGCCGTGGTCGGCGACCAGGGCGGAGGCGCGCAGCATGGTGCCGTCGCCGCCGAGCACGACCGCGATGTCGATGGCGGCCGCCAGCTGCCCCTCCGGCACCACCTGGGCGCCGGGTGGGCTCACCCCGTCGGTGTCGATCACCACCGCCTGGACACCGCGCCCGATGAGCCACGGCACCAGCTCCCCGAGGAGGTGAGCGGCCTCCGCGCTCTGCGGCTTGAGGATGAAGCCAACCCTGTTCACGGCTCGACGATACGCGAGTATCGGGCCGCCGTCTGACGACCGGCGCGGGGGCCCGGATCCCGGCCGGCGCGCGCCGCCGGACCGGCGCCGCGGCGGGCCGGACGGGTGAGGACCGCGGGAGGCGCCGGCGGGAGGTGCGCGATCCCGCTGGCGGCGCACAGTGCGGGTGCCGGCCCGACAGCCAGCCTTCGCTTGCCGCGGCGGCCGGCCCGCTCTACCGTGGCCCGACAGCGACGAGGAGGCGAAGATGGACGGTCTTTTCGGCAGCGACAGCATCCTCTACATCATCCTGGTGGGGTTCCTCGCCGGCCTGGTGGCGCGCGCGCTGATGCCCGGCCGGCAGAAGCTCGGCCTCCTCATGACCACGCTCCTCGGCGTGGGCGGCGCGGTGGTCGCGACCTACGGCGGCCAGGCGCTCGACCTGTACCAGCCGGGCCAGACCGCGCGGTTCGTCGGCGCGGTGATCGGCGCGCTGGTGCTGCTGGCGGTGGTCGGCCTGATCAAGCGGAGGTGACGGCGTCGGGCGGCCCGCCGGCGCTCGCCGGCGGGTCGAGCCCGAGCTGCGAGCAGATCAGCCGGCGCGCCTCGGCCGCCTGGGTGGACGGCACCATGACGACCACCGGGAACAGCGGGCCGAAGAAGTGGAGCAGGCTGCGCAGGTAGCGCCCGCGGGTGTGCACGTCGATGCCGCTGCGGGTGAGCGCGCCGGCGATCCAATCGACCTGCTGGACCTGGTGCAGCGGCCAGACCGGCACCAGGTCGTCGCGGCGGGCCAGCGCGCGGACCTCGGCGATCAGGTCCATGACGATGGCGGTGGCCAGCGCCATCGTCACGGTCGACACGACGAGATCGCGCGTCACCCAGACCTGGCCGCGCTCGAGGGCGACCAGGGCGACGAGGTAGATCGCGGACAGCGCGGCGGCGCCGGCGAAGGCGCCGAGGAGCCGGCGGCGCGCGGATCGATCGATCAGCTCCGCGGCGGCGGCGGTGCGCGGCGGGCGCGACATCGCCCAGGACAGCGCCAGCGACAGGGCGACCAGCGCGGCGAGCTCGAGCCCGATCGAGCCGCCGGCCAGATCCGGCAACGCGGTGAGCCAGCGCGGCGGCGGGGCGGCGGCCTGGGCGAGCAGGTCGATGACGAACGCCGCGGCCGCCGCCAGGCCGACCGGCACGATCCCGGCGGTGGGGAGCTGGAAGCGGGCGGCGCCGGGGCGCGCGCGCCAGCGCAGGATCGCCGAGGTGAGCGCGGCGCACAGGGCGATCGCCACCAGCGCGGCGACCCGCTCGCGCACGCTGTCGTCCTCTGCCAGCCAGCGGGCGAGGTCGTACGCGCTGGCGACGGCGCCGCCGAAGAGGACGGCGGCAAAGCCGCCTCCCAGGCCGAATCGGTCGACGACCAGGGCGAGGAGCGCGAGCAGGGTGGCGCCGCCCAGGAGGACCGCGAAGGTCTGCTGGAACAGAAGCGAGCCGCCGTCGATGATCGGAGCCAGATACGCGGTGGCCGCGCTGTCCCCGATGGCGAGCAGCCACTCGGCGGCGAGCCACGCCTGGAGCGCGGCCAGCGCCACGCCGAGGAGGGCGCCGGCGAGGGCGAGCCGGCCGCGGTCGCGCGGCCGGCCGTGGCGCAGCGGGCGCCACCGCGGCACCAAGAGCGCGGCGATCTCGACCAGGACGAAGGAGGCGAAGAAGGGCGTGATGCCGAGGGCGAAGGCGCCGAGCGCGCCGTACGGCCCGCCCGGCGGCGCCAGGTCCTGGACGAGGACCGTCTCGAGCTCGATCCCGGGGAGGAGGACGAAGCCGCTGCCGGCGGCGAGCGCCACCCCGGCGGCGGTGACCGCGGCGCGGCGCCACAGCGGGCCGGCGGCGCGCGGCGCGCGGGAGACGATCGGATCGATCGGATCGGCCCGGCGCTCGAGCGCACCGGCGATCAGGCCGAGCGCGAGGCCGACCAGCATGGCGAGGAGACCGCGCGCGATGTGGCGGCCGGCGGCCGACACCGACGGGGCGACCGCGCGGACCGGGCCGATGGCGACGTCGACGCCGGGCGGAAGCGGGGTCGCGCGAAGCACGGCGGCCAGGGTCTCGGCCTCGCGCTCGAGATCGGCGGCGTCGCCGGGGCCGAGCGAGATGTCCAGGCGGCCCGACGGGATGCGCTCCATGATGATGGGCGCCGAGGTCACCTCGCCGTCGAGCAGGATGGCGAGCTTGTGGCCGGTGATCCGGCCGGTCAGCTCGGCGAAGCGGTCGGCGCCGTCGCCGGTCAGCTGGACCGAGACCTCCGGCTGGTTCGTGACCGGGTCCCAGTCGAGGCGGGCGTCGGCGACGTGGCGGTTGTCGAGGGCGGCGTCGGCGCGGACCAGGTAGCTGCGCCAGCGCGGCTGGTCGGACGACCGGTCGCCGAACGGATCGTCCCCGCGGAACGGCGGCCAGCGGCCGCGCTCCAGGCGGAAGGCCAGGCCGGGCCCCGGCGCCAGGGTCGGATCGATCGCGGGCAGCTCGGCCAGGTAGCGCTCGACGGCGTCGCGATCGATCGCGGTGAGGTACCAGTCGTGGAGCCTGCGGCCTCTCTGCTCGTGCTCCCAGGCGTCGACGCCCCCCTCGACGCCGAGCTCGCGGGCGCGCGGGTCGTCGCGAGCGACCCGGGCGTAGATCCGCTCCATGAGCTCGCTGCCGCTGGCCACCTCGACCAGCTCGAGCCGGCCGGGCCGCAGCAGATCGCGCGCCCAGTCGCCGGCGCGCTCCGGCTCGACACCGGGCAGGCGCAGCCGGTCGCCGGCGAGCTCGCCGCCGAGCTCGCCGGCGCGTCGGTCGATCGCGGCGCGCGCCTTCTCGGCGCCGTCGCCGCGGATCGCGAGGTCGACCTCGGCGCCGCCGACCACCTCGATCTCGGTCGACACGCCGGGCAGGAGCGCGGCGACCCAGCCGGGCGGGAGATCGTCGGCGGGCGACGCGGCGAAGGCGACGATCGCGGCGAGCCCGCCGGCCACCAGGGCGGTGGCCGCGGGGCGCGAGCGCCGCGGCGGCGGCCGGCTCATCGACCGCCGCCCGGGCCGGCGTCGGCGTCGCCGCGATCCGGGCCGCCTTCGCCGCCGCCGGTGTCCGGGCCGCCGCCTTCGCCGCCGCCGCCGGTGTCCGGGCCGCCGTCGGCGCGCGGCGCGAGGTCGTCCTCGATCGCGATCACCCAGCGCTCGTCGCTCGCCGTCGCCTCCCGCACGTCGGTCACCTCCACCTTGATCTTCACCCGCGCCCCGTACATCGCCACGACCCGCTCCTCCTGCACCTGCAGGATGCGGCCGCTGGTGAGCACGTAGCCGTCGCCGCCGTCGGGCGCCGGCTCGTAGCCGAGCCGGTAGGGCGCCATGTCGACGTCGAGGCGCACGCCCTGTTCGTCCTCCACCGTGAACAGGGTGGACGGGTTGCCGATGAGGCCGGGCATGGTCGGATCGCCCGGTAAGAGCCCGCCCATCCGGGCGTGCACAACGAAGTGGTGGCCGCCCTGGGGGCCGGCCACCAGGACGAGCTCGCTGTCGGCCGCGAGCGCCTCGAACGCGGTCGTCCCGGTGCCGAGCTCGACCCAGCTCTCGCCGGGCGGCGGCTCCTCCTCGCCCCCGCCGCAGGCGGGCGCGGCCGCCAGGAGGGCGGCAAATGCCCAGCGAGCACGGGGCCTTGCGAGCATGGCTCGGAAGTATAGGTCAGGTCGAGGGCGCGCGCGGTGACCGGCAGCGCGCGGCGGCGGCCAGATTCCAAGCTTCGGGAATTCCTGCTCCTTGACTTCGCCGCTCAGCTCCGGTAGACGATCCGCTCCTCTCCACCCGGAACCCGGAAAGCGATTCGTATGGCCAAGCCCCAGAAATCCACCTTGCTCGGCAAGGAGGTCGCCGAGGCGCAGCGCGAGTGGTACGTGGTCGATCTGAAGGATCAGACCCTCGGCCGCGCCGCGACGCGCATCGCCACCGTGCTGCGCGGCAAGCACAAGCCGACCTACACCCCGAACGTCGACTGCGGCGACTTCGTCATCGTCCTCAACGCCGCGCAGGTGAAGCTCACCGGCAACAAGATGACGGACAAGATGTACCGGCACCACACCGAGTACCCGGGCGGCCTGGTGGAGATCCCGGCGAACAAGCTCCTCGCCACCCACCCGGATCGCGCGATCCGGCGCGCGGTGTGGGGCATGCTTCCGAAGGGGCCGCTGGGGCGCCGCCTCATCAAGAAGCTCAAGATCTACCAGGGCGCCGAGCACGAGCACGCGGCGCAGAAGCCGCGCCAGCTGGCGCTGTAGAGGAACCGACCATGGCCGCTGAGGACAGGACGTACGCGACCGGGCGCCGCAAGACCGCGGTCGCCCGCGTGTGGCTGAAGCCGGGCTCCGGCACCTTCACCATCAACGAGCGCGACGACGAGAGCTACTTCGAGCGCGCGACCGGCCGCATGGTGATCCGGCAGCCGTTCGAGGAGGTGGAGCTGCTCGGCAAGTACGACGTGCTCGCCACCGTGCGCGGGGGCGGCAGCTCGGCTCAGGCCGGCGCCATCCGCCACGGCATCACCCGCGCCCTCATCAAGATCGACCCGGCCCTGCGCTCCAAGCTGAAGTCGGCCGGGTACGTCACGCGCGACCCGCGCAAGAAGGAGCGCAAGAAGTACGGACAGCGCGGCGCCCGCGCCCGCTTCCAGTTCAGCAAGCGCTGAGACGAGCGATCAGCTACCGGCCGCCGGCTGGTAGCTGATCGGCTGACGGCTCCATGAAGACTCCCGTCGCCGTGGTCGGCGCCTCCGGCTACACCGGAGCGGAGCTGCTTCGCCTGCTGGCCGATCACCCCCGGGTGGAGGTGGTCGCGCTGTGCGCCGAGCGCGCCGCCGGCCAGCGGATCGACAGGGTGTTCCCGCACCTCGGCGGCCGGCTCGACCTCGACATCGACCCGCTCGACCCGGACCGGCTGGCCGAGCGCGCCGAGGTGGTGTTCTGCGCGCTGCCGCACGGCCAGAGCGCGCGGGCGGCGGCGGCGCTCCTCGAGCGCGGCCGGCTGGTGGTGGATCTGTCGGCCGACTTCCGGCTGCGCGACCCGGCGGTGTTCGGCGCCTGGTACGGCGAGCACCCGCACCCGGAGCTCCTCGACCGCGCGGTGTACGGCCTGCCGGAGCTGCACCGCCACGCGCTCGCCGGCGCGCGGCTCATCGCCTCGCCCGGCTGCTACCCGACCGCGGCGATCCTGGCGCTGGCGCCGCTTCTGGCGCGCGGCCTGGTGTCGGCCCGGGGGCTGATCGTCGACGCCAAGAGCGGTGTGTCGGGCGCCGGCCGCTCGCCGTCGGCGGCGACCCACTTCCCGGAGGTGGGCGAGGGCGTGCGCGCCTACAAGGTGGCCGGCACCCACCGCCACACCCCGGAGATCGAGCAGGAGCTGTCGCGCGTGGCGGGCGCGCCGGTTGAGCTCACCTTCACGCCGCACCTGGTGCCGATGTCGCGCGGGATCTTCTCCTGCGCCTACGCGGCGCCGACCGAGGGCGTGCGCGGCGAGGAGGAGCTGCGCGCCGCGCTCGCCGAGGCGTACGCCGGCGAGCCGTTCGTGGTGGTGCTCGAGGACGGGCTGCCCGACACCTCCCACGTGCGCGGCTCCAACCGCGCCCAGGTGGCGGTGCGCCACGACGCGCGAGCGGGGCGCGTGCTGGCGATGTCCGCCATCGACAACCTGGTCAAGGGCGCGAGCGGTCAGGCGATCCAGGCGATGAACCTGGCGATGGGCTGGCCAGAGACCGAGGGCCTCCTCGGCGCGGCGATCTTCCCGTAGGCGCGCCGCACGCGCCGGCGCGGAGCCGGCCGGCGAGGCGCCGGGCCCGGCGGGGCGCTCTGCCCTGCGCGGCGCTGCGCCCGCTCATCGCTTCACTTCTTGCGCTCCGAG
>Ga0079224_100001894_pt1 | contig 24764 bp, 26 predicted proteins | sample Stecom2015_FD_80414 | JGI IMG/M metagenome (GOLD analysis project Ga0079224, IMG submission 80414) | Agricultural soil microbial communities from Utah to study Nitrogen management - Steer compost 2015 | ecosystem: Environmental > Terrestrial > Soil > Agricultural land | place: USA: Utah... | reverse complement strand
TTCGAGGTCGATCCCAAGAACATCAAAGCCACCAAGGGCAATCTTGTAATCGACGTGACCAGCATCAATACGGGCATCGCCAAGCGCGACGCCCATCTCCAGGCCGACGACTTCTTCGACGCGGCGAAATTTCCCGAAATCCGTTTCGTTTCCAAAGAAGTGCGCGACGTGAACATGAAGGATTCCACCGCCACCCTGATCGGGGATTTGACCATGCGCGGCGTCACCAAGGAAATCGCGCTCAAGATCAAGGGAGGTGGAATCGTCAAGGATGGTTCCGGCAATGAGCGCGCCGGGTTCACGGCCAAAGGGAAGCTCGACCGCTTCGACTACGGCATCAAGTGGAATTCGGTTCTGGAATCCGGCAACCTGGTCGTCTCCAGGGATGTCGATTTGAACCTTTCTTTCGAAGGGGTGCGCAAGCTGTCGCCCGAGGCGCCCGCAAAGGCCGGCAAGGAAGCCGCCAAGCCCGCCGCGAAGTAAAACTCTCCGGCATCCCCCTGCCTTTCCGCAAGGCAAGGGGACCCATTCCAACCGCCTGCGATTCCATCCGATCGAGTCTATCCGACCGTAAGTCCGCCTGCTTCCGGAATCATTCGGTTATATGGAAAAGCACGCCGAGCATGAACCGGATGTCCCGATTCTTCCAGGATTCGATATCGCCGGCGTCTTCATCGAGGGCGTTGGTAAAGCCGTAGCTATAGCGAACGTCTCCGGACAGGAATACATATTGGGCTATCTGGAACGCGCCGCCGACGCCGCCTTCCGCCGAGAACACGATCGGAGCCGCCTCCACGTCCACGTCCACGCCTCCCAAGACGCCCAATTCCCCATCGGCGGAGAGGTTGATGCCCAGGCTGGGACCTGCGAAAACATAGGCATGGGACTTGATCGCCCCGAATTTGGCTTTCAGAAGCAAAGGAATTTCCAGATAGTCGAGATCACCTTCCATGTCGGTGTTCGCGAGAACGCCGTCGCCCTGGAAACGTGCGCCTTTTTGGATATAGGTGGGCTCCAGGAGCAGGCTGTAAGGCGAAGTCACTCCCAATTCCAGCCGCAGGCCCGCGGCCACACCCATGCGGTTATCGATGTCGTCGTAATCCTCCACTTCGGCGTTTCCCAGGTTCAATCCTCCGATCGGCCCCACTCCCAGGGACAAGGCGTCTGCGTTGTGGGCGAAGACCATGGCGGATGCCGCCAGGGCGGGGTAAGCCAGGAATTTGCGGATCGAATGCATTTTTTCTCCTTGGATTCAGGCGGCGTCGGTGATGGCGCACGCTACTCTTCCCGGAAATTACCTTGTATGGCAATGAAAGCCAGGAGAAAGTATTGATCAAGCCCAGGAATGAGGGAACGGGGTCGGCCACCAGGTTTCCGCTCCCGCCTGAAAAGGAAAAAAAGCTTTTGTATGTGCTGGCAGCGATCCAGTTCACCCATATTCTCGATTTCATGATTGTGATGCCTTTGGGACCCAGGCTGATGGAGATTTTCGCCATAACGCCATCCCAATTCGGTCTGATCGTCTCAACCTATACCTTCAGCGCCGGGCTGATGGGGCTGGTGGCGGCCTGGTTCCTGGATCGGATCGATCGCAAGCACGCCTTGCTGTGGCTATACGGCGGATTCGCCCTGGGAACCCTGGCCTGCGCCGTGGCGCCATCCTTCCATTTCCTGGTCGCAGCCCGCTTCGTGGCGGGCGGATTCGGCGGAGTCGCGTCCGCCACCATCCTGGCCATCGTCGGGGACGCGGTGCCTCCGGGAAGGCGAGGGCAGGCCATGGGCACGCTTTTCTCTTCCTTCTCCCTGGCTTCGATAGCCGGCGTGCCGTTCGGCGTATTCCTTTCCAACCATCTGGGCTGGCATGCCCCTTTCTTCATGCTGACCGGAGCGAGCCTCGGCGTACTGATCATGGCCTGGTTCGTGCTGCCGACCATGCGGGATCACCTTGCCCGGGAAAAGGGGAAACCGTGGAAGGAGATGGCCGCCATCCTGAGCCGGGGAAATCACTGGCGCGCATTCGCCCTTACCACCGTCATGACCATGGCCGGATTCATGCTCATTCCTTACATCAGCCCTTACCTGGTGGCCAACCTCGGGATCAGCAACGAGAGCCTTCCTCTCATCTATCTGTTCGGGGGCGGCGCCACCTTTTTCTCCATGCGCTGGATAGGCAGGATGTCGGACCGCTTGGGCCTGCTCAAGGTATTCACGGTCGTCAGCCTGGCCGCCATTCCGCCCATTCTCGCCTTGAGCCACCTGCCGCGTGTGCCCTTGTGGGCGGCCCTCATGGTCACGACGGTTTTCATGATTTTCACCTCCGGGCGCATGATTCCGGGAATGGCCATGGTGACCAACAGCGCCGAATCGCGCCATCGGGGCGGTTTTATGAGCATCAACTCCGCAGTGCAGCAATTCGCCTCCGGCCTCGGGGCCTTGATCGCCGGGACCATAATCGCGACGTCCCCGGACGGGCGGCTGCAGCATTATGGCGCCATAGGCTGGATGGGCGCGGCGTTCATCCTCGTCAGCCTGTACATCGCGGGGAAACTGAAGCCGGCCTGAATTCCGGCCCGGGCGGAAAGCCGCCCGGGGGGATTTTTTTTAGATCCATGCCGATGTCTCCTGGATTTTCCGTGGCGCCCATGATGGAATGGACCGACAGGCATTGCCGGTACTTCCTGCGCCTGCTTTCGCGGAATATCCGCCTCTACACCGAAATGGTGACCACGGGCGCCATCCTCAACGGAAGAGCGGAACGCCTGCTCGCGTTCGATCCCGCCGAGCATCCCGTGGCCTTGCAATTGGGGGGCAGCGATCCCGCCGATTTGGCCGCCAGCGCCAAGGCGGGGGAGAGGTTCGGCTACGATGAAATCAACCTGAACGTGGGCTGCCCGAGCGATCGCGTGCAGGAGGGGCGCTTCGGCGCATGCCTGATGGCCGAGCCCGCCCTGGTGGCCCGGTGCGTGGAGGCCATGCGGGGCGCCGTGGACCTGCCGGTTACCGTCAAGACCCGCATCGGCATCGACGATAAGGACTCGTTCGAGGAGCTGTCCGCCTTCGTATCCACAGTGGCCGCAGCCGGATGCGGAACCTTCATCATCCATGCCCGCAAGGCATGGCTGAAGGGATTGAGCCCCAAAGAGAACCGGGAAAAACCTCCGCTGCGTTACGACGTGGCCCGGCGCTTGAAGTCGGATTTTCCCTCCCTGCGCATCATCCTCAACGGCGGCATCACCTCCCTCGATCAGGCCGGGGAGCATCTCAAGGATTTCGACGGGGTGATGCTGGGCCGCGCCGCTTACGACAATCCGTACCTGCTGGCCGGGGTGGATTCCCGCATATTCGGCGGGTCCGGCCCTCCCCCTACGCGAGCCGAAATCGTCGCGGCCTTCAAGCCGTATGTGGAATCGGAACTTGCGCGGGGCCAGCGGCTGCATTCCATGACCCGGCATATTCTCGGCCTTTTCCAGGGGGTCCGGGGCGGCCGCATCTGGCGCCGTTACCTGAGCGAGAACGCGGGCCGGCCCGGAGCCGGGCTCGAAGTGCTGGACGCGGCTCTGCAAGCCGCGGAGGGCATGGCCGCCGGAGGCGGGCTTCAGTTCGAGGCCAAGTAGGCGTAGAGTTTCCGCCGGTTCGCATGAGGTTTCGAGGCAGTAGGTCTGATCATGTACTCATTAAACAATTCGGGGTATCCATTAGCAAGAGTATTTAAGGCGCCCCAAACGGAAGGATAGTGAATATTTATTCCGGGTCCATGCCAATTTTTTCCAATCGAATAAAAGGATCTTCCATGTTTTCGACCGAGAGTTTCATCCGTACCTGGAATCAGGAAAGCCGGATCTGCATCAACCTGTTCGGCAGAATGCCATCAGGAGGATTGGACTATCGTCCTTCGCCCGGTCAGCGTTCGACACTGGAACTGCTGCGTTACCTTAGTTTCGGGCCTTACAATGGACTGGTCAGGGTGATCGCCGGGGATTGGAGCAAGGGCCGGCCCACCGCCGAAGTCACCGCCGGCATGCCGGCTTCGGATTTCGCCGGGCGCATGGCCTGGCAGGCCGAAGCCGCGGCGATCGCAGTACGTTCCGCGCCTGCCTCTACATGGGATTCGGAGGAAATGCTTTTCCCATGGGGAGAGACGTTGAGGAAAGGGGATGCCTTGATAGCGAATCCGCTGCGCTGGTTGATAGGCTACCGCATGCAACTGTTTCTCTATCTTAAGGCTGCGGGAGCCGCGGATTTGAATACGGCCGATTGCTGGCGCGTTCCCGCCGAGGCGCGCTGAATGTCGGCTCGGCCCGGAAGCCGCAGGTTCGTATGCATGCTCTGCATGTATGTTTACGACGAGGCTTTGGGAGACCCGGATTCGGGCCTGGCTCCCGGAACCCTGTGGGAGGATATTCCCGAGGATTGGGAATGCCCCGAATGCGGCGCGGCCAAGAAATACTTCGAAGACGAGAGCCGCTTCGAATCCGGCCCCTGATTTCTCTGCATCCCTTCCGCGCCGTTTTCCCGGGGTAGGCAGGATGCGCTCTATCCCTTGGGCTCCTGGGCGCCGTTCCTGACCTTGCCCATCATTTGCCCGGCCTTTTCCTTGATGCCGGAGCTTTGCCATTTGTCCTTGATATCCACCCCGCAATTGGCGCAGAAACTCGCGACCTCGCTGCGGTTTTTATACAATGCCATGCCCACCAGGGCCAAAGCCGCTCCGATGGTCATGAAGGCCAGGGGAGAAGAGTCGTTTCCGGTAGTCCAGGGCTTACGGAAACGCATATCCTGCAATTGGCCTTTGATGTCGGTGATCTGATCCTTCACCTGATCCAAATCGACATTCCTGAGAAAATTCATCATTGCCAGATCTCCTTTGGCATTTCGCCTACCACCCCGGCAACCTCCGGGGGTGTTGTCTGGAAAATATGTTTTCATGGGGGTGATGCCAACTTATAACAACCCGGAGCCTTTTTAATTCCAGCGCTTTTCAGGTCCGCCGGAGCGGAAGATTCAGAAATCAAGACGAATACGCCCGGCATTCTCCCCCCGCCGGCTGGAAATATCCGGCCACAGCATCGCCCCCATCTCCCTTGCGGTGGACGGGGTGATGATTCCAGCCTGTTCCAGAGCATGGGTGAACACGGGCCATCGCGGCAAGGCCGCTCCATCCGCGATTTTGAGAGCGAAGCCCATCCCTAAACCGGGAAGAGCCGCGCACAGGAGGCCGTTGGCGCCGCCCTTAGTCACTATGGTTCCCGCGCCTGAGGAGAAGACCCGCAGATCCGGCTCGCCGGTATGGCCTCCGGGATGGGCTGACATGGCGCCCAGCAGGCGCGCCGCCGCTCCCGGGGATTCTGCTTCTTCGGCGAGACGCGCGAATCCGACGGCCATATTGTAAACGGGCAGAGAATGAGTGGGCGCGGAGCAGCCGTCCACGGCCCGCGCCGTTTCCGGGACTTCGTACCGGCAATATTCGCGGATGACGGCGAGGATGCGCTTCTGCCAGGGGTGTTCGGCCTGCAAGTAGGTGCCGAGCGGCAGATCCAGACGTTTGCACGCGGTCAGCATTCCGGCATGCTTGCCCGAACACATGTCGGAGAGGCCTCCGCCGCAGCCCAAGGCCGAAGCATTCAGCCCGCTTTTGGCCAGGATCCCGGCGACTTGGGCGATTTGATCCGGTCCTCCCGCGTGGGAGCCGCAAATAATCGCCAAGTCGCGATCGTCCAGGCCGGCGGCGTCCGATGCGCCGGAAGCGAGGAGAGCCATGGCCTGCAACGGTTTGGCGCAGGACCGGAAAAAGGCGTGTACGAGCGGTTGGCCCAGGGCCCAGAGAATCTTCCCGCCTGAATCCACCAGGCAGGCGATTCCCTGATGCGCGGCATCCGCTTCTTCTCCCCGCATGACGGACACCATGGGGACGCTCGCATCGCGCAATGCGTTGTCTTGACCGAAATTCATCTTCACCATTTCCACACCATTCCGAAATCTCCTTTGCAGAAACCGATGATACGATGCCGGAGGCACGCTGCCCAGATAAGATACGGAATTCCGGGGCGGCATGCCCTTGGCGGCATGCACGGGAATCACTGTTGCTCCCCTTGCCCCCATCAGTTACTTTTGAACGCGGCGCGGCGGCCGGGCATCGTAAGCCGTTCGGCTGAATGGGTTCCGGCGCAATCCGCCGCCAGGGGAGATCGTAATGTCATCGAATTATCGGACCTTGGTACTGGACGCGGCCGGCGGGGCCCTGCGCATAGGCAAGTCGGAAATTTCCGCTCCCAAGGCGGGCGAAGCCGCCGTGAGGCTGCGGGCGGCGGCATTGAACCATCGGGATCTGTGGATCCAGAAAGGCCAATATGCCGGAGTGAAGTATCCGCTCACCCCGGGGTCGGACGGAGCGGGAGTAGTGGAAAAGGTCGGACCCGGAGTGGACGCTTCGTGGATCGGGCGCAAGGTGATCATCAATCCCAGCCTGGATTGGGGAGCCGGCGAAGAAGCCCAGGAAAAGGATTTCCGGATCCTGGGCCTTCCCGATCCGGGAACCTTCGCGGAATGGGTCAAGGTTCCCGCTGCCAATCTCGCTCCCATGCCTTCGCATCTTTCCTTTGAGGAGGCCGCGGCTCTGCCGCTGGCGGGGCTCACCGCCTACCGCGCCCTTTTCACCCGCGCGCGCCTGGCTTCCGGGGAAAAACTGCTGGTCACCGGCATCGGGGGCGGAGTGGCCCTGTTCCTGCTTCGCTTCGGCATAGCCGCGGGGGCCCGGGTCTTCGTCACCTCGGGATCGGAGGAGAAGCTCGCCAAGGCAGCGGCCATGGGCGCCGAGGGCGGCGCCAATTACCGGGACGAGGGTTGGGCCGAAGCGCTGGAGAAAAAAGCCGGGCCTTTCGATTGCATCGTCGATTCGGCGGGAGGGCCGGGATTCTCCCGGCTATGTGATCTGGCGCGTCCGGGCGGGCGGCTGGTTTTCTTCGGCGCAACCGCGGGCAACCCCGGGGAAATGCCGTTGCGTAAGGTGTTTTGGAGGCAGCTTACCCTTCTGGGAACGACAATGGGCTCGCCGGGGGAGTTCGCCGCCATGGTGCAGTTTGTCGAGCGGACGGGAATTAAGCCGGTGGTGGACGGGGTCTATCCCTTCGATCAGGCGGACGAAGCCCTGAGGCGCATGGACGCGGCGGGTCAGTTCGGCAAGCTCGTCCTGAAAATCGGTTAGGGTCCCTTAAAAAATAACTGCGCGACACCGAGGGCGGAGATCCGCCTGCCTGGTAAGGCGCGAGGAGCGCGCATACTGGTGGTATGTAAGCGACGAGCAACGCAGCCAGGCGGGTGGAGGTCCGGCCGAATGTAGCAGATATTTTTTAACGGACCCTTAGATCAATCCAGCGGGGTCTTCTTCCCGGCGGCATCGACATAGAACCAGCGATCGCCGGTGCGCACCCGCGCCTGCCCCTTGAAGAAGTTGTATGCTTCATCGAATTGGGGCGTAATCGCGAAGGCTCCCCGGCCGTCGATATATCCCCATTGCGCGCCTACCCGCACCACCGCCAGGTTTTCGGCGAACCAGGATACGTATTCGTAGCGCGGCCTGATCACGTATTTTCCATCCTTGCCCACGAATCCCCATCGGCCTCCCTGGACTTCTCCCGGGCGATCCTGGCGTCCGCCCATATTGACCCGGGCCAGGCCTTCGGAAAAGGGATAGGCGAAATCGAAGGCCGGTTTGATCACGGTCGAGCCCGATCGATCGATGTATCCCCATTTCTCCGCGAGACCCAGCCATGCCGAAACCCTGACCGCGGCCAGGTCTTCGCTGAATGAGCCGGCCATGAGGAACTTCGGGGGAATGGCGATTTCCCCTTCGGGGCCGATATATCCCCAGCGGGGCCTGCGAATGGGTTCGGATCGGGGCATGTCCGCCTCTTCGGCGCCTTCGAGGCCGGCGGCGTCCACTTTGACCGAGGCCATGCCTTGGTAGAAATGCCCGGCCTCGTCGAAGCAGGGCGGAATCCGGAATGCGAAAGTGCGATCGACGAAGCCCCATTTCCCGTCCACGAGAGTGCGGGCCCGGCCTTCGGAAAAAAGCAGGTTATCCCTCTGGCTCGATGGAATAAGCATGCGGCCGGAAGCGTCGAGATGCCGCCAATCCCCGCCAAGGAACTTCACCCGCGCGACGCCCTGCCGGAAATCCTCGGCCTCGTGGTATCTCGGCGTGATGGCGAAATCGCCCCGTCTGTCGATGAATCCGAATTTGCCGTGCGGATAGCGGCCCATTACCGCGCGCGCCATCCCCTCCTGGAAGCGGAAGGCCTTGTCCAGGACGGGTGGAATGGCCATGCGGCCTTGGTCGTCTATATAGCCCCAGCGGCCGTGGATTTCCGGTTTGACCGCGGCCAGGCCTTCGGAGAACCCGCCCGCCCGATCGAAACGTGCGGATATGGCCATGGTTCCGGAACGATCGATGTATCCCCAGCGCGAAGATCCGGTTTCCGGGCCGGCGGACTCCAGGCGTACGGCGGCAAACCCCTCCTGGAAGTCCATGGCCTCCAGAAAGCGGGGGGGAACGACGAGGGACCCCGTCTCATCGATGTAACCCCATGCCTTGGATTCCGGGCCGGCCACGGCGACGGCGGCCAAGCCTTGGGAAAAACCGGACGCCAGGGCGAACCGGGGAGCGATGACGGCTTGATCCCGCTCGTCGCAATAACCCCATTTCCCATCTTTCCTGAACGGCTTGAGCATGCCTGTCCATCATAGGACATTCGCTCCCGGGACTGCAAGGATTTCGGTCCCGGCGGAAGGTATCCGGGTGCGGACCGCTTAGCGCCCGGGCCGTCCGGACCGCACCTCGGCGCGTTCCAGGGTTTTTACCACCGCTTCCAGAAGTCCGGTAGGGGTGAACGGTTTCTTGAGCAGGTCGGCCGTCCCCAACTCCACCTCTTTTTTGACGATTTCGCTGGCTGGGAACCCGGAAATGTACAGCACCTGCATTTCCGGCCGCGAAGGACGCAGGCTCTGGGCCAGCTTGCATCCGCTCATGTGGGGATCCATGCGAACATCGGTAAGCAGCAAATGGATGGGATCGGCCGTTTTCGCGGCCGTTCGCAGGGCATCCTCGCTGTGGGGAGAGGCGATCACTCTGTAACCCCGCATTTCCAGGACATGCGAAGCCAATTTGAGAACGGATTCCTCATCCTCCACCAAGAGAATGGTCGTTTCCGACGGTTTCAATACTTCCATGTAAGGTCCTTTAATTGCGAATATAAACTCTTCGGTCGGGAGTCGATATTCTTTTGCGCCCGCCGATATTTCCGGGGCGGGCAGTGGATTCCGGGGCCGCGGCCAAGGTATGATTTCCCATATGAATAAAACCGTTTTGCTGGTCGAGGACGAGGAACAAGTTCTGCGTCTGGTCGTCAAAGTCCTGGAAATGCGCGGATACTCCGTGCTGAAAGCCGATTCCAGCGGGGAGGCCCTGGCCGTGAGCGAGACGCATCAAGGGCCTATCGATCTTCTGCTGGCCGACGTGGAATTGGAAGGGAACATGACAGGGACCGAACTTGCGACTTTGCTTAGGCAATCGCGTCCCGGCCTGCGGGTGCTCTATACTTCCGGATATCCGCTGGATTGCTGCATCGATCACGGCGGCGGAAGGATCCGCATGGAAATCATGGAGCTGATGGCCGCGTTCATGCCGAAGCCATTCACTCCCAGCACCCTCACCGAAAACGTCCGCAAGGCGATTTATGAACTTCCCGTCTGATCCGCCCGCCATTCCGCCGACCAGGGCCGCGCCCGGGAATGCGGTTTCGAGGGATCCATCGTGGAAAGCCGGGAAATTGGGGCAGCCCATGTACCGATAGCTTCCCGGAGCAATGGGCCTGGCGTGGAGTTTCGCTGCGCGAGAGTCTTTCCCCCCCCCTCTCGCGGATTTTCAGCCTACCAGCAGGTGGTATCCCAGGGCTTCTTCGGAAATTTTAGGCAGGCGCACCGTGAAACAGGTCCCCCCGGCCTCCTTGCTCTCCACCCCGATAGAGCCCTTGTGTTCCTTAATCAGGCCGTAGCTGATGGATAGGCCGAGGCCCGTGCCCATGCTTTTGGTGCTGAAAAACGGCTCGAATATCCGGTGGATGTCACCCTGGGGAATTCCGACCCCGGAGTCGCGCACCGAGGCCTCGAGCATGCCGTCCGTTTCCCTGGTCCCGATTTCCAGGGAACGAGGTTCCGCCTCCATGGCATGGATGGCGTTCATCATCAGGTTGATGAAAACCTGTTTCAATTGATTCTTGTTGCCCAGCACCCGCGCGCGCGCGCCTTCCAGGCGCAAATTCACGTCGATTTGATGGGAAATGAGCTGATGCCTGAGCAGGGCCAGTACATCGTTCAGGATTTCATCGAGGGACACGGGGGAGTATGCGGACTCCCGCTTTCCCTGCCGGGAAAAGTCGAGGAGGTTGCGGACGATATCGCGGATGCGGAGCACTTCTTCGGTAACCAGGCCCAGTTCGTCCTTGAGCTGGCCGGATCCCGGAGGAGACTTTTCATCGGCCATCATCTGGATCATCTGGATGCGGCCGAGCATGATTTGCAGGGGATTGTTGATTTCATGGGCCACGCCGCCCGCCAGCTGGCCCAAAGCAGCCATTTTGCCCGAGTGCACCAATTGCCATTGCAAGGACGTCAGGTTGCGGTTGGCCGCCAAAAGCGAATCGTAAAGACCGATGTTCTCGGCCACCACCCGCCCCTGGGAGGCGACAGCCAGCAATAACCCCTGCAGCATAGGAAGGCGCTCGATATCCGACTCGGACAGGCGCAGGAGAAGATAGGCTCCGCGATCTTCGGACGGGGAAAGGGATAAAAGCGCGAGCCCCGGAAAACCGAGGGACAGGGCGACATGGGGATAGGCCGAAAGGAAAAATTCCCCGGCCTCCAGGTGCAGTTGATCCTTATCGGCCAGCCGGAGCAGTTTGCGCGTTTCGGGGTGATCGAGAAACGGCATGCCTTCCGCCAGGCCGAGTTCGGGCGGAGACGCAAGGGTTCCGTCCGCCCCCGAAGATATGAGGCAGCCTTCTTCGAGTTTCAGCTCCCTGGCGATCAGCAGCCGGAATTCCCGGAAGAAAGCGGGAAGGCCGCCCGCTTCGGAGGCCGGTCGCCCTTCCGGAGAGGAGGGCTCGGGCGCGTTTTCGGGGGACGCTCCCAGGCGGAGGATTTGGCCCTTGAGCGCGTTGATGGAAGTGAGAAGCCTGAGTTCATTGAGCTTCTCTTCCACCCGCCGCCGGTGCAGGCAGTTCATGATGGCGGTGGATGCATGGCTGGAGAGGACCCAGATGAGATTGGTCGTTTCCGGAGTCACTTCCTCCTGCTTTATGGTGCAGGCGATCCATATGAAGCCGTAGTTGCTGTCGTTGTCGTGGATGGGAATGACGGCGAAGTCCCCGTTGACCGCGCCGTCGGCGGGCCGGTCCTCGAAACTGGGTATCAGGCACACGCGCCGCTCGTTCAGGATCCAGCGGATGATGCCTTCTTCGAAGTGCTGGGCCAGCACCTGCCTGAGTTGCGGAGTGAAATTGATGGCCAGGAGCGGGGCTCCGGACGTGGCTCCGTCCTGGCCCACGAAAACGGCGCAACCGCGGGAGGGGAGTATTTCGCCGAGGAGGAAAAGCAGGTGGCGCAGGATATCCTTGAGATCCTGGGAGCCGGAAATGACGCGGCAAAGGTCGAGGATTTTCTGCAATTCCCCCAGCGAGGATTTGTATTGCTCCTTTTCCAGCCTGGCGCGGTCGGCCGTGGCGCTGGCAGTGCGTATTTTCCGCTTCGCCAGGGCGTCGAGCCGGGAGTGGCGCTGGGCCAGGCTGCGGGCCAGTCCCGCGACGGCCTCGGACGCGAATTCCATTCCGGCCAGATCGCGGCCTTCCGCCAGGCCGGACTTGAGCAATTCGATGTCCCGGATAAGGCCTTTCATACGGCGTCCATCATGAAGCTGCTGGCCTTGTCGTATTCGGCGTACAGGCTCGGTCCGAACGATTCCAGGCTCTCCGTCGTCAGGGACAGCCTCGTTCTGGCCAGCTCGACTATGGGCTCCGGAAGGGTATCCAGGCCTTTGGATCCGCTCTTGCCGAGATTGCATTTGGCGGAAAGGTAGTCCGCCAGGTAGACGAGCAGGGGGAGTTCGGCGTTGCGCGGGCAGGTTTCGGGATGCTGGTGGTACCGGATGGCTTCCACCAGGATGGCGGGCAGGTTCCACCTTTCCGCGAGCCATGCCCCCACCTCGGAATGGGTCACTCCCAGCACCGCCATTTCCGCTTCGGAGCAGGATTTTCCGCCTTCGAATATCAGGCCCTGTATCTCGGCGAATTCCCTGGGAAGGTATTGGTTCATGACGAGCTTCCCGATATCGTGGAGAAGGCCGGCCACGAAGGCCTCCCCCGCCAGTCTGTAACAGGTTTCGCGGGCGAGCATGCGCGTGCAGGCGCCTACGGAGATCGAATGTTGCCAGAAGGAGCTGGTATCGAAATGCCTGCTGTTCTCTCCTTTGAAGGTGTTCAGCACCGAAAGACTGAGCGCCATCTCCTTGACGTTCTCGAACCCGAGCACGATCAAGGCGAGTTTGACCGTGGAAATCTGGCGCGGAAAGGCGTAAAAGGAGGAGTTCGCCATCTTGAGGATCTTGGCGGTCAGCACCTGGTCGCGCATGATCAGGCTGGAGAGCGAACTCGCCGAGGTCTTGGGATTGTCCACGAGCTCCAGCATCCTGGCGATGACGGTGGGAAGAGTGGGAAGGGAGATGAAGAAGTCCGTGATGCGCTTGACGCGCTTCGCCTGGTCGCCGGCCATGATCAGCCCGCCGGCCCGGGTCCGGGACGGGCTTTCCCATGGCGCCGCCGGGCGGCCCGGAGAGCCGGGGACTCAAGCATTGATTTTCTGCAGGAGCTTGGCCTTGAGCTTGAGCATGGCCTTGGAATGGATTTGCGAGACTCTGGATTCGGTCAGGCTCAGCACTTCCCCTATTTCCTTGAGGGTCAGTTCCTCGTAGTGGTAAAGCGCGACAACCAGCTTTTCCTTCTCCGGCAACTGGGCGATGGTTTCCTTGAGGATCCTCTTCACTTCCTGGTACCCCAGCTCCTTGAGGGGGTTGGTTCCCTGGGGATCTTCTATGGTGTCGATCAGGCTCAGGGATTTGTTCTCGTCGCCGCGGTCGGGGAGGGCCTCTTCGAGCGAGAGTATGGTCGCCGGCGCAACGTCGCTGAGCATCTCTTCGAACTCGGCGGCGCTGAGATTGAGGTGCGCCGCGACCTCGTCGTCGTAAGGCATGCGGCCGAGCTGATGCTCGAGTTTGGCGTACGCCTTCTGCAGCAGTTTGCTCTTCTGGCGGACGGAACGGGGAACCCAGTCGAGCGAGCGCAACTCGTCCAGGATCGCGCCGCGCACCTTATGGGTGGCGAAGGTTTCGAACTTGAGGCCCCGCTCGGGCTCGAACATCTCCACGGCTTTCACCAGTCCCATGATGCCGGCTCCCACCAGGTCGCCGAACTCCACCGAAGCCGGAAGGTTCATGGCCACGCGCTGCGCCACGTACTTTACCAGGCCGGCGTATTCCACGAGCAGCTTGTCTTTGCAGGCCTTGCTCCCCGTGGCCCGGTATTCGGCCCAGATTTCATCCATGGCTGGCATCAGTCAGGCTCGTTCATCGCGGGCTTCCGGACGCGGATTTCCGGGCCTTGACCGGCTTGCCGTCCGCGATTTCGTTGGCGTCGGGTTTCAGGAAATGGTATATGAATCCTCCCTCGCGGCGGGTGGCCTTCGCTTCCATGGCCGAGGACGCGATCGAACGCACCATGGCGTCGGTGAGTATCAGGATGAAAATCCAGCCGAAGGCCAGGGTGAGGATTCCCTTGCCCAGCGCGAACAGGATCTGCGCGGCGTTTATCTCGGGCGCAAGCAGCAGGGAAAACCCGATCACGGCGAGCACCATGACCGCCAGGACGGTGCGGGTTATCGATTTGGCCATGGACAAGGCGTCCATTCAGGTTCCTCCCGTCGCGGCGGAAGAATATTCCGCACGCAGGTTAATTATGAATCCTGACGGCATGGAATGACAAGGGCGGCGGACCTTTGTTCCGGCGGCCGCGGGAATGCGGCCCGATTTGGGGTTTTTCACGATCGCGCTACCGGGCCGGCGCCAGGGCCGCGCGGGCGGCATCGACAATGGCAGCGGCCACCGAGTCTGTGCGCGCCAGCATGATGTGGTCGGGAATGACCTGGCCGTTGCACAGGTACGACAGGGGCGCCTCGGCCTTGCGGGCCAGGTTGTACAGGCATCCCAGGGACAGGCATTCGTCCAGTTTGGTGAAAATGATGCTCCCGGCGCCCAGGTCTCGGTACAGGCCGTACTGATGCCAGAGTTCGCGCATGCGCGTGGGGCCCGAAAGGACCAGGTGGATCTCGTCCGGAGCCAGGCAATGCAGCAGCCCCTGCAACTCGCGCCACATTTCCTTGTGGGTATGGCTGCGCCCGGCGGTGTCCACGAGGATGAGGTCGCAATCGGCGAATTCCCTCTGGGCCTGTACCACGTCGGGGGGGGAGAAAACCGGTTTCACGGGGATGCCCGCGGTGCGGCCGAATAGCTCGAGTTGCTCGTTGGCGCCCATGCGGAAGCTGTCGGCGGAAATGATTCCGACCTTTTTTCCCTGCTGCAGCTTGGCCAGGGCGGCCAGCTTGGCCAGAGTGGTGGTCTTGCCCACGCCCGTGGGACCGACCAGGGCGACCGTGGTGGGACGGCCGGGCCGCAGCCGGATGCCGCCGGTTACGCGGATGCGCTCGGCCAGGTTGCGCGCCAGGAGCGCGGTTTCCCGATCTCCAGGCTCGGCGGATGTTTCCGTTCCGGACCTTTCCAGCTTCGCGGCGGAGCGGAATTCGGAATATGCCGCGTTCACGGCCTCCGATGCCAGGGCCGGATCCATGTCCATTTCGACCAGGCATTCGCGCAGGTTCTGGAATCCGGGGTGGGGAATCCATGCCGCCGACGGAGCCGTTGCCTGGCGGGCGAAGGCCTTCGCCTCCACCTGCCGGGAGCCCGCGGCCATGGAAGCCGAAGCGCGCGAAGCGGCCGATTCCATCATGGCCCGGATTTCCTCCTTGAGATTCATGAGTTCGGCCGTCGGGCGATCCGCTCGTTCCTTCATCTCTTTCAATTCGCTGCGGAGAAGCTCTATGAGTTCGTCTCCGCGGTCCTCTTTGCCCGCGTTCCGCCCGCCGCGGGCCGCCTCCGGCGCGGATGCGCGCCGCGCCGGTTCCTGGACATTGTATTCCCTGGGATCGGGCGCGCTGACCGGGCGCGACTCGTTGCCATCCTGGTCCACGCGGCGGAGCGAACCTCTCCAGTCGTACATGCCGGGAGCCGCGGAAGCGCGATCGCGGGCCGGAGTGGTTTCGCGGGCGGCCTGGCGATCCGCCGGGACGGGCGCGGGCCGCGCGAAGAGGCTTTCCTCCAGGGCTGCGGTCACCTCGAAGCAGGCCTTGGTCTTTCCGAGCAGCTTGCGCGTGGTCCGGCGGGATTTGAGTATCACCGCGTCGGGTCCCATCTCTTCTTTGACCAGGGCGAGAGCTTCCTGCATGGTGTCGGCTTGGTAAGTCTTCATTTTCATTGGGCACCGCTTTCATTGTCGCCGAGAACCACGGTTCCGGTCGCTTTTACGTTCACGCCGTTGGCGATTTCACTGTACGAAATAAGGGCGAGGTTGGGGAAGGAGCCTTCCAGGATCTTGCGCAGTTGGAACCGGATGCCCGGGGAGCAGAGAAGCACGGGCTGCATGTTCTGCGCCACCATGCGTTCCACCAGGGCGGACAGGCGTCCCACCATTCGTCCCACCAGCTCGGGGCGGATGACGAGCCGGGCTCCGCGATCCGTGTTCTGCACCGAGGCTTCCAGCATCTGTTCCAGTTTGGGTTCCAGGCTGATCACGTGGATGCAATCGTTTCCGTCCTTATAGGTCCTGCAAATGTGCCGGGACAGGGCCTGCCGGCATTGCTCGGTCAGGTAAGCCTCGGACTTGGAAAGTTTGGACGCATTGGCCAGCGCCTCCAGCACCGTGCCCAAATCCCGTATGGAGACTTTTTCGTTGAGAAGGTTGATGAGCACGCGCTGGATTTCGCCGATGCCCAGTAGGCCCGGGACCAGTTCTTCGACCACCGTGGCATTGGAGGCCTTCATATTGTCGACCAGGGATTTGACGTCCTGGCGCGTGAGGATTTCGCCGGCATGGTTGCGGATGAGTTCGGTGAGGTGGGTGGCTATGACGGCGGGCAGTTCGACCACGGTATAGCCGGCGATGTCGGCGGCCTCTTTCTGCGATTGGGTGATCCAGATGGCGGGCAGTCCGAATGCCGGTTCCATGGTGGGAATGCCCTGTATTTTCTGGCTGGTTCCGCCGGGATCCATCGCCAGGAAGCATCCGGTCATGAGTTCCCCGCCGCCGACATCGATCCCCTTGATCTTGACCACGTATTGGTTGGCCTTGAGCTGGATGTTGTCCCGGATGCGGATAGGGGGGACTATCACGCCGATTTCGGTGGCGCATTGCCTGCGCAGCATGGTGATGCGCTCCAGCAGGTCGCCTCCCTGGTTGACGTCCACGAGGGAAATGAGTCCGTAGCCGATCTCCAGCTCCATCTGATCCACTTGCAGGTACGACTCGATTTTGTCGGGATTGGCCGCCGATTCCTCTTTCTCGGCCTGTTTTTCGGTTTGCGCCTCATCCTCGGCCTTCCGGGCCTTCTTGCCCCTCCCGACCAGTACGGCCAGGCCGGCCACCGCGCCCGAGATCAACAGGAAGGGGACGGTGGGCATGCCCGGAATCAGGGCCATCAGACCCATGAAGGCGGCGCCCGTGTACATGGATTTGGTGCTCTGGGTGAGTTGGGCCATTACCTCGTCGCCGAGGTTCTGCTTGGAGGCGGCGCGGGCCACGATGATGCCGGAAGCCGTCGAGATCATCAGCGCGGGCATCTGGGTGACCAGGCCGTCGCCGATGGTGAGGATGGTGAAACGCTTCAGGGCCTCCTGGAAGCCCATGCCCAGCATGGTCATGCCCACTATGAAGCCGCCGATGATGTTGACGATGGTGATGATGATGCCCGCGATGGCGTCGCCCCGGACGAATTTGGCCGCGCCGTCCATGGCTCCGTAGAAGTCCGCCTCGCGTCCGATGTTGCGGCGGCGGTCCTTGGCTTCGGTCTCAAAGATGATGCCGGCGTTCAAATCCGCATCGACGGCCATCTGCTTGCCGGGCATGGCGTCCAAGGTGAAGCGGGCCGCGACCTCGGCGATGCGGCCGGCGCCCTTGGTAATGACGATGAACTGGATGATGACCAGGATGATGAAAATGATGGTTCCGACCACGATGTTGCCCGCGGTGACGAAGGTTCCGAAGGTGTGGATGACTTTTCCGGCCTCCCCTTCGGTCAGCACCAGGCGGGTGGTGGCCACGTTCAGGCCCAGCCGGAACATGGTGATGATGAGCAGCATACCCGGGAAAACCGAGAAGTCGAGGACATTGTCGATATAAAGGGAGATGAGCAGGATGATTACCGACATGGCGATCATGACCGTGAGCAGGATATCCAGAACGACCGGCGGTACGGGCAGGATCATCATCCCGATGACCGCGATCAGGGACACGGCGATCAGAAGATCCTTGTTCGAGGCGAGGACGCCTCCGAGTCTCTTCGTTTGGGCCAGCGCTTGCATTCGTTAAAGTTTCTCCCCGAGGCTGCCGATAACCAGAAGATGGGCCGCGGAGGAGACTTAAGCAAACCCCGGGCCGGATTCCCGGGAACGCCTGGGCCTGGGGTTTTTTGCGGAGCGGGGTGCGGATCCCGCCCCGGAATCCGGCGGGAAGGTTAGCGCAATCCTTAAACCGGATTGTTTTGGGGGTGCCGCGGGGAAACCGGTCGGATCGGCGCCCGGCGGTTCAAACGGCCGGTTGCCCTTTGAGGCTGTATACGTAGGCCAAAATTTCCGCCACGGCGGCAAAGAATTCCTCGGGTATCTGATCACCGGGTTGCGCTATATCGTACAGGCCGCGCGCCAGGGGCTTGTCCTCGACAATCGGGATCCCGTTCCCGTTCGCGAAGTCGCGGATGCGCTCCGCTATCAGCCTTTTCCCCTTGGCCACCACCACGGGCGCCGCATCCTGGCCCTGTTCATACCGCACCGCGATCGCGATGAAAGTCGGGTTAGTTATGATCACCGTGGCCTTGGGCAGTTCCTTCATCATGGAATTCCGGTGCATCTGCTGACGCATCCCCTTGATTTTCCCTTTGATGTAAGGGTCGCCGTCTGCCTGCCTGGCTTCGTCCTTTACTTCCGTCTTCGTCATTTTCAGCTCCTTGTGGAGCTTCTGCTTCTGGTACACCAAGTCGGCGATGCCCACCACGAACAGTACCAAGGTGGATTTGATGAGGACCTCGAGACTGACCGAGAAAAGCAGATGACAGAATTGGGACAAGTCCATGTCGGGAAGGGCCAGGTATTCGTCGTAATGGGCGGCGACGGTCATGTACGCCACCATTCCGACAATGGCCATTTTCGCGACGCTCTTGAAGACCTCCACGAAGGAAGCGGCGGAAAAGAGCTTCTTGAAACCGGCGAGGCCGAATACCTTGCCGAAATTCGGACCCAGGGGAGTCAGGGTCCATAGAAATCCCACTTGGCCTAAATTGACGATCAGGGAGACGATGGTGATTCCCAGAGCGATGGGGAATACCAGATACAAAAGTCCGAGGAAACCCTGGCGCGCGAGGGAAAAAATCATGCCTGGGATTTCCTCGAAGTTCCCGATGGCCCGGAAGCTTTCGACCATGGTATTGCGCATGCCGCCGACCAAATGGTCCGCGAACAGCCATATCAGGATAGAGCCGGCCAGGACCACCAGGGAAGAGTTCAAATCCATGCTCTTGCCTACCATTCCCTTCTTGCGGGAATCGGTGACCTTCTTGCCTGTAGGCTCCTCTGTCTTGTCCGCGTCGTCGGCGGCCATGTCAGGCTCCCACTATCCGCATGAGGGCGATCCAATAGGCGTTCAGGGTGGTGTGCTCCTTCTGGAAGGCCTGCCACATCATGGGCAGGGAATAGAACATGACCATCACGCCCAGCGCTATCTTCATGGGCATGCCGACCATCCAGACGTTCATCTGCGGCATGATGCGGGCGATGAGCGCCAGGCCGATGCTGGACACGAACAAGGCGGCCACGACGGGGGCCGCCACCTTCATCCCGAGCAGGAAGGCATTGAGGGAAAGCCGCAGGAACACGGTGAGCACTTCGCCCGACGCCATTTTCGCCGATGCCAGGGGGATGAGCCGGAAGGATTCGGCAATGGCCTGCAGGTAGAATATGTATCCGCCGGTGGAAAGGAGCAGGAGGATGAACAGGATGAAAAGGAGGTAGCCCATGGGAGTGTCCTCTTCCTGGGCCGCCGGATTGAACATTTGCGTCATGGCGTATCCGGTTTCGGCGTCGATCCACGAACCCGCGAAACGCAGTCCGGCGAAGACGAAGGAGCCCGCGAATCCCATGAGGGCTCCTATGTACATCTCCTTGAGGGCCATGAAAACGTACGACATCAGGTTCTGGGGGATCGCGATTTCCGTCGGCGGCAGCGTCGGAAAGAGGATAAGGCTCAGGAAAAACGAAAGCGCTGCCTTAAGACGCGCGGGGACCTCTTCGAGCCCAAGGATCGGGATGAGGAATACCATCATGCTGATCCGGATCAATACCAGCAGCCAAATCTCGATTTGGGCCACCGTGAAGTCCTGCAAGGCCGGGATCCCGTTGAGGGCGGTGACCGAGGCGTTCATGCCGCCCCCGGTCGCGGGGCCGGAAGTCGGGCTTTCCTCATCTCAGCAGCGAGGGAATCATCTCAAGCAATTCCACGAAAAAACTCTTGAAAAGCTGAAGCATCCAGGGCAGGAATACGAGCAGCGCCACTCCCATGGCCAGGAGTTTGGGTATGAAGGTCAGGGTCATTTCGTTGATTTGCGTGGCCGCCTGGAAAACGCTCACGATCAGACCCACGACAAGGGACAGAATCAGCATGGGCCCGCTCAGTATCAGCACCATCATCAGGGTTTTCCGACCCAGATCGATTATCATCATCTCGCTCATAATCCGGCCGTACCTCTCTCAGCGGAAGCTGAGCACCAATTGCTGCACGACCAGGTTCCATCCGTCCACCAGTACGAACAGGATGAGTTTGAAGGGCGTGGAAATCATGATCGGCGGAAGCATCATCATGCCCATGGACATGAGCACGGAAGAGACGACCATGTCTATCACCAGGAAAGGGATGTAAATCAGGAACCCGATGATGAAGGCGGATCGCAGCTCGCTGATGCAGAAAGCCGGTATGAGGGTGAAATTGCTCAGGTCGTCCACATTGCGGGGAGTGGGCGAGCGGCTTATCCTGACCATCAGCGCCAGATCCTTTTCATTGACCTGCCTGAGCATGAATTCGCGCATCGGGGCCATGCCCTTTTCCAGCGCGACCTTGTAATCCATTTTCTCCTCAAGATAGGGCTGCAGGGCCTCCTCGTTTACCCGATTGAACGTCGGCCCCATGATGAAAAAGGTGAGGAAAAGGGACAGGCCCATCAGCATCTGGTTCGGTGGCGCGTTCTGGGTCCCCAGAGCCTGCTTGAGGAAGGTCAGCACCACCACCACCCGCGTGAAGCAGGTCATCATGATGAGAATGGAAGGGGCCAGGCTGAAGATGGTGAGCATGGCCACCAGCTCGAGGGTGACCGCGACGTCCTTGGGGCCGGTGGCCTGATCGAATCCCACGGAGAGTTTGGGCAGGGTTTGCGCCTCGGAGGGCAGCGCCGCGAACAGCAGCACCAGAAGCGGAAATGCCATGGCCGAAATGGAATACGGGCTAAAGTTCCCGCCGCGATAGGCCGATGAATCCGAATGCCCCCCCCTCATGCTCCGCCTTCGTCGATCAAATCGGAAACCTTCCGGGGCTTCTTGAAACGCTCCAGGAGTTTGTTGAGATTATCCGAGAACGCCTCGGCATTCCCGGCGCCGCGGGCCCGCCGTAGATCCTCGGCCGGCTCGTTCAGAACGGTCAGCAGGGAAATCCCGTGGGTGGTCACTCCCAGAATGCCGACCTCTCCGTTCATCCGGAGCGCCACCACGCGCTGGTTCGCCCCCAAGTGGCACGTTTCCATGACTTCGAACAGGTCTCCGCCTTTGCCGCCTTTGCCGGGCCCGGCCAATAGGCGGCCTTGCATGCGTTTCAGCACGCGGATGGTCACCACGGCGAGGACCAGCACGAATCCCAGGCCCAGGACGATCTGCATCACGAGGGTGCCCAGGGCCACGGTGCCTTCCCCTTGGTTCGCGGCCGCTTGTTCTGCGGGCGCCGCCGGCAGTTCCGGTTCGGTCCGCCGCATTTCCTGCTGCAGCTTGCGGAACTTTTCCTGCACGGCCGGTGAAGGCGCGGCGGTTTGCGGAGCCGGTCCGGCGGCGGCGCGGTCGGCGGATTGCGAAACCGCGGGCGGGGCCCCGGGCCCCGCGGCGGCTGCCAGGGAGAAGGCTCCGGACAACAGAAAAAGTAACAACGCGGATATCCTCATTTCAGCTGCTTGATCCTCTCTTCGGGCGATACCAGGGAAATGACGCGGATGCCGAAGTATTCATCCACCACCACCACCTCGCCCTTGGCCACCACTTTGTCGTTTACGAGCAGATCCACCGGTTCTCCCGCCAGACGGTCCATTTCGATGATGGAACCGGGACCCAGTTCCAGGATCTTGCGTATGCTCAGCCGCGTGCGCCCCAGTTCGATGGTGACGTTCAGGTTTATGTCCAGGAGCATCTGGATATTGGGAGGGCTGTCCTCGAGGTTGCGGATCAGGGAATCGTCGAATCCGCCCGCCGCCGACATGGCCCCGCCGTAGGAATCTCCTGCCTGGGCGGACCCTTTTCCCGAGTCCGCGGACAGCCGGGCCGCCAGGTCCGAAGACATGAGCAGGCGGATGATCGCGGTAGGGGAGCCCTCGATGGCGAGTTCCGCCTCGGCCATGAACGCCCCGTCCAGCGGGAAAGGGGGCCGGGAGGGATCGAAAGGGAGAGTCTGGGCTTGCGTCGCGGAAACGGAGACGCCATGGCGGGAGCCCAGGGCGGTGCATACCGCTCCCATGAATTGATTGCCGAATTCGTTGAGGGCGTCCGCGTCCTCGTCCTTGTACGGGGCGGCTCCGTCCCCGCCCATCATCAGTCCGCAGAGCAGGGCCGCCGATTCCTTGCGCAGCACGACGCACATTTCACCGGGGAGTCCTTTTTCGAAAGCCGCGCGCAGCGTCAAGGCCTCGTTCCCGAAGCCTTCCGCCAAGGCGCCGGCGTCCGCTTCCCTTATTTCCAAAGGGGATATGGACGCGGCCCGGTTCAGGAGGGTCGTCAGCACGGAGGATCCCTGTTCCAGGATGGTTTCGACCTCCGGTTGGAGGGAGGCCGAGCCGGATCCGGAATCCGCGGAGGCGTCGCCGAGCAGCCCGGCCGTGAGCGCGTCTATGTCCGCCTGGCTCAGTGGTCCGTCTTCAGCCATCTTCCCCTACTTCCCGATCGATTATCGAGGTTACCTGAATGCATTTGTTGCGCCCCACTATGCCGACCTTGCCCAGGAATTTGGGCTTGTCCCCGATCTTGACCACCAGGTCGCTCTGGGCCAGTTTGTCCAGCACCACCACATCGCCGCTTTGCAATTGCAGCAGGTCGCGGATGGACAGGCTGGTTTCCCCGATTATAGCCGTTGTGGCCAATTCGGTCGTGGCCAATTCGGTTTCGAGCAGGCGGCGGGTTTCCTGGGTGGTGGTGCGCTGGCCGGAAATCCAGGACTCGCCCGAAAGCTTGGTTATCACCGATTCCAGCAGCATGTAAGGGAAGCAGAGGCTGATCAGGCCGGAGCCGTGCTTCATGCGCACTTCGAGGGAGATGAGGATCACGGTCTCGTTGGGCGGGGCGATCTGGACGAATTGCGAATTGGTCTCGTAGCTCTCGATCTTGGGCGTGAAAATCCCCACGTGCTCCCAGACCTCCTTGAGGTTGAGTAGGGCGCGCTCCACGATTTTGGTAAGCACGTTCTTTTCGATGTCGGTCAGTTCCCGGTTGTGGTCCGAGGGCTTGCCCTGGCCGCCGAACAGGCGATCCACGATGAAAAAAACCAGGCTGGGATTCACCTCGAATATGGCCGCGCCTTCGAGAGGTTCCATCTGGAAGACGTAAATGCAGCTCGGATTCGAGATGGACATCATGAACTCGGAGTAGGTGAGCTGATCCACCGATACGATGTCGATTTCCACCAAGGTGCGGAGATAGGAGCTCAAGGTCGTGGAGAGCAAACGCGCATACCCGTCGTGCAGGTTCTGCAGGGTGCGCATCTGGTCCTTGGAAACCCGGTCCAGGCGGCGGAAATCGTAAGTCTGGACGGATTTCTCGCTTGCGGAACCCTCCCCGCCCATGCCTCCGTCCGGGGACGCGGATTTCTCGCCGCCGTCCGGTATCAGGCCGCCCGTGGAGACCGCGTTCAGGAGGGCGTCCACCTCTTCTTGGGAAAGTATGTCGCTCATGGATTCGCGCCTACTGGACTATGAATTCCGTGAAAAAGGCGTTACGGAGCTTGCCGGACGGAGGCGGGCCGGCATGCTTGTCCTTGCCGGCTTTTTCGTCGTGCGCGGGCTCGGGAAGGATCGCGTTGATTTCCGTGACGATGGCTTCCTTGATTTTCTGCTTTCCGGAAGGTTTGAGCAGTTCCGCATAGGATTGGGAACTGAGGATATTGATGATGATGTCCGTGATCTTGGGCATGCGTTTTTCGATTTCCGCCCCCACGCCGTGCAGGGGCGCGCCGGCCCCGTGACCCCCGCCTCCCGCGGCCTCATGGTCGTCCCATTCCAACTGGATCGCGCATTTCAGATAATGGCTTTCTCCGGGGCCTCCGATATTGACGGTGAAGGGCAAGGGCTTCGGAAGCACCATGCCGATTTTCGTCAGTTGCATTTTCTTTTCTTTTTCGAGGGCCTCCCGCTCCTGGAGAGCGGCCGCCACCGGGTCGGTTTCCTTGCCTTTCAGTTTTCCCACGATGAAGAAAGCCAGGCCCGCCATGATGGCGAGATCGGCGACCAGGATCGCCGCGATAATGATGATCTTCTTGTTGAGGGGCTTTTTGGCGGGCTTGGCGCCGCCTTCTTCGCCTTTTCCATCCTCGGCGGCGCCCGCGCCTTTCGCGTTTTCCTCAGCCATATTCCCTCGATTCGCCCTTCCGGCTTCTCACTTGGACTTTCGGGCGGTATTTTCGCTGCGTTCATCCCCGATGATGGCGCGCGGTCCGGATCCCGAACGGATCAATTTCTGATACTCTATGACCTTGCTTACGATATCGGAAACCTGGTCGCGTACGACTATGCGCTTGCCGTTGTTCAGAACCAGCGCCGTGTCGGGCTGGGATTCTACGGATTCGATCTGATCCGCGTTTACGATGAGGTTTTCTCCGTTCAGTTTGGTCACTTCTATCATGGCGGATTCACCTCATTGCCATTCTACCTTACCGGTTCGCGCGATTTCAATGCCCATGCCGCGGGAGGTTTCCGCGTCGCGCGCGGCGCGGAGGCGCGGGAATTCCGCATCGGGCGCGGCCCGACCCGGACGGGGTAAAGGACCAGGAATCCGCCCGCAAGCGGATTCCCTTCCGCGCGGGGCGGTTTTTCCCTTCCGGCCGGTTCCG
>Ga0079224_100001892_pt1 | contig 24776 bp, 23 predicted proteins | sample Stecom2015_FD_80414 | JGI IMG/M metagenome (GOLD analysis project Ga0079224, IMG submission 80414) | Agricultural soil microbial communities from Utah to study Nitrogen management - Steer compost 2015 | ecosystem: Environmental > Terrestrial > Soil > Agricultural land | place: USA: Utah... | reverse complement strand
CCGGGATGACGTGGGCGTCGGCGAGTCGATTGTCGGAACCGATGGTGCCGATGACGCCTCGACCGGAGTCGGCGGCGTAGTAGAGGATGCGGTCGCCGCTGAGCGCGGTGATCTGCGTCCAATCCTCGGCGAAACTCCCCTCGGGTATGACGTGGGCGTCGGCGAGTCGATTACCGGAATCGATGGTGCCGATGACGCCGCGGCCGGAATCGGCCGCGTAGTAGAGGATGCGGTCGGACATCGTCTTGCCTCTCGTGTGTGGGTTCGGGATGGTGGCGGGAGAGCGGCACCCGCGTCGATGAACGTGTGCCTCACCGGAGATCTGCTCATCGGTGGAGGTGACGCCTTCAGCGTGGCCGCGGCGGGCTCGGAACACACGAGTAGTCCGCTACCCGACCTCCCCCGTGACCTCGGCTCATCGGTCCGAGCTGGGCGAGTGGGCGGCCGAATCGAAACCACTTTCCGGGAATTGGCTCTGTCGCGGGCGCGGAGCCGGCGGTTGGATGCCGATATGGATGTCGACCAGGCCGATTTCGTCGAAACACGCGGCAGGGCGGTCGCGATCGAAGCGTTCCGGCTCGCCGCCGATCATGTGGTCGCGCTGACAGCGGCGGTGCCGGCGGACAGGTGGGACGCGCCCGCATTGGGGTCGTGGACGGTGCGCTCACTCGTCGGTCACACCGGCCGGGCCCTGAGCACCGTCGTCGAATACCTCGCCCGGCCCGCTGTCGAACACACCGTGCTCTCCACCGCGGACTACTACACGCGCGCCGCCGAGCGGGTCGATGCCGAGTCGATCCGGCTGCGGGGCGAGCAGGCCGGGGCCGACCTCGGCGAGCGCCCCGCCGAGGCGATCCGGGAGCTGCGGGACCAGGCCGTGCGGGCGCTGGCGGAAGCCGGCGACAGGATCGTGCCCACCGCGGTGGGTGGCATCCTGCTGTCGGACTACGTGCCGACCCGCACCTTCGAACTCGCCGTCCACGGTCTCGACATCGCACGAGCCATCGGCCTGCCTGCCGTGCTCCCCGCCGAGGTCCTGCGTGCGGTGCTGCCGGTCGCGACGGAGCTGGCGGTGCGGCGGGGACACGGCGAAGCGGTGCTGCTCGCCCTGACCGGGCGCGACGGACTCCCGGCCGGATTCGGCGTCCTGTGACGGCGCCTGCGGCGAATGGGCACTACCTCGTGACCGGCGGGAGCCGGGGTATCGGGGCGGCGATCGTGCGCGCCGCGGCGACGGCGGGGCACCGGGTGAGCTTCACCTACCGCGACGACGCCGACGCCGCCGCGCGGCTGGTGGGTGCCCTCGGTCCGCGGGTGCATGCGGTGCGCGCCGATGTCGCCGACACCGCCGGCGCGGGGGATCTCGTCGAGTCGGCGGTTCGGGCAGGCGGGCCGTTGACGGTGCTGGTCAACAACGCGGGCGTCACCGGCAGGCTCGGCGGCTTCCTCGGCACATCCGAGTCCGAGGTCAGGAATGTGTTCGACGTCAACGTGTTCGGGCTGTGGGCGATGACGGCGGCCGTGGCCCGGTACTGGTCGGGCGCCTCGCTGCCGGGGGTGGTGGTGAATATCAGCAGTGTCGCGGCGAACACCGGGGCGCCCGGCGAATACGTGGGCTATGCCGCGTCCAAGGCCGCCGTGGACGCGCTGACGCTGGGACTCGGCCGTGAACTGGCGCCGCACATCCGCGTCGTCGGGATCGCGCCTGGCACCACCGACACCGGCATCCACGCGGCCGCCGGTGATCCGGGCCGGCCGGCCCGTGTCGCCGCGCGCGTGCCGCTCGGCCGCGTCGCCACCGCGGCGGAGATCGCGGACGCGGTCGTGTTCGCGGCGAGCGAGCGCGCCTCCTACCTGACCGCGACCACCATCGCGGTGACCGGAGGACTGTGAGGTTCCCGGGCGATGAATTCTCTTCGCCCGGACCGTCTACCCGGCATGAGGAAACTGAGCTACGGGATCGGTGTGTCCCTGGACGGCTACATAAACGACCGCGACGGCCGCATCGACTGGACCGACCCGGACGAGGAACTGCACCAGTTCCACAACGACCGGTTCCGCGAGATCGAGATCTCCCTGCACGGCCGCAAGCTCTACGAACTCATGGCCGAGTACTGGCCGCACATCCCCGAGGACGCCTCGCCGATCGAACGCGAATTCAGCGAGCTGTGGACCGGCAAACCCAAGGTGGTCTTCTCCCGCACGCTCGCCGACGTCGACTGGAACAGCACGCTGGTGCGGGAGAACGCCGTCGAGGTGGTGCGCGAACTCAAGGCCGAGGGTGACGGGGTGATGGAAGTCGGCGGGGCCGGTCTCGCCGCTTCCCTGTTGCCCCACGGGCTCATCGACGAGTACCTGCTGTTCGTCTCGCCCGTGCTGGTCGGTGGCGGGACTCCCCTGTTCCCCGCGTTCGACAAGCGCGTCCCGCTCGAACTGGTGGAGACCCGGCAGTTCGCCACCGCTCTCATGCTGCGCTATCGCGCCGGGAACTCTTCCGCGTCGGCGATGAGATAAGTACACTAGAATTATCTCATTCACTCGGGGGGTGCTGTGGTTCAGCGGCGGCAACAGTCGGCCGACACGACGCGGCAGGAGTTCCTGGCCGGGCCCGGCGCCCTGCTCGGCGGACCGGCCAACGTGATCATGCAGTTGAGCAACCCGGGCGTGGGCCGGGGTGTGGTGGAGAGCACCGTCGAGAGCGGCCGGTTCGACCGGCATCCGCGCAAGCGCGGCCGCACCACGCTGACCTATCTGGCCGTGGCCATGTGGGGCACCGACGAGGAACGCGAGGCCTACCGGGAGGCGACCAACCGCTCACACCGGCAGGTGCGCTCCACCCCCGACAGCCCGGTGAGATACAACGCCTTCGACCCCCGGCTGCAACTGTGGGTCGCCGCCTGCATCTACATGGGCACCGTCGACTCGCTGAACTACCTCTACGGGCCGCTCGGTGAAGAACTCGCCGACGAGTTGTACCGGGATTCGGCGCGATTCGGGACCACCCTGCAGATGCCGCCGGAATTGTGGCCCGCCGACCGGGCGGCGTTCGCCGAGTACTGGGGATCGGCGATGTCGCAGATCTCGGTCGACGACGAGGTGAAGGCCTATCTGCTCGGCCAGGTGGTCGGCCTCGGCCCGTACAACCGCGCGCAGCAGCTGGCGTTCCGGCGGATCAACCGGTTCTTCACCACCGGATTTCTGCCGCAGCGATTCCGCGACGAACTCGGTCTCGACTGGGGGCCGCGCAGGCAGCGCGCGTTCGAGATCGTCATGCGCGCCATCGGGCTGGCGCTGAAGGCCGGACCGGAGCGGTGGCGGCGCTATCCGCTGGACAAGCATTTGGCGAACATGCGGCGGCGGCGCGCGGCGGGCAGGCCGCTCATCTGAGCGCCGATGCCAGGACGATCCCGCGCGCACTGTCGTTGTCGAGCGAACCGGGGTCGATCGAACCGGGCGAGCCGATGCCCCACCGGGCGGTCATCGTCGGCGGCGCCGACCGGCGGCCGGGGCTCAGTGCGCCGCCGGGGCCCCCGTCTTGCCCTTCTTCTGGGGGATCAGATGCATGATCGCCACGACGATCGCGCCGAGGACGAGACCGACCAGGGCCGAGGCCACCGTGCCCGCCGTCCACGACAGCACACCGCCGATGCCGTTGTGCACCAGCTCGCCGAACCAGTGCTCGAGATCGTGCAGACGGTCGGCGGGCCAGTGGAATCCCGCCTCGCCGACATTGACGACGAGGATGTGGCCGCCGACCCACAGCATGGCGGCGATACCGACGACGGTCAGCACCGACATGACCTTCGGCATGGCCGCGACCAGGCCTCGGCCGACCTTGCGGCTGAAGGAGGACGAACGTTCGGCCAGCGACAGGCCCACGTCGTCCATCTTCACGATCAGCGCGACGACGCCGTAGACCAGCGCGGTGATGAGGAACGCCACGATGATCAGCACACCGAGGCGAGTGAAGAACGGCTCGTCCTCCACCGACGACAGCGAGATGACCATGATCTCCGCCGAGAGGATCAGGTCGGTGCGGATGGCGCCGGAGACCATCGCCTTCTCGAACTCCGGGCCCGCCTGGGCGGCGGGGCCCGCCTCCTCGTGGTGACCGCCGGTCACTGCCTCGTAGACCTTCTCCGCGCCCTCGTAGCAGAGGAACAGGCCGCCCGCGATGAGCAGATACGGCAGCGCCTGTGGCAGGAACTGGCTGAGGAGCATCGCGACCGGCAGGATGATCAGCAGTTTGTTGCGGATCGAGCCCAACGCGATCTTGCGGATGATGGGCAGTTCCCGGTCGGGGGTGAAGCCGTGGACGTAACGGGGCGTGACCGCCGTGTCGTCGACGACCACACCGGCCGCCTTGACGCTGGCCTTGCCCGCCGCCGCGCCGATGTCGTCGATGGATGCCGCCGCCGCCTTCGCGAGCAGTGCGACGTCGTCCAGCAAGGCGACGAGACCACCAGCCACGAGACCCTCCCTCTCCGTAAATGCGCGAACCGCCCGCGGTGCGGCCGGAATCGAACCGTACCGAACCGCGGGCGGCGCGGCGAGCGACGGGCGCTGGTCAGCTCGCGGGCGAGAGCCTGCCGTCGACCATCTCGAGGATGCGGTCGCAGTGCTCGAGGATGTCGTGGTCGTGGGTGACCATGACGGTGGCGACCTTCGCCCGGTGGGTCTCCTCGGCGAGCAGGGTGACCACCTCACGGCTGCGGGCGCGGTCGAGGGCGGCGGTCGGTTCGTCGACGAGCAGCACGGCCGGGTCGGTGACCAGGGCGCGGGCGATGCCGACCCGCTGGCGCTCGCCGCCGGAGAGCTGGCCGGGACGCTTGTCGGCGCGATGCGACATGCCGACAGAGGCGAGCAGTTCGGCCGGGTCGCGGCCGGGGCGGCCGGTGATGGTCGACATCAGCCGCAGCTGGTCGATGGCCGTCAGGGCGGGCAGCAGGTTCGCCGACTGGAAGACGAAACCGATGTTGTTGCGCAGGATCTCCGCGAGCTTGGACTGCGGCGTCGCGGTCAGGTCGATGTCGCGGAGGGCGACGGTGCCGCTGCTCGGGGTGATGAGCCCGCCCGCGACGGCGAGCAGGCTGGACTTGCCGGAGCCGGACGGGCCGACGATGGCGACCAGTTCGCCCGCGGCGACGTCGAGGGTCACGTTGTCGAGCGCGGTGACCGTGCTGTCGCCGTCGCCGAAGCGCAGGGTGACCTCGCGCAGGCTCAGGCCGGTGGCGGTGAGGGTGCTCATCGGTTCTCTCCCAGAGCGGTCAGCGGATTGATGCGGGTGATGCGCAGGACGGCGAGGCCGGCGCCGACGAGGCCGAGGACGACCAGCAGGACCGCGCCGCGCGTGACGGGTCCGGCTTCCAGCGCGAAGGGCATGCCGGTGCCGGTCAGGCCGGAACCGAGGCCGAGACCGATCGCGACACCGACGGCGACCGCGGCGACCAGGATGAACACCGCCTGCATCAGGCTGTCGCGCAGCAGGTAGCCGGTGGAGGCCCCCAGCGCGCGAAGCACTGCCAGCTCGCGCATGCGCTGCACGGTCCAGATGCTGAAGAAGGCGCCGACGACGAGCGCGGAGATGGCGTAGAGGAAGGCGATGATCATCGACATGGTCATCATCTCGGCGGAGTAGCCGGGCGAGGCGTCGAAGGACTGCTCGAGGGTCTTGCTGGAGGTGCCGGCGGCCTCGTCGCCCGCGGCGAGATCGGGCACGGCGCCGTCGACGCCCTGGATCGCCACCACGCTGGCCTGGGAGTAGATGCGCGGGTCCATCTCCGAGCCCGCGGGCAGGCCGCTGTTGATCTCCTGCCAGGTGCGCAGCGGCACATAGGCGATGTCCACGTGGCCGAAGGTGCGCTTGTCGGTGGTGAATCCGACCACGGTGAGCTCGGTGCCGATCCGGTCCACGATCACGCTGTCACCGACCCGCACACCCTCGTCGGCGGCGCTGATGCTGAGCACCACATCGCGTGGCCCGCCCAGCCCGGCGCCCTCGCCGACCTCGGGTTCGAGGAAGGAGCCCGGGGTGATGCCGAAGACGGTCAGGTCGATGGCGGTTCCGTCGCCGGTGTGCGCGTTGACGATGGTGTTGCCCATGAGTTCGGCCGCCGCCACATCGGGGCGCGCGGCCCAGTCGGCGGCCTGGTCCTCGGTGACGACCGATCGGGAGAAGGCGGAGTCGGTCTTGGTGCCCTCGGAGAAGGCGAAGGCCTGCACCGGGGTGCGTTGCAGGCCCGATACGCCGTCCTCGACCAGGCCCGAGGACAGGCCGGACAGGATCACCATCAGCACGGAGATCAGGGCGATGACCGAGCCCATGAGCAGGACACGGGTACGCGCGAACAGCAGTTCGCGCACGGCGAGAAACATACAGCGGCTCCTAATTCGGGGCGTCCGGTTCGACCCGGCTGGTGCGGCCCGGTCGACCTCGGGCCCGTCGGTTCAGCTCGTCACAGCGCCGCGGCGCGGCGGGCACGAGGGTGGGGCATGGGGCGATTCCAGCAGATCGCGCGCCCGAGTGCCAACTTTTGCTGACAGGGTGTCATCAAAATCTCGTGCCGCGTGCGGTGTAGGCTCGGCCGGACAACAATCCGCACCGAACCGGAGCAGCAATGTGCCTATTCTGAACGCGGGGCACACCGTTGCCGAACACAAGAACGCTACCCGCGGCCGCATCCTCGCCGCCTTCGCCGAGGTGCTCGGCCGCGACGGCTGGGACGGGGTGTCGGTCAAGGCGGTGGCCGAGCGGGCCGGACTGACCCGCACCGTCCTCTACAACTACTTCGCCGACAAGTCCGAGATGCTGCTGGCCTGGTCGGCGCTCGAGGTCGAGCGCTTCCTGGCCCGCGTGGCCGAGGAGATCGATCCGATCGACGATCCGCGCGACAAGCTGGAGGCGGTCGTCACCCTGGTGCTGCGCGAGTTCGCCGGACCGCACCCGGTCACCCCACCGGTGATGAGCCTCATACCCGACCAGGCCGCCCTCGAATTCTCCTCCGGGCTCAACCAGCTGGAGAACCTGGTCTTCGAGATCCTCGAACAGGGCGAGCGAGCCGGGGTGTTCCGGCTGGTCGACGCCCGCTTCGCAAGTCGCTGCATCCTCGGCTGCCTCGACCCGCACCGGCAGACACTGGCCAACGGCGCCCCCGCCGACGAGGTGATCGCCCAGGTCGTGCCGTTCGTGATGGGCGCGGTGGGCGCGGGTCCCGCGGTCGGTCCCGATCCGCACGAGAGCGCGACCGGGACGAGGCACGCGGCGGCATCCGACGAGCGCGAACCGCTGTCCGACCAGCGCGACTGAGCACCGCTCCCACGCACGCGACGGCCGGTCGGCACGGCCGTCGTGGCGCGGTACCGGCATCGCGAGGACACTGAGGGACAACCAGCCCACCCCCGTCACGAGGAGCACCCGATGGCAACGAACGGGCCTTTCGGCATCGACCCGGAAGATTTCGAACGCGCACTCCGTGAGGCGGGGACCGAACTGCGCGACCTGCTCGCCAAGGCGGGCGGCTACCTGGACAAGGTGGACAGCGCGGGCGTCGGTTCGCTGAACTCGCTGTTCGAGCGCTTCGTCCAGCCCGAACGCCCCCGCCCGCCACGGCCGGAGGGTGAGACCGCCGGAGAGACCGGCAGCGGGGTGTGGGCGATCTACACCATTGACGACAGCGGCGAGGCCAGGGTCGATCAGGTCTTCCCCAGCGAACTCGAGGCGCTGCGCGCACACCGCGACAACACCGACCCCGGCCGGCGTGTCCGTTTCCTGCCCTACGGGGTTCCGGTGAGCGTGCTCGACGCGCACTGAGCGCCGCCGCCGGGCTGTTCGCGAGCTAGCGGGCACCCTCGCCGCCGACGACACCGTCCAGGTCGATCACGCGACCGCGGTCGACGCTGACCCAGTCGCGGCCGCACACGTACGGGCGCAGCCGGTCGGCGATCAACGCCAGGTCGGCCGCCGACTTGGGACGTTGCAGTTCGTAGACGTGCGGAAAGGCGGCCATACCGGTGACGACCCGCCACAGGGCCAGTGCCTGCTCCCCCGCGGGCGGATCGACCAGGACCGGGCCGAACAGGCACTGCTCGCCGTCGAGGAACAGGGTGGGCACGCCGAAGCCACCCGCCGCGAGCACCCGCTGGTGATCGCGGGTGACCTCGTCATGGGTGCCGGGGTCGGTGAGCGCGTCGTCCAGCACGGCCGCGCCCACACCGAGCTCGTCCAGCAGGCGCGCGGCCTGCTCCGGCCGGTGCGGGCTGCCGCCGCGCTCGTGCAGTTCGGCGCCGATCAGCGCGTACCAGCGGTCGAGCAGATCCATGTCGCGACGGCGCAGGGCGGCGCCGATACGCATGAGCGACCACCCGTAGGACCAGTCGCGCTCCCACGGGAACTTCTTGCCCTCGACGTGGTTGACCCACTCCAGGCTGAAGAAGCGCCAGCGCACGGTGAAACCGAGCTGCTCGCGCACGTTGCGCAGCCACAGCGAGGTCTGATAGGCGAACGGGCACATCGGGTCGAAATGGAAATCCACACTCGCCACGTCGGTTGTTCCGGCATCCATGCCGACCAGCACACCAGGCCGCGGCCCGGCGGCACAACGGTGGTTGAGGGTCGTGGGACGGGTAACCGGCCGGCATGGACATGCCGACGGTCGGAGTCGAAGAGGAATTCCTGCTCGTCGAGCCGGACACCGGCGCTCCCGCCGCCCGCAACGAGGCCGTCGCGCGAACCGCGCGGGCACACGGTCTCGACCTGCAACTCGAGCTGACCCGCTGCCAGGTGGAGACCAGCACCGACGTGCACTCGTCCATCCCGGAGCTGCACGCGCAACTGCGGGAACGGCGCCGCCTGGTCGCCCGGTGCGCGCGCGAGGAGAACGTGCGGCTGCTCGCGGTGGCCGTCCCGCCCACGGTGCCCGAGGACTTCCCGGTCACCGACACCCCGCGCTACCGGTCCATCGCCGACAACTTCGGCATGATCGCCCACGAACAGGGGCTGTGCGGCTGTCACGTGCACGTGTCGGTGCCCGACCGGGAGACCGCGGTGCGCGTCAGCGACCACTTGCGGCCCTGGCTGCCGGTCTTCCTCGCGCTGACCGCGAATTCGGCCATCTACCGCGCCTCCGACACCGGCTACGCCAGCTGGCGGTCGATCCTGTGGCGGCGCTGGCCCAGCGCCGGGCCGCCGCCGCGATTCGGTTCCGCCGCCGGCTACGACGCCATGGTGCGGATGATGCTGACCAGCGGCATCGCCCTGGACGAGAAGATGGTCTATTGGGACGTGCGGCCCTCGATCGACTACCCGACCGTGGAGGTCAGGGTCAGCGATGTGCCCGCCACCGCCGAGGAGACCGCGCTGCTCGCGGCCCTGGTCCGCGCCACCGTGCACACCGCGCGCCGCGCGCTGGCCGAGGGGCGGACAGCGCCCGACGTGGCCGCGGAGATGATGCGCGCCGCGTACTGGAAGGCGGCGCGCAGCGGCATGGAGGGCGACGCGGTCGCGCCCTCGGACGGGCGGGTGCTGCCGGCCCGTGACCGGCTCGGCGAACTGCTCGACACCATCGACCCCGCCCTCACCGAACTCGGCGACCGGGAGGTCGTCGCGCGGGCCGTGGCGGCGGTGCTGGCCAGAGGCAGCGGCGCCGCGCGGCAGCGGCGTGCCTACGGCACACAGCACGATGTGGCGGCGGTGGTGGCCGAACTCCTGGCTGCCACCACGCAGGGATGCGCGGACCAGGGCTGACGCGGCCGAGGCGATGCCTGCCGATCGGCGCCGGGCCCGCCGGTACTACTTTGTGTAGGTCGAACTTGGAGGGATGTATGCAGAGAATCGGTGTGATCGGCGGCGGCACGATGGGTGCCGGAATCGCGGAGGTGTGCGCCAAGGCCGGTAGCGATGTCATCGTCATCGAGGCGAGGCCGGAGTTCGCCGACGCCGCGCGCAAGCGGATCGAGAGCTCGATCACGCGGGGCGTGAGCCGGGGCAAGATCAGCCAGGAGGACGCCGACGCGGCCCTGGCGCGGGTGCGGGTCTCGGTCGACTACGACGATCTGGCCGACCGCGAGCTGGTCATCGAGGCGGCCCCGGAGATCGAGTCGCTCAAGGCCGAGATCTTCGTCGAGCTCGACGCCGTGGTCTCCCCCGACGCCATCCTGGCCACCAACACCTCGTCCATCCCGGTCATCAAGGTGGCCTCGGCCACCGAGCGGCCCGAGCGCGTGGTCGGGGTGCACTTCTTCAACCCGGTGCCGGTGATGCCGCTGGTGGAGATCATCTCCACGCTGGTCACCTCCGAGGAGACCGCCGACGCCGTCGCCGCCTACGCCAAGGACACCCTGGGCAAGACCGTGGTGCGCGCGGGCGACCGCTCCGGCTTCATCGTCAACGCCCTGCTGATCCCGTACCTGTGCCAGGCGGTGCGGATGTACGACTCCGGGTACGCCTCGGCCGAGGACATCGACGCAGCCATGAAGGGCGGCTGCGGCTACCCGATGGGCCCGCTGACCCTGCTCGACACCATCGGCCTCGACATCGCGCTGGCCGCCGCCGAATCGCTGTACGCCGAGTTCGCCGAACCGCACTTCGCCCCGCCCGCCCTGCTGCGCCGCAAGGTCGAGGCCGGGCACCTCGGCAAGAAGTCCGGGCGCGGGTTCTACACCTACAGCTGAGCCACGCCCGCCGCTGAGCGCGGACCTCTCTCGGGGTGCGACCGGAACTTCCGGTCGCACCCCGAGTCGTTTCCGGCCGACACCGACCGTGCGCGCGACCTCGACGCCGCGCGCGGCTGCGGGTCGGCGCCCCGGCCGCGACGTAGCCTGTGGGCGGCAGCGACGGAAGGAGGTGCCGAGATGGCCGATGCCGACGACGCGGCGGGCCGGCGACGCCGCTTCCCCGCCCGGGTGTACGCGACGGGATCGGAGCCCGACGCGCGGTTCAGCCTGGCGAACGAACGCACCTACCTGGCCTGGATCCGCACGGGCCTGGCGCTGATGGCGGCGGGGGTGGCGTTGCGGGTGTTCGAGGTAGGGGACGCTTCGGCGGCGAGTACGGCCGCCTCGGTGCTGCTCACCGGGTCGGCGGTGGTGCTGCCGGTGCTGGCGTGGACAGGGTGGGCGCGCACCGAGCGCAGCCTGCGGCAGTCCGCGCCGCTCCCCGTGCCGTACGTGGCGGTGCCGTTGACGCTGGTGCTGGCCGTCGCGGCAGCTCTGGTCTGCTGGTCGCTGCTGACGTGAGCGCCGCTCCCGGGCCGAGGGGCGAGCGCGCCGACGGCGGAACACAGGTCGAGCGCACCGCGCTGGCCTGGCATCGGACAGCGTGTTCGCTGGTGATCTTCGAGCTGGTGGGCGCTCGGATCACCGCCGAGATGGGGCAGGCCGTCCTGACCGTGCTGCTCATGGCTCTCACCGTGCCGACGCTCGTCCTCGTTGTGACCGGTGTCCCGCGTTCGGCCGCACCGGGGCATCGTCTCGTCATCGGCGAGGACGGTGTGCGGTATGTGCTCGTCGCCGACGGCAGGCGGCCGCTCGCGCTGTCGGTGCTGGTTGCCACGATCGGGCTCGTCTGCCTGATCGCGGTCCTGCTCGGACCACCCGACATCGTCCGTGCGAGCTCCGAGGCGGCGCAACACGCGCCGACCGCTTCCACAGAGAAGTAGCGGCAAGGTTGCTGATGCTGTCGGGGTGGGTGCAGTGACATCGCGTGACCGTTCCGAGATCCGCGCCGGGCGACGGTTACCGATCCGCAGTGTTTCCAGCCGAAATCGTCTCTGATTCGCCGTTACGATCGGTGTGGTCCAGGCGACAGCGGTCGCGACGACCGATCACCGGGATCGATCGTTTGCCGATCGACTCCCCGGACAGTCAGGAAGCGACGCTTCCGTGACCAGCCCTCGGGGCGGACAACAACACCATCTCGATCTTCTGCCCTCGTCCCCGGCCCGCGCCGGCGACCGTCCGGCTATCCCCTCGGTCACCCGGCCCCACCGAAAGCGAGCGAAAGTTGAGCGACTCCCGTCGGCAGTCATCCGTCGAAAGAACCCCTGCTCCATCCCGCAGGCTCGACGCGGGCACCGTCTGCCTGGCCGGCCTCATCGTGGCCACCCTCGTCGGCGGCCTGGCCGTGCTGTCGGCCTCTCCCGTCGTGACCGTGGCCGCGGCGCTCGGCATCATCGCCGTCCTGGCCTTCGTGGTCGCGGCGCTGCTCTGAGCCGCCCCGATCACCTTCCGGCGTCGAGATAACGCGGCTGCCGCCACTGCCGCGCCACTTCCTCGGGGAACTCCGGGACGGTCACGCCGTACTCGGCGGCCAGATCGTCCGGCGAGGCGGCGCGCACCGACCAGCCCCGCTCGGTGAGCCAGCTGCGCGGGTCGATGCGCTCGTCGGCGTAGAACAACTCGGTCGGATCGAGTTCGCCGAACGGATTCTTGTCGAAATACTTCCGCTCCACCTGAGAGAACCCGCGGATCGCCGCGGCCGTCGGCGTGTACTCCACGGCCAGGCGGCTGCCGGGCGGGCTCAGCGCGTCGATCCGCTCGAAGAGCCGATCGTGCGCGGCGCCCGGCAGATACGGCAGCAGGCCCTCGGCGGACCAGGCCGTGGCGGCCCGCGGGTCGGCGCCGTGGGCAGCCAGCGCGGCGGGCCAGTCCGAGCGCAGGTCGACCGCGACGGCTCGGCGGTCGACGCGGGCACGCACGCCGTGCTCGGCGAGCACCCGCTCCTTGAATGCCAGCACCTCCGGGCGGTCCATCTCGAAGACGGTGGCGTCCTCTGGCCAGTCCAGCCGGTAGGCGCGCGCGTCCAGGCCGGAGGCGAGGATGACGAACTGCCGCACTCCTGCGGCGACGGCGGCGAGGAAATAGTCGTCGAACCAGCGGGTCCGCAGTCCCATGTGACCGGGCACCAGCGGCGCGCCGGCCAGTGTCGGCGGTTCGGCGAGTATGTCGAGGAAGTGTGGTTCCCCGGCGGCCCGGACGAACAGTTCCGCGTACTCGTCGTGGATGAGCGGATCGGGGACGGCGGTCTCCAGTGCCCGGAAGGTCGCCACGCCGAGCGCGGTGAGTCCGACACCGGTGACGATGTCCCATTCGTCGTTTTCGGTTCGCACGGCCGAACACCTCCCGGAGAGTTGGTGTCTGCGGATCGAAACCGTCGCCGCCGAGTCTACGACCGGCCTCCCGCGGCCGGTTCTTCGTGCGGATCGCGACTCGGTGACGATGCGGTGTCCGCGCGCCGCGCCCGGCGGGCGCGCCCGCCGTTGACGACCGCGAGCAGCAGGCCGAGGCCGAGCAGGAGCAGCCCGCGTACCCACATCTCGCCCTCGACGCGGGTCGCCAGCAGCGCGCAGGAGGCCAGGCCGAGCCAGGGCAGCACGGTGGGCACCCGGAAGTGGTCGCTTTCGGCGGGTTCGCGGCGCAGGATCAGCACCGCGGCGTTGACCGCGGCGAAGACCACGAGCAGCAACAGCACCAGTGTTCCGGCGAGGACGGCGATCTCGCCGGTCAGCGCCAGCGCCGTCGAGCAGGCCGTGGTGACCGCGATCGCCACCCAGGGTGTGCGCCTGCCAGGCAGCACCCGCGCCAGTGCCCCGGGCAGCAGTCCGTCGCGGGCCATGCCGTAGGCGAGGCGGGAGGCCATGATCCCGGTCAACAGGGCGCCGTTGGCGACCGCCACCAGGGCGATCACCGCGAACAACCGCTCCGGCACCGCGCCTGCGACCCGCACCACCTCCAGCAGCGGCCCTGACGACTCGGCGAGCGCCTCGGTGGGCACCGTAGCCGAGGCCACCACCCCGATCAGCACATAGACCGCGCCCGCGGTGAGCAGCGCGCCGAACAGGGCCCTCGGGTACGTGCGCCGAGGGTCGCGCACCTCCTCGGCCAGGTTCACCGAGGTCTCGAATCCGACGAAGGAGTAGTAGGCCAGCACCGAACCGGCCAGGACCGCGCCGAGCGCGCCGTGTTCGGCGGTGCCGAGTTCGACGAGCCTGCCCGGTTCGCCGTCGCCGCGCAGCAGCACCCACGCGCCGAGGCCGATCACCAGCAGCAGTCCGCCGAGTTCGACGAGGGTGGCGACCACGTTCGCACCGAGCGACTCCTTGATCCCGCGCATGTTCAGCGCCGCGAGCGCGGCCAGGAACGCCACGACCACCGCCACCGTGGGCAGGGTGACCAGCTCGGCCAGATAGTCCGAGGCGAAGCCTCTGGCCAGCGCGCCCACCGAGACCACTCCGGCGGCCAGCATGCAGAAACCGATGAAACTGCCCGCCGCCGGGCCGAGGGCCAGTGTCACGTAGTGCGCCGAGCCGCCCGCGCGCGGGAACCGGGTCGCCAGCTCGGCATACGAGCCCGCGGTCAGGCAGGCCAGCACGAGCGCGGCCAGCAGCGGCAGCCACACCGCGCCACCGGAGGCGCCCGCGATCTCGCCGACGAGCACGTACACCCCGGCGCCGAGCACGTCACCGAGGATGAAGAAATAGAGCAGGGGTGTGCTCACCACCCGCTTCAACGTCGCCGTCATGCGCGAGCAATACCCAACCGGGGACGATATCCGCGAACCGGCTGTTCCGAGCCGGTTCCCGGCATGTCCCCGCGCCGCCGGAAACGAGCGCAAGCCCACAGAACCGGGGGCGGCCGGACGGCGATCGTCGTTGCCGCCGAAGGGATTCGGAGATTGCGCGGGCACGCGACAGCGGTGAGGATGGCGGGATGTCGTCCGCATCGCTCACCCTCCGCGAACTGCCCCGCCTCCGTACCCGTCACCTCGGCAGGCTCGGCGGACTGTTGCGGCCCGGCACCCATTCCTCGCCGCTGCTCGAGCTGGGCGACCGGTTCGTCGTCTCGCCGCCCGCCTTCCCCGACCTGCTCGTCACCCACCGGCCCGAGGACGTGCGCGCACTGTTCGCCGACCACGAGAACTTCTCGGTCGGACAGGTGCTGAGCCGCTTCTCCAGTCACGACGTGATGTTCGGCGAGGAGACGCTGATCTTCCTCGACGGCGAGGAACACCGCAGGGAACGCAAGCGGTTCTCCCCGCCCTTCCAGCACAAGGCCTTGCAGTCCTACGAGGAGCTGATGGTCGGCGTCGTGGAGCGAGCGGTCCCGAACTGGCCGGTGGACGAGCCGTTCGAGTTCCTGCGCGCCGGCTACGAGATGGCGCTGGACATCCTGCTCGGTGTGGTGTTCGGCGATGTCGAGGCCGAGCGGATGGCGCGGCTGCGGCGCGCGGTGCGGCTGTGGTTCGACGAGATCGAGAGCCGCGGATTCCTCACCGTCACCCTGCTGACCCGTTCCTGGGCGGGCACACCCTGCCCTATCCCCCGTTGAACCGGCGCAGGGATCAGGTCGACGCCGTCGTCATGGAGGAGATCGCCGCGCGGCGCGCCACCCCCGAGGTGCCGCGCGCCGACCTGCTGTCCCGCTACGTCGGCACCGACCTCGACCAGCACGACGACCTCGCGCTGGCCCGCAACATGCGCGGGGTGCTGCTCGGCGCCTACGAGACCACCGCCATCACCCTCGGCTGGGTGGCGGTCATGCTGGCCGCCCACCCCGCGGCGATGGCCGAGATCGACGCCGCGGCCGACGCGGGCGATCGCGACCGGCTCGACGCCTATCTCGACGCGGTGGTCGCCGAGACCATGCGGCTGCGGCCGGTCTCGCCGTTCACCGGCCGGCGCGCGCTGCGCGACACCGTCCTCAACGGAATCGCGGTGCCCGAGGGCGCCATCGTGATCGTGCCGATCCTGCTCATCCACGAGGCGCCCTGGCACTACCCCGACCCGCTGAGCTTCCGCCCCGAACGCTTCCTCGGCGAGCGCCCCGACGGCTACACCTGGCTCACCTTCGGCGCGGGCGCGCATCGCTGCCTCGGCGCCCAGTTCGCCCTCGCCGAGGCCAGAATCCTGTTCCGCACCCTGTTCCTGGAGCGCCGCATCGAGACCGCACCCGGCGAGATCGAGCCGCCCCGGCGCTACCACACCGGCCTCAGCCCGGCGCGGGACGCGCTGATCACCATGCGCAAGCGCTGACAGCGTGCCCAAACCCCGGCGGGGACAGATGTTTACGGACCCGCCGGTGCTGTCGAGGAGCGCCGCCGCAGTTTCGGTGCCCGCACGCCGGGTATCTGCTGCCGTGGATCGGCCCACCGACAGATGAGAAGGCACCATGATTTTCAGCAACACACCGGCATCGACGGGCAGGACGTCATCGCTCGGACGGTCCTCGATCGGCGGGGGTGACTCGTCCGCGAGCCGCATCGCCCAGAACCCCACCTTCGAGCGCTTCGCGCGCGCCGGTTTCGTCATGACCGGCGTGGTGCACCTGATCATCGCCTACCTGGCGCTGCGCATCGCCTTCGGCGGCGGGGGGACCGCCGACCAGTCCGGCGCCATGGCACAGATCGCGGCGGCGCCCGGCGGCACGGTCGTGCTGTGGCTCGCGGTGGTCTCGTTCGTGCTGCTGGCGCTGTGGAAGCTGACCGAGGCCGCGTTCGGCAAGGCCTCGAAGCCGCGGGAGGCGAGCGCGGGCAAGGAGGCCTTCCGGCGCGGCAAGGCCGTGGCCACCGCCGTGGTCTACGGCGCGCTGGCGCTGACCGCCTACAGCTTCGCGGCGGGCGCGGGCAAGTCGAGCACCGCCGACAGCCAGAGCCTGACCGCCGAGATGATGCAGAGCACCGCGGGCACCGCGCTGCTGGTGATCGCCGGAGTGGCGCTGCTCGGCGTCGGCGCCTACTACGTGCACAAGGGCTACACGAAGAAGTTCCTCGAGGACCTCGACACCGACAGCACCAACATCCGCCGTCTCGGCACCACCGGCTACATCGCCAAGGGTGCGGCCATCGGCGCCATCGGCGTGCTGCTGATCCTCGCGGTCACCAGCTCGGAGCCGGACAAGGCGGCCGGCCTCGACGGCGCGCTGAAGACCCTGGGCGCGCAGCCCTACGGTGTCGTCCTGCTGGTGATCGCCGCCCTCGGCATCGCCGCCTACGGTCTGTTCAGCTTCGTGCAGGCCAAGCACGCGCGGATGTGAGCGTGTGCGCCGTGTGGTGAACGGTGCGGCCTGAGCCGCACCCGGACGCGGGCCCCCGACCTCACGGTCGGGGGCCCGCCGCTGTTCTCGGGCAGATCAGTTCATGCTCTTGGTGTAGTACTCCGACCACCGGCTGTTCCCGTCGCGTAGACCTCGCCCCAGTTGACGGTCTGCTCGGCATAGGCGTCGCCCCAGTTGAGCGTCTGGGTGGTGTATCCGTAACTCCAGATCGTGGATTCGCGGTCGTGGAAGAACGACCACAGCGCGTCCCTTGTCTCGCCGTCGATGTCACCCGCCGTGTGCAGGGGCTCAGCTGGTCGGTGTGCTCGACCCCTGACCGACCTTGAGCCCGACCAGGCAGGTGTCGTCGTCGGTGTTGGCCTCGCTCTGTCGGAGCAGGTGGTCCACCAGATCGTCCAGATTGCCGCGGAAGCGGGCCGACTGCTCGAGCATGCTCGCCACGCACTCGTCGATGTCGCGGTCGCGACGCTCGACCAGGCCGTCGGTGTAGAGCAACAGGACGTCGTCGGGGTCGAGTTGCACCTCGGCTTCCTGGTAGGTGGTCTCGGCCACCGCGCCGAGGATGATGCCGGGCAGCTCCGGCAGGTTCTCGGCGCGGCCGTCGCGCACCAGCACCGGGGGCAGGTGCCCCGCCCTGGCCCAGCGCAGCACGCGGGTCTGCGGGTTGTAGAGGCCGCAGACGGCGGTGGCGTAGATGTCGTCGGTCAGATAATGGGTGACCAGATTGAGCCAGGTCAGCATCTGGCCCGGACCAGCGCCGGTGGTGGCGAGACCGCGAAGGGCGTTGCGCAGCACCACCATTCCGGTCGCGGCCTTGATGCCGTGGCCGGTGATGTCGCCCACGGAGACCAGGATCTGCTTGGACGGCAGCACGACCGCGTCGTACCAGTCGCCACCGACGAGCGCGTCCTCCTCGGTGGGCTGGTAGCGCACCGCGATCTGCAGGCCGAACGCCTCGATGGAGGGCTGGGCGGCGGGCATGATGGCCTGTTGCAGCTGGCGGGCGAGCTTGCTGGACTCGGCGGCCTGCTCCTCGGAGTGCACCAGCCGGTCCTGGGTGGCCGAGAGCGCCACCTCCGTCCAGTGCTGGGCGGAGATGTCCTGGTAGGCGCCGCGCAGGGCCAGCAGGTGCGAGGCGTCGTCCACGACCGGCTCGGCGATCACCCTGATGTGGCGGGAGTCGCCGTTGGGGCGGACCAGCCGGAAGGTGGCCGAGGACGGGCGGCGGTAGCGCAGCAGCGCGCGCAGCAGCCGCTGCACCGCGTCGACGTCGTCGGGGTGCACGTGACCCGGCAACTGGGTCAGCGGGATCGGGGCGTCGGTGGGAGTGAGACCGTAGAGGGCGTACAGCTCGCCGCTCCAGGTGATCTCGCCGGTGATGGTGTTCTCCTCGAAGCCGCCGACGCGGCCGAGGCGCTGGGCGTGCTGCAACAGCGCGGCCAGCCGGGCGGTCTCGTCCTCCACCCGCCACACCACAAGCACGGTGTCGCCGTGGCGGCTGATGCTCAGCGCCGCGGCCACCGTCAGCGGCACCTGGTCGACCAGTTCGGTGAGCACCATGCGCTCGGCGCGATAGGACTCGCCGGTGGCGAAGACGTGCTCGATCCGCTCGAAGAGCTGCCCCTCCGCTGCGGCCATCGGATAGGCCTCCAGCAGCAGGGCGCCGTTGACCATGCCGCGCGGTCGGCCGGCGGGGTCGACGAAGCCGCGGTTGACGTGGTGGATGCGGAAATCGGCGAGTTCGCCCTCGTCGTCGTAGTGCGGCAGCAGCACGAGCGCGGAGTCGAACAGGCCGTCGGCCAGCCGGACCAGGTCGGCGGCCTGGGTGCTGTCCGGCGAGACGGCGCTCATCGGGTCGGATTCCAGTGTGTGCGCGCACAGTTCGGCGAGCGCGTCGAGTTGCTTGCCGATCGCCGCCGGTTGCGGCGTGAGCGGCTCCGGCCAGCAGACCTCGAGCACGCCGATGAGCCGTCCGCCGGCGCTGGCCGGGATCGCGGCCCGGCCACCGGTGCGGTCGCCGATGGACGGCAGCCCGGTGGCCGCCAGGTTCTCGAACCACTGGGCGTCGCGGGTGTCCAGCGCCCGCCGGGCCGGGGTCGGCACGCCCGGCGGCACATAGCGCCAGCGCTCGGCCTCGGGCAGGTCGATCCCCGCGAAACCGACCAGCGACAGCGAGCCGTCGGTGCCCACCGACCAGATCGCCACCGCGGTGGCGCCGAGCGGGACGAGCGCGTGCTCGAGCACCGACTGCGCGACCCGCTGCGGATCGCCGGTGGCCAACAGCGCGCTCTCGGCGGTACGCAGCCGCACCGCCGCCGAGGACTGCTCCGGTTCCGCGGTGCGTTGGAGGAACTCCTCGACGGTCGCGCTGAGCTTGTCCTGAGCGGCCTGGTTGACCAGTTCGGCGGCCAGTTCCAGCGCTGTCACCCCGGCCTGGTCGGCCAGCGCGTCGAGCTGGCGGGCGGCCTGGGTGGGTCCGCAGCGCAGCCGTTCCACGAGCACGCCCTTGGCCATCTCGATCAGGGCGCGACCATCGGCGGCGGCCTGGGCGCGGGCGATCTCGGCGCGCAGGCGTTCGACCGTGGCGGCCAGCCGGGTCACGGTCGGCTGCGGTGTGGCGGTGTCGTCGGCAGGCCCCGATGTGTCGATGTCGGTCATCAGGCGCCCAGCCAGTGCTGGATGCAGGACAGCAGCGCGGCCGCGTCCACCGGTTTGGTGACGTAGTCGTCGGCGCCGGAGGCGATGCTCTTCTCCCGGTCGCCGAGCATGGCCTTGGCAGTGACCGCGATGATGGGCAGCTCCCGGTACTGCTCCATCTCCCTGATCTTGGAGGTGGCGGTGTAGCCGTCCATCTCCGGCATCATCACATCCATCAGCACCAGGTCGATCTCCGGGTGCGCCAGCAGGGTGTCGATGCCCTCGCGGCCGTTCTCCGCGTGCAAGACGGTCATGCCCTGCAGCTCGAGAATGCTGCTGAGCGCGAACAGGTTACGGGCGTCGTCGTCGACGATGAGCACCGTGCGGCCTGCGAGACCGCCCTCGGCGGGTTCCGGCGCGGCGGCGGGCACCTCCTTGGCGCGCACCAGCGGCAGCACGTCGCCGGGCTCCTCGGCGGCCACGTGCAGGGCGATGCGCTCACGCAGCTCGTCCAGGCTGGACAGCAGTTCGAGCGGTCTGCGGGAGGCGCGGTCCTGCAGCAGCCGCTCCTGCTCGATGCCGAGCCTGCGGTTGTTGTGCGCGAGCACCGGCACGGCGCGGGAGGCGGCGTCGCCGTCCATGGTCTCGAGCAGGCGCAGCGCGGCGTCGTCGGACAGGTCCAGCTCCAGCACGACACAGTGGAACGATTCCGAGGCCATGGCCGCGGCGGCCTCCTCCACACCGACCGCGGTGACGATCTGCACCGGCCCACGCGGATCGTTGCTGTCGGCCAGGTCGGCGAGCGCGCTCTGGGCCACCAGCGACAGCAGCCCCTGCGGGCGCTCCTCCACCACCAGCAGCCTGCGCTCCTGCTGCGCGGTCTCGGCGGTGGGGTCGGCGTCCGCCACGGCGACGGGGGCGGCGCTGTCGTGACGTTCCTTGGCGGGCAGGTCCTGGAAGTCCGGCCGCGCCACCGGCAGGTACAGGGTGAAGGTGCTGCCCTTGCCCGGGTTGCTCTCCGCGGTGATGGCGCCGCCGAGCAGATAGGCGATCTCCCGGCTGATCGACAGGCCGAGGCCGGTGCCGCCGTACTTGCGGCTGGTGGTGCCGTCGGCCTGCTGGAAGGCGCCGAAGATGGATTCGAGTTGGTGTTCGGCGATGCCGATGCCGGTGTCGACCACCCGGAAGGCGACGACCGGGCCGTGCCTGCGCGCGGCGGCGGGCAGCTCGTCGGTGCCGGCCGGTTCGATGCGCAGCTCCACCGAACCGGTCTCGGTGAACTTGACCGCGTTGGACAGCAGGTTGCCGAGCACCTGCCGCAGCCGGGAGTCGTCGGTGAGCAGGTCGAGCGGCAGGCCCGGCGCGTGGACGATACGGAAGCCGAGGTTCTTCTGCGTGGTCATGGGCCGGAAGGTGGCCTCCACGTAGTCGAGCACCTTACGCAGCGGCACCGTCTCGGGGTTGATGTCCATCTTGCCCGCCTCGACCTTGGACAGGTCGAGGATGTCGTTGATCAGCTGGAGCAGGTCCGAGCCCGCCGAGTGGATGATGCCCGCGTATTCGACCTGCTTGGGGGTCAGATTGCGGGTCGGGTTCTGGGCGAGCAGCTGGGCGAGGATGAGCAGGCTGTTGAGCGGGGTGCGCAGCTCGTGGCTCATGTTGGCCAGGAACTCCGACTTGTACTTCGAGGCCAGCGCCAGTTCCTGGGCCCTGGTCTCGAGTTCCTGGCGGGCGTGTTCGATCTCGAGGTTCTTGGCCTCGATGTCGCGGTTCTGGCTGGCCAGCAGCGCCGCCTTCTCCTCGAGTTCGGCGTTGGAGCGCTGCAACTCCTCCTGCTGCACCTGCAGTTCCTCGGAGCGGGCCTGCAGTTCGGCTGTCAGACGCTGCGACTCGACCAGCAGTTCGTCGGTGCGGGCGTTGGCGATGATGGTGTTGACGTTGACGCCGATGGTCTCCATCAACTGGTCGAGGAAATCGCGGTGGATGTGGGTGAACCGGTTGAGCGAGGCCAGCTCGATCACGCCGAGCACCTGCTCCTCCACCACGATCGGCAACAGCAGCAGATTGATCGGGGCGATGCGGCCGAGCCCGGAGTTGATGGCCAGGTAGTCGCCGGGCACGTCCTCCACGGCGATGGTGCGGCGGCTGCGCGCGGCCTGACCGACCAGCGACTGGCCGTAGGCGAAACGGACCTCGGTGCCGGGTTCCTGCGGGCTGCCGTAGGAGCTGATGAGGATCAGCTCGGGCCGCTCGCCGGACTCCTCGGCCAGGTAGAAGGCGCCGAACTGGGCCGAGACCAGCGGCGCGAGCTCGTCCATGATGACCTCGGCCACCACGTGCAGATCGCGCTGGCCCTGCATGAGCCCGGAGATGCGGGCCAGGTTGGTCTTGAGCCAGTCCTGATCCCGGTTGGCCCTTGTGGTCTCGCGCAGCGATTCCACCATCGAGTTGATGTTGTCCTTGAGTTCGGCGACCTCGCCGGAGGCCTCGACCGTGATGGAACGGGTGAGGTCGCCCTCGGCGACGGCGCTGGTGACCTCGGCGATCGCGCGCACCTGGCGGGTCAGGTTGCCTGCGAGCTCGTTCACGTTCTCGGTCAACCGTTTCCAGGTGCCCGAGACGCCCTCGACCTCGGCCTGGCCGCCCAGCCTGCCCTCCGAGCCGACCTCGCGGGCCACGCGGGTGACCTCGGCTGCGAAGGCCGACAGCTGGTCGACCATGGTGTTGATGGTGGTCTTGAGCTCGAGGATCTCCCCGCGCGCGTCGACGTCGATCTTGCGGGTCAGATCGCCCTGGGCGACGGCGGTGGTGACCTGGGCGATGTTGCGGACCTGGTTGGTCAGGTTGTTGGCCATCGAGTTGACGTTGTCGGTCAGGTCCTTCCAGGTGCCTGCCACATTGGGCACCCTGGCCTGGCCGCCGAGCTGACCCTCGGTGCCGACCTCGCGCGCCACGCGGGTCACCTCGTCGGCGAAGGCCGACAGCGTGTCGACCATGGTGTTGATGACCCCGGCCAGCGCCGCGACCTCGCCCTTGGCCTCCACGGTGATCTTCTGGCTCAGGTCGCCGCGCGCGACCGCGGTGGCGACCTGGGCGATGGAACGCACCTGACCGGTGAGGTTGGAGGCCATGACATTGACGTTGTCGGTCAGGTCCTTCCAGGTGCCGGAGACCCCGCGCACGGTGGCCTGGCCGCCGAGATTGCCCTCGGTGCCGACCTCGCGGGCCACGCGGGTCACCTCGTCGGCGAAGTAGGACAGCTGGTCGACCATCGTGTTGATGGTCTCCTTCAGCTCCAGAATCTCCCCGCGCGCGTCGACGCGGATCTTCTGGGTGAGGTCGCCGCGGGCGACCGCGGTGGTCACCTGGGCGATGGAACGCACCTGCGCGGTGAGGTTGTCGGCCATGACGTTGACCGACTCGGTGAGGTCCTTCCAGGTGCCGGACACGCCCTGCACGTCGGCCTGGCCGCCGAGCCTGCCCTCGGTGCCGACCTCGCGGGAGACGCGGGTGACCTCGTCGGCGAACGACGAGAGCTGGTCGACCATGGTGTTGATGGTCAGCTTCAGCTCGAGGATCTCGCCCTCGGCGTCGACGGTGATCTTCTGGCTCAGGTCGCCGCTGGCGACGGCGGTGGCGACCTGGGCGATGTCGCGGACCTGGCTGGTCAGATTGCCCGCCATGGCGTTCACCGAGTCGGTGAGGTCCTTCCAGGTGCCCGACACGCCCGGCACCTCGGCCTGGCCGCCCAGCTGGCCTTCGGTGCCGACCTCGCGCGCCACCCGGGTGACCTCGGAGGTGAACAGCGACAGCTGGTCGACCATGCCGTTGAAGACGGTGGCGATCTCGCCGAGCAGTCCGTCGGCATCGGTCGGCAGCCGGGTGCCGAAGTCGCCGTCGCGCACGGCCGTCAGTCCGGCGAGCAGCTGCCTGAGCTCCACCTGACCGTCCGACTCGGCCTGCTCCGACGTGGTGGCTGCGACTGCCGCCGCTGTTTCCGTCATGACCGTCCTCGTATCGTCATCGGCTCGGACCGAAGGCTTCGGTTCGAGTGGCCGCCGGCCGGACACACAGAGCATCCGGTCGGCGCGGGTTTCCCCGGTCCGCTCCCCGGGCACTCTACGTGTCCGTTTCGCGAGCCGAGCCGGGGGCAGATACCCGAAACGAGCGATGATCAATCAGGGAATCTCAGTGGCGTCAGTCACATTCCCCGCCGCCGATCGGATTCAGTCGCCGAGGCCGGAGTCGCGCAGCGCCTCGGCCAGCGGTTCCAGCACGGCCGGGTCGTGCGGCGGCGGCAGGTAGATGATGGCCAGTTGCAGCCCGCGCTCCCCCAGCGCCGCGGCCCAGTCCACGACCTCGGAGTAGCCGAGTTCGGGGTCGAGCCGCTTCTGCGCCGACAGCAGGATCTCGTTCGGATCGCGCCCGATGTCGGCGCAGTGGGCGGCGAGCACCTCGCGCTTGCGGGTGAACTCCTCCGGGGTGCCCCCGACGAAGTTCCAGTGCTGGGCGTAGCGGGCGGCGATGCGCAGGGTGCGTTTCTCGCCGTTGCCGCCGATGCAGATCGGCGGATGCGGGCGCTGCGGGCCCTTGGGGTTGTTGCGGGCCTCGGTGAGCCGGTAGTACTTGCCCTCGAAGGTGGTGGTCTCCTCGGTGAGCAGCCCGACGAGCACCTCGCAGGCCTCCTCGAAACGGTCGAAACGCTCGGTGACGGTGCCCAGTTCGATGCCGTAGGCACCGGACTCCTCCTCGTTCCAGCCTGCGCCGACGCCGAGTTCGAGGCGGCCGTCGGAGATGATGTCCAGGGTGGCGGCCATGTTGGCCAGCACCGCCGGATGCCGGTAGTGCACGCCGGTCACCATGGTGCCCAGCCGCAGCCGGGTGGTGGCCTGCGCGAGCGCGGTCAGGGTGGTCCAGCCCTCCATGCACGGTCCGGTGGAGTCGGAGAAGATCGGATAGAAGTGGTCGAAGGTCCAGCCGGACTCGTAGACGTCGATCTGGTCGGCGGCCCGCCACACCGCCAGCATGTCGGCCCAGGTGGTGTCCTGCGGTGAGGTCTTGAAAGCGAATCGCATCAGCCCAGGCTAGGAGTT
>Ga0079224_100001890_pt1 | contig 24782 bp, 23 predicted proteins | sample Stecom2015_FD_80414 | JGI IMG/M metagenome (GOLD analysis project Ga0079224, IMG submission 80414) | Agricultural soil microbial communities from Utah to study Nitrogen management - Steer compost 2015 | ecosystem: Environmental > Terrestrial > Soil > Agricultural land | place: USA: Utah... | reverse complement strand
CCTGTAGCATTTCCACCGGCGAGGAAGAAAATAGCCGCAAGAATATCAAGCGTGCCGGCAATAAGCCATAAATTCCGATCAATCTGTTCCCCGGCGATATCGCTTCTTTTCCGATAACTTCTTCTTCTCCTGCAGCCGCTTCTCCACCGAGGCTTTGGTTGGCTTCGTTGCTTTGCGTTTTTTGCGTACCGCGAATGCCCGTGCTACGAGTTTGTCGAACTTGGCGATGACGTTCTCCCGGTTTGCCAGTTGCGACCGCATCTCCTGAGAGGACAGGATTAGAACTCCATCGGCAGTCAGCTTCGATCGAAGTCGCTCCTCAATCTGTGCCTTCTCTTCCGGTGTGAGCAGTTTGGAATTGCGGACATCGAATTTCAACGTGACCTTCGTGCTGACCTTGTTGACATGCTGACCTCCGGGACCACCGCTGCGCGAGGTGATGAATTGTAGCTCGGGAAAGAGAGTTGAAGCGGTTGGATTCTTATTTCTCATGGTAATCAGTAATCGGTAATCGGCGGGCAGTGCCGCCAGGTTTGTGCCATGGACGAACATTGCATTCCCGATATTACGATGTTTCTGTGAACATTGTGCGTCCTGGCGATAGACGCGCAGATTGCGAGTCTCTACTACGTCCCTACTGATTACCTGATCGTGATATTCCGTTCGTGATCTATCCGATAAGCTACCGGATCGTAATAGTTACCCGTAATCTACCTAATCGTAATATCCGTAATCCACCTAGTCGTAATCCCACCTAGTCGTAATAGTAGAGACGTTGCATACAACGTCTCTACACGGATACCCCACCGATTACCTGATCACCGATCACCGATTACCCTTTCCTTCCTACTGCTTACCGCTTACTTTTACTTCCCCATTAATTGGTCTCCTTTCTCATATTTAATATCTTCCCGATCCAAACCACACTATTTCATTCATGAGCAAAAACATCAAGAGACGCGAGTTCCTTCGCAAGGGTGCGTTAGCGACGCTGGGACTCTCGGCATTGCCGGGTATTGTAGGAGCAACCTCGTTCAACAGGCTTAGAATTCCCGCGAGCGATAAGCTGCGTGTCGCACACATCGGATTGGGGGGCATGGGTAATCAACACATGAAGTGGTTTGCCGAGCTTGCCGATGTCGATATTGTGGCATTGTGTGATGTGGATCCGGACCACCTGAATTCCACAATGCAAAAGCTGAAAGAAATGAAGCCCGATACGAAGGCTCAGGGCTACACGGATTTTCGCCATATCCTCGATAGAAAAGACATCGACGCTGTTACCGTTGCAACACCCGATCACTGGCACGCACAGATCGCGCGACTTGCATTCCAGGCCGGCAAAGATGTGTATGGTGAAAAGCCGCTGTCGTATGACGTGGCGGAGGGACAAGCCATGCTTAAGGATCTGAAAAAATACAATCGGGTATTTCAGCTTGGCACTCAAATTCACGCGGGCGAAAACTATCACCGTGTTGCTGAACTCATTCAGTCTGGTGTGATCGGCAAAGTGAACACGGTACGCCTTTGGAAGAAAGGCTTTTCACCGGGATTGGGGCATCCTGCTATTCAGACGCCACCACCCTACTGGGACATGTGGCTTGGTCCTGCTCCCTACACCGATTATTTCCCTGAACGCTGTCACTTTACGTATCGATACTTCCTCGATTACAGCGGCGGTGTGTTCGCGGATTTCTGGTGCCACATCGCAGACATCGTTTGGTGGTCATTCCATCCGAAAGGGCTTCGCAAGATCACAGCCCGCGGCGAAAAAACCGACGGCGTTGCCGATGCACCGAAATGGTTGGACGCCGACTTTGAGTTCGACAACATGAAAGTGTACTGGACAACCAACCCACCTGACGTTCCTGGTGCCGCTGAGCGCGAAATAGGCGCCTATTTTGAAGGAGACAAGGGAACGCTGATATGCGACTACCGAACGCGATCGCTGACCATCAACGGAGAAACGGTGCAGGATGTCAGGGAAGTGCCGCAAACGCTTCCCCGGTCGCCGGGCCACCAACAAAATTTTGTTGACGCGGTGAAATCGAGAAGCCAACCCGAATCTAACCTGGAGTATGCGCGTGAGATGACGCTGCCGATGCACCTCGCACTCATCTCATGGCGGTTGGGGCGTTCACTTCAATGGAATCCTGAAAAGGAAAAATTCATCAACGACAAGGAAGCCAACCAGTTACTTGAAAGGCGTTATCGCAGCAAGTGGGATCTTGTGTGAAAGAATTGATTAGCGGATAAGTTTTACGTCAACTGCATTTGGGCCCTTGTGGCCCATTTGCACTTCGAAAGTAACCTTATCGTTTTCGTGGATTTCATCTATGAGACCGTTGGCATGTACAAATATACTCTCCTGCGTCTCGTGATCGCGGATGAATCCGTAGCCCTTGGAAGTATTAAAGAAAGAAACCGTGCCGCGTCGAATCGGATCGTGTGATTCGGACTGACTCTGCCGTGGAACGCCAATGACTATGTCCTCCTCGCGCACTTCGCGCTTTTTCGATGGATCCGGCGGTGTTGAGGTGATGTTGCCGTCCTCATCCACATATGCAATCATATCGTCGAATGAAGTGCCTCCCTCTTTAGCCTGCGCTTTTCGCTCCTCGCGTCGTTGCTCCTTATCCTGTCGCTTTTTACGCTTTTTCTTTTCCGTTTCCTTCTTGTTCCAGGTTTCGCGTGACTTACTCATGTTTTTTTCTTAATACATCAATTTAACAATAATTCCGCTGAATCCCGCCCAAACAGGGGTTTTTCGTCGCTGCAGCGGTGCCACAAAACCTGAGAAACGCGGTGTGAACCGACAAGGTAATTCGTTTCCGGCGAAATACCTCGGGAAAGATTCTTTTGGGCAATCAGTTTGCCATCCGGTGAGTCGGTCTTGGGAAGCCAGGCACAAACGCCGACCATCGACCAGATGTAATGCGTCGCCCCGTGGCATTCATGTTTTCAATAACATCGTCCACGATCATTGTAAGACGCCGCGGATCAGTTTGTACTCTTGCATTAATGAGAAGTTCAATACGGTCCGCGGAATCAGCGGTGAACCTGTGGAAGTCGTTCGAAGAAGCCGTAAAGCTGATTTTCCTGCTCCAGCTCCCTGCATCAACAAAAAATTTCAGATGTCCGATGAGTAATCGCTCTTCCGAAATTCTGCGAAAGATCGCCTCTATGAGTTTTCGGGTGACATTGGCTGCCATGCGCGCATCATCCTCGATAACAAGCTTCTTGTCCAGCCACGCCATGCGCGCTTCGCCCTCGCCGTAGGTATTGTAATCGATGTCCAAAACCAAACCTGAAGCCTTCATTCCCTGCAGGCGGCTCAGCCAGTGGTTAACATCCGCTTCAGAAGTAGAGTTCTGGAATATGTACGATTTTCCGGCATACTCCTGGTTGAGCATGTCGCCGATCATTCTTTTCTGATCCTCAGTGATCAGGTCGGCCTTGTTGATGACGATTAGATCCGCCTCCTCAAGTTGCTTTTTGTAAATGTATCGAACTGACTCCTCGACGAAAGTTGCCGAGCCTTCGAGAAGGGAAGCCAGGAAAGCAGCGTCAGCGAAGATGCAGATCACCACATCCACTTCGGGTCTGAACTTTGCCAGTGGCAACACGATCGTCGCTGCCAGGTCTGTGCAGGTGCCGACCGACTCAGCAAAAAGAATCTCGGGCAAATTTTCAGCCTCCAGGGAACGCACGTGCGCATCGAACTGATCGTAATTGCAGCAAAAGCAACCACCTGCCACCTCACGCGCCGGAATGCCGAGCCTGGTCATTGTCAGCGTGTCAACCTGCTGTTCGCCCTGATCATTAGTGATCACGCCCACCCTGCGCCCACGCTCCATCAGCATCCTGCATGCGGCGGCAATGGCCGTTGTTTTTCCACTGCCAAGAAATCCGCCGATAAGAAAAATCTTCATTTGCACGCTCAAGTTAGACAGAATAGGGAAATAACACGCAGTACGTTCAAAAATTGAATGATTCACTTAAATTCAGCCCGGACGGCCGAGCCCGTGGCTACTTAGATTCGTGATGCAGCCCCTGACGCTTCAAGGAAAGAATATCGTAATCATCGGCGGTACTACCGGCATGGGGTTGTCGGCCGCACTTACTTTTATCAACGCCGGCGCCCATGTGTTAGTGACAGGAAAGGATGCTGAAAGCGCAAAGGCCGCGGCGCAGCGCTTCGGCGATGCAGGCATAGCCGTTCAATCCGACGCCACACAACCAGGAACTGCTGAAGATGCCATCCACCAATGTCACGACCGATATGGAAGTGTCGACGGACTTTTTCACGTCGCGGGCGGCAGTGGACGCCGAATGGGTGACGGTCCCCTCCATGAACTGACACTGGAAGCGTGGAATCACACGCTCGCAATGAACCTCACCTCGATGATGCTGTCGAATCAGGCGGCGGTACGTTACTTTCTGGATCATGGGCGCGGCGGAACAATCCTTAACATGGGATCTGTTCTCGGATTTTCACCCTCTCCCACGTATTTCAGCACACATGCTTATGCAGCAGCAAAGGCAGCGATAGTCGGTTTCAGCAAATCGATCGCTGCGTACTATGCGTCAAAAAATATTCGTGTCAACGTCATTGCACCCGGATTGATAGAAACACCGATGGCGCAGCGGGCAGCAAAGGATGAACAGATCATGCAGTTCATACGCCATAAGCAACCATTGGATGGTGGACGGATCGGGAACCCCGGCGATGTGGATGGGCTTGCTTTATATTTTATGAGTGACGGCTCGCGTTTTACCACGGGGCAGGTTGTAGCTGTCGATGGTGGTTGGAGCGTGAGTGAGGGTCAATACCGTTCTTCAGAGTCGTGATACAATGACCAAAACGCTCAGCATTGGAATCGACCTCGGCGCCAGCAGGATCAAGGCAGTCCTGATTGATGATGCGGGGAATATTCTCCATCAGCAAACTACTGCAACACACGACGACGACAGCCGGTTGTGGAAGAACGCCGTTGTGACGATCGTGAAGGACCTTGAAAAGAAATCCGGTGTAATGCCACATGTTGGAATTGCCGCACCCGGCCTGCCGAACGATGCCGCGACGGCCATTGCTGTTATGCCGGGTCGATTGCAGGGTTTGGAAAATTTCGACTGGTGCGAACATCTCGGAACTCAGGTGGTAGTCCTTAATGATGCCGTGTCTGCGCTGATCGCTGAGTCGCGTTACGGCGCAGCAAAAAACTGCCGCCATGCCGTGATGCTCACACTGGGTACCGGCGTTGGAGGAGCCATCCTCATCGATGGTCAACCCTATCTCGGCGCATTCAACAAGGCCGGGCATTTCGGACATATGGTGATCAACGATGAAGGCCGTCCCGGAATTACGGGTATGCCGGGAAGTTTGGAAGAATCCATCGGCAATGCGACCGTGTCGGAACGTTCAGGCGGGAAGTTCACTACGACACACGAGCTGCTTAAGGCATATCGCAATGGTGACGCTTTCGCAAAAGAAGTTTGGATAACATCGGTGCGAAAGCTTGCCATCGGCCTTGCATCTATCGTGAATATTCTTTCGCCCGAAATCATCGTACTCGGTGGTGGCATAACGGAAGCCGGGACTGATCTGTTCGACCCGCTCGCAAAGTTCATGGACCAATATGAATGGCGTGCCGGTGGGAAACAGGTAACCATCGTAAAAGCCATGCAAGGCGACATGGCAGGGGCCATCGGCGCCGCATGCTATGCGCATGAGACTGCATCAAGAAAGGGAGCGAAGCACTAGTACAATGAATTTGACCGCACGATATCTCGAACAATGTAAAGCCATTATCGCCCGCGTAGAAGCGCAACAGGAGGCCATTGGCATAGCAGCGCGATGGTTCGCCGACAGCATCCTCGCCGGCCGGATGGTTCACGTCTTTGGTAGTGGACACAGTCGCATCATGGTAGAAGAAATGTGGCCACGCTATGGATCATATCCCGGCTTCAATCCTATCGTTGAGCTGTCACTCACGTTCCACAACCTCGTGGTCGGTGCGAACGGACAGCGACAGGCCATGTTCCTCGAAAACGTCGAAGGGTTTGCCGAAAGAATACTTCGCAACTTCGGACTTTCTGAAAACGACACAGCGCTTGTGATCTCCTCGAGCGGTTGCAATGTTGTGCCGATCGAAATCGCTGAGCAATTCCAACGGAGGAAAATCAAGGTCGTCGCCCTTGTTACGCGCGCGCACCTGGAAGCAACGACGTCGAAACGCAAAGACGGCAAGAAATTGTCCGATTTCGCCGATCTTGTCCTTGACACGGGAGCTCCCGCAGGCGACGCAATGGTACATGTACCCGGTCTCGATACACCCGTTTCGCCCGGATCGACTGTAGGAGGCAGTATCATTATTAATTGCATCAAGGCGGAGACGGCCCGGTTGCTGACCGAGGCGGGACAGCCACCCAAAGTGTTGACGAGCGCGGCGCTGGTCGGCAGCGAACGCGCTGCAGCACTGTTTGAAAGTGCATACGACGAACACGCACACCGACTTGCAACGTTATACGCCAACGCAGGCGCTACGAAAGACCAAACCACTAAAGCAACATGACGCATAATATTCCTATTCGCACAACGGTAATAGGGAGTTATCCTTTTCCTGGATGGCTCGAATTCGCTACTCAAAATCTCAACCGCTTTGGCGATGCGGACATAGAAGAAATGATTGAAGATGCTGTGATAGCAGCCATACATGATCAGGTTGCCGCCGGCCTGGACGTTATCACAGACGGTGAGCAGACACGGCTGGATTTTAACCTCTCCTTTTACGGATACATTAAGGGAATTCAGAACAACGAATCGGAACTGCGAAAGTTTGGCCCCCCTGCGCACGACCAACGCGGAAAGCATAAGATTGTTGATGCACTTACCGCTCCCCAAGGACTTGGAGCGGTAAAGGAGTTCACACGTCTGCAAAGGCTGGCTCCTCCAGGGCCCGTACTCAAAGCCAGCATTCCCGGACCCTACACCCTGAGCGGACGATTGCTCCCCAACGAACGATACAAGGACCGTTACGAGATAACGGAAGCCCTGTTGCCTATCGTACAACGCGAGCTGGTCGCACTTGTCGAAGCTGGCTGCAGGGAAATCACGGTTGACGAGCCATCAATGAGCTGTTATGCTTACCGCGAAGACACAAAGCGTTTTGTGGATATATTTAATCGAACTGTAAAACCCATTGTTGGAAAGACTCGACTCAGCACGCATCTCTGTTTTGGCAATTTCAAGGGGCGGTCGGTAGGCTATCGAAGCATTAAGCCCATGCTTCCGGATTTTCTTGATCTGACGGTAGACGAAATTCACGTCGAGATGGCTAACCGGGAATTTGCAGAACTTGAGTTGCTGGGGGTCTTCGCGGAAAAAATGCACGTTGCCGCAGGCATTATCGACGTCAAGAATTACTACATAGAAACCGTTGAAGACGTGATCGAAAGGATCAGGAAGTGATTGAAGTATGTTCCGGCTGAACGGCTGTCGGTCGCGCCGGACTGTGGGCTGAGCCAGACCGCGCGATGGGCCGCACGGTTGAAACTGAAGAACATGGTGAGTGGCGCACGAATCATGCGGGCAACGCTATGAGCCTGATACCGGCGCTGAAAAAGGACGAGGACCTGGTAAGAGAAATGGATTCCGTTCTCGACAAATCCGGGCTCTATCTCTGGTGGCTTGGGCAAAGTGGTTTTCTCTTACAATGGAAAGGACAACGTGTCCTCATCGATCCTTACCTCTCCGATTCTCTCACGCGAAAGTACGAGCATACCGACAAGCCACACATTCGCATGAGCGAGCGTGTTATTGATCCTGAACTCCTGAGAGGGATAAACATAGTCACGTCGAGCCATAACCACACCGATCACCTGGACGCGGATACCCTGATCCCTGTGTTCAGGAACAATCGAAATGCGGCGTTCATTATCCCGGAAGCCAACCGTGAATTTGCAGCCAACAGAGCCGCCGTACCAATTGATTTTCCGACGGGACTCAATGACGGAAAAAGTGTTCGGATCGGGGACTTTACTTTTCACGGCATCCCCGCGAAGCACAACGAAATTGAACGCGATGAAAACGGCAATTGTCGATTCATGGGCTATGTAATAGCCTTCGGTAACAATCATATTTATCACAGCGGCGATACACTTTGGTTCGACGAGCTCCCTGACCTGCTTCGCACATGGTCGCTCGACGTAGCCATCCTGCCCATCAATGGCAATGATCCGGCGCGCCGGGTTGCCGGAAATCTCGATTGCAGGGAAGCCGTGGGATTGGGGAAGGCGATCGGAGCACGCTGTGTAATCCCCTGTCACTACGATATGTTTACCTTCAATACGGCTGACGTCAACGACTTTATTCGCGAAGCGGAAAAGGAGGGCCAGCCATACCGCGTGCTCCGGCATGGCGAAATGTTTCAAGCCTGACCCTGACGCCACTCACTGCTAAATCGCCTTCCGGGAACAGAATCTTTTTCTATATTTCGCGACCCCACTAAATCCGTTTCCATGAAAAGAAGAAATGTCCTCAAGACCGTTGCTGCCGCGACTGGCCTCAGTCTGGCAGGGACGCTTCCCTATCCCACCAGCGCCGCCTCTGCGCGCCGTAAGGATCAAAAATTCAAGTTCTGTCTTAATACCAGCACGATCAGCGGCCAACGGCTGGGCGTTGAGAAGTACATTGAAATCACTGCCCGAGCAGGCTACGACGCCATCGAAGTATGGATCGGCGACCTGAGAGCGTATATGGACCAAGGAAAAACCCTGGCTGCTCTTAAGAAGCTGGCTTCCGATGCCGGATTGGAAATTGTGAATGCGATTGGATTCGCAGCATGGATGACGGATGATGACGAAAAGCGTAAAGCTGGGGTTGCCCAATTAAAAGAAGAAATGGAAATCATGGCGGCGTTGGGTTGCACGCGCATCGCAGCACCAGCAGCTGGAGTGACTTCCCCTCCCGATCTGTACAAAGCGGGAGAACGATACAAAGCGATACTGGAATTGGGAAGACAGACCGGCGTTACACCACAACTGGAGGTGTGGGGTGCCTCTCCGTTTAACCATCTCGGCCAGGCGCTAATGGTAGCTGCCGTTGCCAATGACCCCGATGCGCACATTCTTGCCGACGTATATCACCTTCACAGAGGTAATTCAGGCTTCGACTGCATGAAGCTGCTCGATGGCAAAGCAGTTGATATCTTTCACATGAACGACTATCCCGGACCCATTCCGCGTGAACAACTTCAGGATAAGGATCGCATTTACCCCGGGGATGGCGTAGCACCGTTGAAGGTAGTGCTCACCCATCTCAAGAACATGACCGGTACCAAGATTCTATCTCTGGAATTGTTCAATCGCGACTACTGGCAACAGGATCCGCTCACTGTCGCGAAGACAGGACTTGAAAAAATGCGCAGCGTGGTTGCCCAGGTGTAGGCCATACGCTCAAGCTTTCGCACTCCGTTTAAAGAAGAGTCGCGAGACGGGAATCATCATCAATCCCGCCACACCAAACGTGATGAATGCGATCCGCAAGTCAAACGCGTGGGCAAGGTAACCCACCAGTGGTGGACCTATGAATACCCCTACGATTCCATAGGTCGCGACAATAGAGATGGTGACCGGTGGCGAGTATTTCTCCACCGTCGACGCCAGCAGGAACGTCATAGGCACTATTGCCGCAGTGCCGAGTCCTACAAGACAAAAGCCGATCAGGCAAATCCAGAACGTGGGGAAGAGGACCGAGATCGTGATGCCTGCAACAATCAGCATGGCGCTGAATGTGAAGGTTGGCCTCATGCCTATCTGTTCGACAAACCAATCCGTGGCAAAGCGAGACAGGGCCATGCAGATCATGAACGTAAGGTATCCAAGTGTGAAGAGCTCAACGCCTACCACCTCTCTGAAGTAGACACTGTTCCAGTCGAACATTCCTCCCTCACAAATTGAAGCAAGGAATATCAGCAAACCCAGTAAAACGATTAATGGTTCGGGTTTGCCGAACATGAGCTTGTTAGGAGTTGTCGACTTGTCGTTACGGAGAATGTGCGGGTAGGCAACAGCGCCTGCTATTAATGCGATCAGGCAGATCGTGAGCATGTGCCATTGCAGGGCAACGTCATGCGCTACAAACAGGGTGGACACACCAACGCTTGCGATTCCTCCCGTACTCCAAAGCCCATGAAATGAACCGAATATCTTTTTCTCAAACTGCTTCTGCAGGGAAAGTGCCTGAGCGTTAATGGCAATACCCAAAATACGGGAGTGGAATGCGAACAGACACATACCAACGCCAAGAACAAAAACTGAACGGGCCATCCCGATTACAATCAGGGACAGAGCCAGCATAACGAGGGCAGCGATCAACGGCCCCCGACTGTTATACCGAGAGACGAGCCACCCCGACACAGGAAGACCTGTGAGCGAACTGAATGGCATCAGCAACAACAAACTTCCCAGCTGAGCGTCGTTCAGGTCAAAGATGGTCTTGATCGTGGGTATTCGGGAAGTCCACGCAGCAAAACAGAATCCCGACAAAAAGAAGTAGACGCCTATAAAAATACGGTGCCGGGTTCTTTGGTCCATGAGCCACAAAAATCGTATTTTTATTTCGCACCGTTTAACAAATGTGTCCGCAGGGCCAACATTTTCAATTCGCTCACGTAATATATTCCCTACGTTATACAAGGTATTATTACCTTCAGGGCATGAGAAAGCTTAGTTCTATAGTACTATTGGTGCTTGTTGCTGTATCAGCTTCATCAGCACAGTCGAAAGAAGAAAAGGCCGTAGCAGCCGCAATTGAACGCTTGACCCAGGCCATGCTCGATGGCGACAGGGTTGCCCTCGAAAGTCTTACCGCACCAGAGCTGTCGTACGGACACTCCAGCGGGCTGGTTGAAGACAGGAACGCTTTCATCGAAGCCCTTGCCACCGGGAAGTCGGATTTCAAGGAGATCAACCTGAAGAACCAGACCATTACGATTGCCGGTAACATCGCTATCGTTCGGCACGAAATGCACGGCGAGTCCAATACGGGCCCGGTCAAGATTGGCATCCTGCTCGTCTGGAAGGGCAAAGGCGACAACTGGAAGCTGGTGGCTCGACAGGCCTATAAACTATGACAACTTTCATCTCCTGAGAGTATCGCACCCTTAAAGTCTAACCCCCAAGTTTTTCTATGAGACTAGCTCTTAAGATCGTCGGCACGTTGCTCATACTTGCCGTGCTCACGGTTTCTGCAGTCATTGCCTATGTGGCGTTCGCTTTGCCCGATGTGGGCGAGCCAGAAGACCTGCAAATCGAGTATACCGCCGAACGGATTGAACGTGGTCGCTATCTCGCCCATTCGACAACCGTGTGTATGGATTGCCATTCCACGCGCGATTGGACGAAGTTTTCCGGACCAATAGCCCCTGGCACACTTGGAATGGGGGGCGAACGATTCGACCAGACCGTTGGTATGCCCGGTGTGTTCTACGCACGGAACATAACGCCGGCAGGTATCGCGCGCTACACAGACGGAGAACTCTTCCGCGTGATCACATCCGGAGTTACCAAAGAAGGCCGGGCCATGTTCCCTCTTATGCCGTACCCGTACTATGGGAGGATGGATCCGGAGGATATTTACTCTATTATCGCCTACCTCAGGACGTTGGAACCAATCGAAAACGCCGTGCCCGAATCTAAAGCTGATTTCCCCGTAAACTTAATTATCAATACCATTCCGCAACGGCCGTCTTTTTCGAAGAAACCTAACCCATCGGACCAAATTGCTTATGGGAAGTATCTGGTTAACGCCGCAGCATGTGTCGAGTGCCACACCCCAGCCGAAAACGGTCAAATCGTAGCAGGGTTGGAGTTTGGAGGAGGCCGTGACTTCCGGTTCCCAGACGGTTCCGTAGTACGCTCATCCAATATTACGCCTCATCCTACCAGCGGCATTGGTACATGGACTCTTGAAAACTTCCTGGCGCGATTCAGACAGTACTCTGATTCCACTTACGTCTCCAGGGACGTACCCGCAGGAGAATTTAACACCCTTATGCCCTGGACCATGTATGCCCAGATGACCGATGAAGACCTTTCAGCGATCTATGCATACCTAAGGACGGTTCCTGCTATTGATAATACAGTTACTGTATGGACACCCGGAGGGAAGTGATTAGGGAGCCGATAGAAGATAAGGAGTAAGAAGAAGATGTAGAGACGTTGCATGCAACGTCTCTACTATTTTTTCATGCCTGCTGCCCACTGCCTATAGGCAATTGCCTACTGCCACTGATCACGCTGGCAACTTCCAGCCGTTGTGATACTCCGGCTTGATCAGCTTGTTCGCCTCCGCATTGTCGAATTTTCCGGTTTTGCTATCCCAGTAGATCTTCGTTCCGGTCTTGAAGGCGATGTTGCCCATGTGCGCGTTGATGGCGGCAACGCTTCCTGAACGAATGGGCGTGTTTAGCACGTCCTGACTGTTTTTCTTGACGGCCTCGATGAAGTTTTGTGTGTGCAGGTCGAGGTAGTTGAGCTCAGGCGGTTTAACATATGCTTCGATTGTTTCCATCTTGGGCTTGCCCGAAGCGGCATAGCCTTGCGCTTCACGTTCAACGATGACTTCATATCCACCGCGGTTAACCACGAGTGTCCCATTGTTACCAATAAACGCGATGCCTTCTGACCTGCCGTAGGGACCATTGTCAATGCCCGTTGCATGTTCCCACAACATGTTGAAGTCCTCGTACTGAAAGACAGCCTGCAACGTGTCGGGCGTTTCTGATGCATCATCAGGGTACGCGAGCTTTCCACCAGACGCCATCACAGAGATGGGCGCTTCGGCGTTCATGGCATAGAGGGCGATGTCGATCTCATGCACACCCCAGTCTGTCATCAGGCCGCCAGCGTAATCCCAGAACCATCGGAAGTTGAAGTGAAAGCGATTTTGGTTGAAGGGGCGCTCAGGTGCGGGGCCAAGCCAGAACTTGTAATCTACTCCAGCGGGCGGTTGACTGTCAGGAACGACCGGTACCGGCTTCATCCAGCCCTGATATGCCCAGACTTTCACGAGCCGAATCTTTCCCAGCACACCCGATCGTACAATTTCAAAAGCCTTGCGGTAGTGGGGACCGCTGCGTTGCCATTGACCGGCCTGAACCACTTTGCCGGTTTTCTCCTGAGCCTGAACCATAATCCGGGCCTCTTCGATGCTGTTTGCGATGGGTTTTTCAACATAGACGTGTTTGCCCGCGTTTACAGCATCTACCATCATGCGACAATGCCAGTGGTCGGGAGTTCCAATCACCACGGCGTCTACATCGCGGTCGTTTAGAAGTTCGCGATAGTCCTTATACGTCTTGGGTTTGTTGTTTCTAAGCTTTTTGTAATCATTCACCCGCTTTTGAACAACATTTTCATCCACATCACAGATGGCCACCAGGTCAACATCGTTCATTTTCAGCAGGGAGGAGACGTTAGACCAGCCCATTCCATTGCAGCCGATCACGCCAATGTTGATTTTGTCAGCCAACATGCATCCGGCAGTTGCACTAAGGATGCCGGTTTGGGCCAAAATCGAGCCGGCTACCGCCGCCCCGGTACCCTTGATGAAGTTCCTGCGATTCATATCGATTTTGTGTATTTTGTTGCTTACTCAAGAAAGGCAAAAGTTTTTGAATCCAGAACCCTCGCATGAAAATATTCATCCCCGTCACCATTGTCCTCATTGCCGTTGCCTGTGGCGAACGCCGCCAGAAGGACCAGATTACGTTACCGCAGACGACCACCTATCCTGCTGAAATCCTTGAATTCGTGCCTTACGAAGACAATCCCGTCTTCACGGGTGGAGGTCCGGGCGCCTGGGATGAAAGAATCCGCGAGCGCGGATATATCCTTCGCGAAGACAGTGTATATCATATGTGGTATACCGGCTACCGCGAAGGTGCCGGAGAGGCTATGCACCTTGGATACGCTACATCGCCGGATGGCCTCAACTGGACACGCTACGAACATAACCCTATTCTAGACTCCGGATGGGTGGAAGACATGATGGTGCTGAAGGAAGGCGACACTTACTACATGTTTGCTGAAGGAGAAAACGACATCTCGCACGTGCTCACCTCCACCGACCGCGTGACATGGAAGGATCTTGGACCCCTCGAGATACTCAAGACTGATGGTCAACCCATTGAAGAAGGACCTTACGGAACGCCTACTGTGTGGGTTCACCGCGGTACATGGTACCTTTACTACGAACGAAACGACGCCGGTATTTGGCTTGCGAAATCGCGGTCGCCGCTAACCTGGAAGAACGTGCAGGACGAACCCATAATCCGCCCCGGACCGGAAGCTTACGACAAATATGGCCTCGCGGTAAATCAGATTATCAAATACAAGGGAAAGTACTATGCCTACTATCACGGGACAGCTTATGAAGATTGGCGCGAATGGTCCAGTTGCGTGGCCATCTCCGACGATCTCATCCATTGGACCAAGTATGAAAATAACCCCATCATGGGTGACAATAAATCCAGTCCCATTCTCGTTCACGATGGCTTTCAGTATCGCCTTTACACCATGCACGACGAAGTGCATGTCCATTTCCCGCGTGACATTAACCAGATAAGAGCGCATGTGTCACCGCCATCCGAATAAATTTAGTTATGCGCAGCGTTCCTGTGCGATTATTTTGTAATCAAAAATCTTGACTGCATGTATCACCGTTTGAAAAGCCTCACACTGCTACTGACTCTTACTATTGCTTACACGGCCGCAGGGCAGGAACGACCGCCAATGCCTGACGTCGTGGCCAAGGGTGCCACGCCTGTCTTGATTTCTTCTCAATTCAAATTCACTGAAGGACCAGCGGTGGATGCCAGGGGCAATGTTTACTTCACGGACCAGCCCAATGACCGCATCTGGAAATGGTCACCTCGTGAAGGGCTGTCGCTGTTCATGGAAGGTACTGGACGGTCTAATGGATTGTATTTCGATCGAAACGGTAACTTGATCGCATGTGCCGACCTGAATAATGAGCTATGGTCAATCGCCCCAGACAAGACTGTGACTGTCCTGGTGCGCGACTTCGAAGGCAAGAAACTCAACGGTCCAAACGATGTATGGGTTCACCCCAATGGGGGAATGTACTTTACAGACCCGTTCTTCAAACGCGATTATTGGGACCGCACTGAAAAAGAAATCGAGAGCGAAGATGTCTACTACCTGGCGCCCGATCGCAAAACGTTGCGGGTCGCCACTACCGGATTGGTAAAACCCAACGGTATCATTGGCACGCCCGATGGAAAAACATTGTACGTTGCTGACATTGGTGACGGTAAGACCTACGCCTACGATATTGAAGCAGATGGCAGCCTAACAAACGGCCGACTGCTCGCAGAAATGGGCTCTGATGGATTGACTATTGACAGCGAAGGCAATATTTATCTCACAGGGAGAGGTGTCACCGTGTTCAGTCCGGGCGGAGAAAAGCTCGGCGTCATCCCCATTCCCGAGGGATGGACGGCCAATGTATGCTTTGGCGGAAAGGACATGAAGACGCTCTTTATAACGGCTTCAAAATCCGTTTACACGCTCAAAATGCGTGTTAAGGGCGTGCGATGAGAAGCGCTCCAACCGTCCGGTAGGGTAACGTGTCTAAGAACAAAACACCAAGACCGAAACCCGTGGCACGCGCTCTTTCCATCCTGTTTATGGCCGCCATCCTGGCCTGCTCATCTAACGACAACGATCTCAGGCAGGAAAGTCCTGCAATCGCCATTAAACGCGCTGCAGACTTTTGCGACAGTCCCAAGAGTGAAATGAAGTGGGTGTCGGACCTGATCGAATCCTCCAAGGACGATCCCGCCTTAGCCGGCCCGATCTATGCCTTTCGATCCAATGGCCAGGCTGTCTTCATGCACCAACCGTGGATCATGAGTTGTCTCGCCTGTATCCTGTACGACTGCGATGGCAATCGCCTCGACTCGCAGACCATTGACCAGGAGGCGCTCACGATGGGCTTTCAGAATCTTACAAAAATTTATTACCCGGAAATGAAATGACGCTAGGGTATGATTCGGTAAACCTTGCCGTCCGGCTTGGTGAAGATATATAACTCTCCATCGGCGTCCCGGCCAAAACGCAGGTCAACCCGCATGTTCCCGCAGATATCTGCCATGCTTTTTATCTCTCCATTTAAGGAAACGCGAAATTCCTTTATTGGCGCCTGACTACCCAACCGTATGTCTTTCATCTCCACGAAAAACAACCTTCCCGAAACGATGTCACCAAAGATGTATTTTCCCTTCAGCGCCGGAACCTCCTTTCCCCAATACTCGTAACCTCCTGATATCGCGCTTCCTTCATCATGGTCATATTGGGCCACTGGATAGGTGATACCGTAGTTGGCATCGTCCGGAGGCAGCGCAAACACTTCCGCCATATTTTGCCGCGAATTCATAACGAACGTACCTTCGCGGATAGGCCATCCGTAATCGTGACCAGGAAGTATGAGGTAAAGCGATTCAATGTTGTGATGCCCGACGTTGCTCGACAGAATTTGTCCTGCTTTTGTCCAGCTAATGCGATGTGGATTTCTGAATCCATATGCGTAGATCTCACCAAGTGCATCTTCATCACCCGCAAAGGGATTGGACGACGGAATACCGTACTTTCCGTTTGCGCTGTTGCTGCCTGACGGGTCAATTCGAAGAATAGTGCCCCATATTTTAGAAGGCGAATGAACAAGTTCCGGAAAGCCGAACTCTACACTGGCGCCATCGCCTATCCCGATGTACAAAAGGCCGTAATCCTCGTCACCAGGTTTAGCCAACGGATTGAATGTGATCTCCTGCATCCCATGAAAGGAATGCACCATATTGACGCGGAACAATTCTCGCCCGTTTCCCTTAAACGGAACTGCGGACGGGTCGTCGGTTTTCCACTCAGTAAGAACCCATTGCAGCATGACCTTGATTGAGTCATTGTAGCTGAAGTCAGGTTGTCCCGCCGCGGGACCTTCAGTGTGAGACGTATACAAAAGCCCGTTCTTCCCGAACTCCGGATGGAATGCAAAACTTCCGAATCCCGTAGCAAGTCCCGGTGTGTTGATGAAGGCCGGCCGAAGGGCGGCCATGTCTACATACAATTCCGGGCCTTGTTCGCCCAATCGGTAAAGCCGGCCGCGCAGGTCGAGCACAAACAACGCTTTGGTATCAGGTCGGTAATCCAGTTTGGCGATTCGGGTGCGAAGGGGTGGATCGCCCGAAGGTGGAATCTCGGCGATCTGTTTGAGTCCCACCACCAGATTAGACATCGGAATTTTTTCCGGTATCGGGTCTACAAGTGAGTCGGGGTGTCGCGGCCGTCGATTTGCAGGACGTTCTCTCCTGGTATTTAGATACGCTATGACGTCGTCGAGTTCTTCATCCGTATAGTTAGGGAATGCCGGCATGACCGACTTGTACGATGCAAACAGCGCGCTCGCACGCTCATCACCCGAATGAATCACCTCGCCAGGATTCCGGATAAACTTTCGAAGCCAGTCCACCGACACTTCAGCCGTTACCCCTGAAAGAAGGGGGCCAATCGCATCGCGATTAAAACTGTGACAGGAACCGCAGTCTCTTTCAAAGAGCAAACGTCCGTGGGCTATTGCTGCGGAATCCGTGGAAATCTCACTCTCATGCCGCTTACTTCCTGAAGAACAGGAGCTCAGGAAGATGACAATCACGCAGGTGAGACCAATAACAGAGAGTAAGATGCCAGCGCGGACAAATGCGGCTGAGGACCAAAACTTTATATTCATCGCCAATTAACGGCCAAGACGGACCATGATATTCTTATAGTAGACTTTGCTGTCAGGATCATGACCCTGGATTGCAATGGTACCTCCTTTAAGTTTTCCTTCCGTGTCGGTATACTCGTTGACGGTTTTTCCATTCACCTTAACGGTGATCTTGTTACCCTTCACGATAATGTGTTGTGTAAACCACTCGTTGTCTTTCGCGGGAGGCTCACGCAAATCCTTCTTGCCATACACGCTCGCCGTTCTCCGCCAGTCGGTATGTGAATTGTTCACCTGTATCTCAATGCCTTTCTCCGGCCAACCTTCTTCCAGGAACTCTGTGTGAACATACATTCCCGAATTCGAACCCGGCGTTGTCATGATGTCCGCCTTCCATTCAAAATCCGTGAAATGATGGTTCGCCACCTCACCGTCATAGAACAGATGCGCACGTGGACCATTTGCCACCAGCATGTTGTCGACAACCTTAAACGTCTGGGGATTCTCATTCACTTTCCATCCATTCAAGGTCTTTCCATCAAAGAGGCTGATCCAGCCATCGTCCTGACTTAGTCCCGGTGCGATCGACAAGGCGGCGCACAGCAGCAGGGAATACGCGAACCGTTTCATAACATAAGTTGTTGGGGTGATGAATGTAGCAATTATTCACAAGGCGGCCAAGCATCCTCATCTTTTCACGGTCAACGATACCATGTGCCAGGTCACCTTTCGCTCCATGGTCTCGAATACTTTCGTATCGTAGCTCGCCAGGAAGCGAATCACGTGTCCATCAGGACAATTCTCAGAAATCTTGATCAGTGAACTTTGGGTAAAGCCGTCGGGCCAGCGCGAAGGAACCACTTCATCTACCATGCGTTCATCAATGGAATTTACATACGGATCATCCGTGTAGAGCCGAAGCCTGTGATCGCCTGTGTAAAGCAACACATGCTCACCAGGGGCCGCAACGCCATCACCATTACCCTTACCATACGCCTTGTCGCGGATTGCTCTTCCGTCATCAACTTTCACATCGTCCAGGGGAGGTACATCGAAGAACACCGGAATCACGAGCTCATCATCATACGATTCCTGCGCCATGATCTTTACTCCCAGCTTGACCCAGGCAGGCTCCCCGTGCGTGGGGGCTTTTTTGTTCGTTCTCACGGTGAACGTGACGGGAACGATCCTGCTCTTTGCTGACAGCGTTGCCGGTTCACCTTCGTTGATGATCTCGAATGCCGCATCTTCCGGGACATTCAATTCCACCTTCACCTTTGTACGGCGTGAAGGCAATGCACCGCGATTGAAGAGGTTAACGGTTAGTCTGTGCGTTTGTCCGGCGCGCAGATAGCGTTTTCCATCCTCCAACGTGTAACTGGCTACAATTAGATCAGGTTTGTCACCTTTTTTGAAAATGCCTATTTCAGTGTCGCCCTTTACTTCAACTTTTATTCTCCCGTCGCTGCTCGCCCGAACACGATGCTGATCGACTTTGCCCGCGGAAGGCGGCCACATCACTACCTCGTAGTCAGTATCAGGATTGTAAACAGGTGCCGTTGTCACGCTCACATTCAGTCCTTCTATCGGTGGTCCATCGGGAAGCCAGCGCTGGCTGGCGATGCCGAAGCCCGCGTCTGCAACTTTCTTCAAAACGACAAAACCCGGCTCCGCCTTGTCAGACTGTACATGATAGTCCCACACGTCAAAGTCAGGATAGAAATCAAAATGCCGCCATCGCTCCGACTTGGGTAGAGGATTCTTAAAGGCATCCACAACGAACTTCATCGCTGTTTCGAAGATTTTCGTCTCACCGGGATCGTCGACGAGGTGACCGCCGCGGAACTGCTGATATGAGTACGCAAGACCTCCCTCCCACTCAGCGCCGCGATGAACTTCCGTGTTCAGGTATACCAGCTCACCATTCGTGCTGTTGTGCAGTCGAATTTTGACATCCCTAAGATTCTTGAACGCATAACGAAGTGGAAGGAGGGTATGGTTGTCGGGATATCCAATAAAGAACTCGGGACTTCCCGTCATGTTGACGGCCGCACACACTTTATCCGGATACTTGCCGGCAATAAACCACGACATGAGTCCCCCCATACTGAAGCCGATAATACCGCGGTTGTTTCGGTCCGTGAGCGTGTTGTAGGTAGAATCAATGTGAGCGACCAACTCCAGGAAGTAGTCCTTCATCTGGATGTCGGACGTAATGTTTTCATGGTTACCCATGTTGTATGGCCGGGGCTGACCCTCCTCGTAATTTCCGTCCCACATGACAAGGATGACGCGGTACTTATCGACCAAATCCTTGATCATCTCATACTCCAGCTTGGCGCTGGGGTCCATGTAATGCCGTCCACCCCATCCATGAAAGAAATAGATGACAGGAAAGCGTTCCTGGTTGTTGTGATAGCCTTCAGGTAAATAGAGCCTATAGGATTTTTCGCGACCGAATACTTTGCTTTGATGCGGCAGGTCCTGATAAGGAACCTTCGCGACAGGCTGGGCAGATGAGAGCGCAGGTAGAAATATACCTGCCATCCACCAGGCGATAAAGTGCAACGTACGCATATCCGGGAAAGATGAGTTCTACGCAATGTAGCGTTTTCAGGAATGCGCAGCACGCTTTGCAAGGCGTTCTATGGCAGCTGCTACACGGTTGGCATCACGTCCGACGCCGTGAACCATGACGGACGACACAGAATACAGATAATGGAGCCCGCAAAAAAATAATCCAGGCACGTTGGGGACGACCCCTTTGTTATGAATAGGCCGCCCTTCTTCAAAAATTGGCAGGTGTATCCAGGAAAAATCAGTGTACAGTCCCGTACACCAAACGACATTCCGGATGTTCAGAACTTTGCCATCCTCCAGCAACGGCAGGCCGGCTTTTGTGCCGATCACACGAGGCAGACGTGTTACGCCGGCAGCAGCGAGATCGCGCGGCAGTACACGAATGAGCGGGCCACCTTTGTCCAAAGAACGGGATCTGACAATTCTGCCAATAATATTGTCGACAGCAAACAGACGGTGAAACAACACCTTTAGAATAAAGCGACAGAGGAATGTACGCGACGCCCAGCCTGCTATTCGAAATGGAATATGTCCGGTGTCGCGACCGGAAAGAAATACGGTGTGCGATCTCGAAAGTTCCAGGGCAATGTCTGCACCAGAGTTGCCGGCGCCTACTACCAACACTGGTCCTGGCGCCAGCTGTCTCGGAGATCGATACTCGAATGAATGAAGCTGAACGATGTCACCGCGTAAGTCTTTAGCAAATGCAGGTATTTTTGGTTTTTGATAGTCGGACATTGCGACGACTACGTGATCAGCGGTGAACCGTTGCGATCCTGAGCATACTTCGAACCGACCTGTTTCATCTTTCCTCAAAGCATCGACAAATATTCCGCATCGCACCGGCAGCGCGTGGATTTTAGCATAGCTTTCAAGATAGTCAGCCATCTCATTACGGGTAGGAAAATAAAATGGCTCAGCAGGAAAGGGCGTGCCATCCAATCCGTCGAATGCTGCCGGAGTAAATAGCCGAAGCGAGTCCCAACGCTTGCGCCAGGAATCACCGATGCGATCATGCGCGTCAAGGATTACAAAGTCGAGCCCGCGGCGAGCAAGATGATAACCTACAGACAAGCCCGCCTGACCACCGCCAATAATTATCGTGCTGAAGTGTAAGCGCGAATTGTCGGCCTCCATTGAACCATTACGTCGCGCTTCGACTGCAGAGAATTCTTCTGTTAGCAACATAACCTCGTCCTGCACTTGACGCTTTAGGGTCGACAGTGCGGTGATCAGAGGTTAGATTCAAAAAAGGCTGTGGCGTTACAAATTGTGGTGGACTGTACCCGCCCGAGTCTGTGATTGCTCTGCGGAGACGCTTCTTTCCGTAAAGGCACCGGGCGGAACGACGGCGCCGTTCATTTTTCCTTCGATAAGGTTGAGCATCTTCAGCGTGGCAGTTATTGCTGCAGCCTGTTGATCAGCTTCAAAACCGCGCGTCTTGAATTGACGGTCGTCCATTTCCCATGTTATGATGGTCTCAACGAACGCATCCGTACGTCCGCCGGGAGGAATGGATATTTTGTAGTCGACAAGTTGAGGCAGTCTTTTCCCCAGTCGATCGTAAATCGACTTCACCGCTTGCATGAACGCATCATATTGCCCATCGCCGGTCGACGTTGCCTCGTACACCTGACCATCGATTTCGATGCTCAGCGTCGCTACAGGCTTGAGGTTATATACGTGACTGGAATAGTAATTCCGGATTTTGATCTTTTCCTGGATCAACTCGCGACCAAGGACGTCCGATATGATGTATGGAAGATCTTCAGTGGTGATGTTTTCTTTCTTGTCGCCCAGTTCAACCACACGCTGTGTAACTTTCCTCAGCGCTTCAGGATCAAGCTCGATGCCGAGCTCTTCAAGATTTTTCCTGATGCTCGCATTACCTGACGTCTTGCCCAACGCGTACTTCCTCGTCCTACCAAAGCGCTCCGGTATCAGATCGTTTTGATACAGGTTGGCTTTGCTGTCCCCATCCGCATGCACGCCGCATGTTTGTGTGAAGACATTCTCACCGATAACAGGTTTGTTATTCGGCACGCTGATACCGGAGAAAACCTCAACGAGCTTGCTTACGCTGTACAGTTTTGTTTCGTCAACGGAGAACTTCACTTTGAGGTGATCCTTCAGCATTGCGACAACACTGGACAGCGGCGCATTGCCAGCACGCTCACCCAGGCCATTCACTGTCACATGAAGACCTGTCGCGCCCGCTTTTACGCCCGCAAAACAATTCGCTACCGCCAGGTCGTAATCGTTGTGTGTATGCAGATCAAATCCCTTGCCCGGGAATGCATCCACCATCTGCTTCACAAAACGGTATGCCTCATCGGGATTGAGAACACCAAGCGTGTCCGGCAGCATGAACCTGACAATATCTTCGTCTTTCAGCGCATTCATCAGCTCAAAGACGTAGTCAGGGGAATGGCGCATCCCATTCGACCAGTCCTCAAAGTAAATATTGACTTTAATGCCCAGTTTGCCGGCGTAAGCGATCGACTTTCGTATATCCGCGATGTGCTGCTCGGGCGATTTTCTGAGTTGCCCCGTCAAATGCTTCAATGACCCCTTGCAAAGCAGGTTCATCACCTTGCCGCCCGCTTTATCGATCCAGTCCAGCGAACGGTTTTCGTCCACAAATCCCAGGATCTCGATGCGGTCGAGATGGCCATTTTCGGCGCCCCAGCGCAGAATCTTGGTTGCTGCCTCAAATTCACCCTCGGAAATGCGCGCAGAAGCGATTTCGATGCGGTCAACACGCACCTCTTCCAGCAACATTTTGGCAATATTGAGTTTCTCCGTGGGAGAATACGATACGCCCGACGTCTGTTCCCCGTCGCGCAGGGTGGTATCCATTATTTGTATATGCATGCAGCTATCCCTTTTTGATCCCCTCCGTATCTCAAACCGTGAAACGGGCTGATTAAAGCAATGAGAACTGCGAATTTACGAGAAGTTCGCCCTGCCTTGCAAGTCTGAGACCATTTCAAAGCCAAATCCTTCTCCCTGACCGTAGTAATGTCCAATTCTGGTTAACTTATGCCATAATTCTTAAGTATGGAGGACAACGTGAAAAAGGCCGGAACGACCCGGAGAAGAGCATTTTTGAAATCGACAGGCAGAGCTGTCATTGGTGGTACACTCGCTTACAACATGGGCATTGTAGGAGCGATTGCCGGGGGATCAACCAATACGCTGAAAGTAGGACTTATCGGGTGTGGTGGACGCGGCACCGGAGCAGCCGTTCAGGCGTTGCGGGCAGATCCGGATGTAGTGCTGACTGCAATGGGCGACGTGTTCGCCGACCGGTTGGAGCATTCGCTCAAAGCGCTGGCGGATGAAGTACCCACCGAAAAACTCAAAGTGAGCCGCGATCATCGATTTGTCGGCTTCGACGCGCACCAAAAGGTCATTGATTCCGGGGTCGACGTTGTCCTGCTTGCCACGCCCCCCGGCTTTCGACCCGAACACATGATGGCCGCTGTGGAAGCAGGCAAACACGTATTCTGTGAGAAACCCGTCGCGGTGGATGCGCCAGGCGTGCGTAAGGTGCTTGCAGCAGCGCGAAAGGCAAAAGAAAAAAATCTCTCTGTCGTTTCGGGCTTCTGTTACCGCTACGACTACGCCAACCGCGCAATGTTTGACAGGATTCGCAAAGGTGAAATCGGCGAACTCATGGCCGTGACCACGATGCGCTACGGTACGGAGTTGTGGTCATTTCCCCGCCAGCCGGGCTGGACCGACATGGAGTACAAACTCAGAAACTGGCTTTATTACCGTTGGCTCTCGGGCGATCACATCGTTGAGCAGGCCGTGCACAGTATTGATCTCATGTGCTGGGCTATCGGGAATCAGGTTCCGGTTCGCGCAACAGGCTCCGGTGGAAGGCAGGTACGCACCGATCCCATTTACGGAGACATCTATGACCATTTTGCGATAGAATTCGAGTACGCCAACGGTGCACGGGGATACCACTTCTGTCGTCAACATAACAACTGCACCAATCGCAATACGATCGAAATGTTCGGTAATAAGGGGCTCGCCAGAATTACACTGGGACGTCACGTGCTCGAACTTTCAGGAAGAGAAAACTGGACATACCAGGGCGAAAAGAATGACATGTATCAGACCGAACATGACGAACTCTTTGCATCCATCCGCAACGGGCAACCCGTCAACGACGGAGAATGGATGGCCAACAGCACTATGATGGCTATCATGGGAAGGGATTCTGCCTACACTGGTCAGACAATCACCTGGGAAGAAGCGATCAACTCGACCAAATCGGAAGGCCCGCCCCATGATAAACTGAGTTGGGATTTGAAATGGGAAGGACCAGGCGTGGCCGTGCCAGGGAGAGCGGTGTGAGTGTGAGTGCGAGTGGTTCGCAGATCGTGAGTCGTAACCCGGT
>Ga0079224_100001889_pt1 | contig 24797 bp, 24 predicted proteins | sample Stecom2015_FD_80414 | JGI IMG/M metagenome (GOLD analysis project Ga0079224, IMG submission 80414) | Agricultural soil microbial communities from Utah to study Nitrogen management - Steer compost 2015 | ecosystem: Environmental > Terrestrial > Soil > Agricultural land | place: USA: Utah... | reverse complement strand
GGTGACGAGCACCGCGCCGCCGGTCGACGCGGCGATCTCCTCGGCGCGGGCGACGATCGCGGGATCGGGGCGGTGGGAGGCGGGCGAGGCGATCCGCACGTCCATCCCGGCGGTGACGCCGCCGAGCAGGTAGGAGTGGGCCATGTTGTTCGCGCCGTCGCCGAGATAGGCGAGCGAGCGCCCGGCGAGCGCGGCGTCGCCGTCGGCCAGTCCCCCGGTGTGCTGGGCGATGGTCTGGAGATCGGCGAGGATCTGGCAGGGGTGGAACTCGTCGGTCAGCGCGTTGACCACGGGCACGGTCGCGTGGGCCGCCATCTCCTCGATCCGCTCCTGGCCGAAGGTGCGCCACACGATCGCGGAGACCATGCGCGTGAGCACCTCGGTGGTGTCGGCGACGGACTCGCCGCGGCCCAGCTGGCTGGAGCCGGCGTCGATCACCAGCGGGCTGCCGCCGAGCTCGGCGATGCCGGTGGCGAAGGAGACGCGGGTGCGGGTGGAGGCCTTGTCGAACACGACCGCGACGGTGCGCGGTCCCTCCAGGGGGCGCTTGGCGAAGCGGTCGCCGGCGAGCTCGAGGGCGAGGGCGAGGACCTCCTTCTGCTCCGCGGGGCTCAGGTCGTCGTCGCGCAGGAAGTGGCGGGGCATGTCAGGACCTCTTCTCGTCGGTGGTGGAGGCAGCGGCCCGCTCGGCGGCGTCGAGCAGGGCGGGCAGCGCCTCGACGAAGGAGCCGAGCTCCTCGTCGGTGATGATCAGCGGCGGGGCGAGCCGCAGGGTGCTGGGGTTCGCGGCGTTGAGGATGAAGCCGTGCTCGAGGGCGGCGACGACGACCTGCGGCGCGATCGGGGCGGCGAGGGTGATCCCCTGCAGCAGTCCCGCGCCGCGCACGCCGGTGATCCGCGGATCGCGCCCGGCGAGCTCGAGGATCCGGGCCTGCAGCTGCGTGCCGAGGGTGCGGGCCTTCTCGAGCAGGCCGTCCTCGGCGAGGGTGCCGAGCACGGCGAGGGACACGGCCGCGCCCAGGGGGTTGCCGCCGAAGGTGGTGCCGTGCTGGCCGGGGCTCAGCAGGCCGGTGGCGTGCTCGCCGAAGGTGAGCACGGCACCGATCGGGAAGCCGCCGCCGAGGCCCTTGGCCAGCGTCATCACGTCGGGCTGCAGCCCCTCGATCGCCTGGTGGGCGAACCACTCCCCCGTCCGCCCGACGCCGGTCTGGACCTCGTCGAGGATCAGCAGGGCGCCGTGGCGGGCGGTGAGCTCGCGGGCCGCGCGGAGGTACTCCTCCGTCAGCGGCAGCACTCCGGCCTCGCCCTGGATCGGCTCGAGCACGAGCGCGGCGACGTCCCCCGGGGCGAGGGCCGCCTCGAGTGCGGCCACGTCGCCGGCGGGCAGGAACTCGACCCCGCCGGGCAGCGGCTCGAAGGGGGCGCGGTAGGCCTCCTTGTGGGTGAGGGCGAGCGCGCCCATGGTGCGGCCGTGGAAGCTCTTCTCGAGCGCGAGGATCCGGGGCCGGCCGGTGCGGCGGGCGATCTTGAACGCGGCCTCGTTGGACTCGGTGCCGGAGTTCGTGAAGAACAGGCCCGAGCCCTCGGGCGCCTGCGCCAGCTGCAGCAGGCGCTCGGCGAGCTCGATCTGGGTGGGGGTGGCGAAGAAGTTCGAGACGTGCACGAGGGTGCCGGCCTGCTTCGTCAGCGCGGCGACCACGTCGGGGTGGGCGTGGCCGAGGGCGTTGACGGCGATCCCGCCGAGGAGGTCGAGATACTCCTTCCCGTCGGCGTCCCACACGTGCGTGCCCTCGCCGCGCACGAGCACGCGCTGCGGTGTGCCGAACACGCCGATCATGGAGCGGGAGTAGCGCCCGGCGAGCTCCTGGGCGTCGGGCGTCCCCGCCCGGCCCTGCGTCGTCGTGCCCTGCGTCTGCGTCTCAGACATAGTCGTCCCTCCTGACCATCGTGCCCACGCCCTTGTCGGTGAAGACCTCCAGCAGCACGGCGTGCTCGATCCTGCCATCGGTCATCGCGGCGGTGCGCACCCCGGAGTCCACCGCGTCCAGCAGCGACTCGGCCTTGGGGATCATCCCGGCGGTGAGGCCGGGCAGCATCTCCCGCAGCTCGCTCGCGGAGATCTCGGGGATCAGCGAGTCGCGGTCCGGCCAGTCGCGGTAGAGGCCCTCGACGTCGGTGAGCACCACGAGCTTCTCGGCGTCCAGGCCGGCGGCGAGCGCGGCGGCGGCGAGATCGGCGTTGATGTTCAGGACCGCGCCGGTGGGGCGGCCGTCCTCGTCGATCTCGGGCGCGATCGAGGAGACCACCGGGATCCGGCCGGCGTCCAGGAGGTCCTGGATCGACTCGGGGCGCACCTCGGTGACCTCGCCGACGTTGCCGAGGTCGACCTCCTGGCCGTCAACGACGGTGCCGCGGCGGCGTGCGGCGAACAGCCGCGCGTCCTCGCCGGACATGCCGATCGCGTAGGGGCCGTGGCTGTTGATCAGGCCGACGAGCTCGCGGCCCACCTGGCCCACCAGCACCATTCGCACCACGTCCATGGTGTGCTCGTCGGTCACGCGCAGACCGCCGCGGAACTCGGACTCGATGCCGACGCGGCCCAGCATCGCGTTGATCTGGGGGCCGCCGCCGTGGACGACGACGACGTGGATGCCGGCGTGGCGCATGAACACCATGTCGGCGGCGAAGGCGCGGCGCAGGTCGTCGTCGATCATGGCGTTGCCGCCGTACTTGACCACGACGATCTTGCCGCGGAAGCGCTGCATCCAGGGCAGCGCCTCGATGAGGATCTCGGACTTCGCATGCGCCGCGGCCTGGGCCGGGGTGAGGTCGGCCAGCGGGTTCTTGGAGGGCGCGGCGGAGGCTTTCGATGAGGTCATGAGGAGTAGGCGCTGTTCTCTTCGACGTAGTCGTGGGTGAGGTCGTTCGTCCAGATGTCCGCGCTCGCGGAGCCCGCGCCGAGGTCCACCTCGATGAGGGTCTCGCGCGGGGTCATGTCGACCTCGGAGCGGTCGCGGTGGGCGCCGCCGCCGCGGCACACCTCCACGCCGTTGACGGTGACGGAGAGGTCCTCGACGGCGAAGGGGGCGACGGCCTCGGGCACGCAGCCGGCCGCCGCGACGATCCGGCCCCAGTTGGGGTCGTTGCCGAAGATCGCGGCCTTGACCAGGTTGGAGCGGGCGATCTCGCGGGCCACGGCCTCGGCGGCGTCCTCGGCGGTGGCGGAGCGGACCACGACGTGCACGTCGTGGCTGGCGCCCTCGGCGTCGGCGACGAGCTGGCGGGCGAGGTCCGCGCTGACCGTGCGCACCGCCTCGGTGAGCTCCTGGACGCCCAGGGTCACGCCGCTCGCGCCGGAGGCCAGCAGGATGACGGTGTCGTTGGTGGACATGCAGGCGTCGGAGTCGACGCGGTCGAAGGTGGTGCGCGTCGCGCCGCGCAGCGCCTCCTCGGCGGTGGCGGCGTCGACGTCGGCGTCGGTGGTGAGGACGACGAGCATGGTCGCCAGCTGCGGGGCGAGCATGCCGGCGCCCTTCGCGATCCCGCCCACGACGACGCCGGAGGGGAGCGTGACCTCGGCCGTCTTGGGGACGGAGTCGGTGGTCATGATGGCGCGGGAGGCGGAGGCGTCGGCCTCCTCCCCGGCGTCGAGCCGGTCGATCGCCGAGGTGACGCCGGCCAGCAGCGGCTCCATCGGCAGCCGCTCGCCGATCAGGCCGGTGGAGCACACGAGCACGTCCTGGGCCGCGATGTCGAGGAGGTCGGCGAGGTGCTCGGCGGTGCGGTGGGTGTCCTGGAACCCCTCGGGGCCGGTGCAGGCGTTGGCGCCGCCGGAGTTCAGGACCACGGCGCGGGCGCGGCCGTCGGCGACGGCCCGACGAGACCACTGCACGGGAGCGGCCTGGACGCGGTTGGCGGTGAACACGGCGGCGGCGACGTCGCGCGGGCCGTCGTTGAGGACGAGGGCGAGGTCCTCCTTGGGGGCGGCCTTGATGCCGGCGGCGAGGCCGACGGCGCGGAAACCGCGGGGGCGGGTGATCGACACGGGGTCTCCTGGGAGCGTGGGGTGAGGGGCGCGGTGGATGGGGCTCGGACGGGCGCGCCGGCCGGCCGGCGGGAGCCGACGGGCGAGGGTCAGGGGGCGAGCGCGGTGCGGCTGAGCCCGGTCGCCTCGGGCAGACCGAGGGCGAGGTTCATCGACTGGAGCGCGGCGCCGGCCGTGCCCTTGACGAGGTTGTCGATCGCGGAGATGACGGTGGCCTGGCCGCTGCGGGCATCGACGGCGGCGCCGATGCGGATCGTGTTCGCGCCGGCGACCTGCCCGGTCGCGGGGGCGCTGCCCTCGGGCAGGACGGTCACGAAGTGCTCGCCGGCGTAGTCGTGCTCGAGGGCGGCGAGGAGGTCGGCGGTGGTGGTGCCCTCGGCGACCGGGGCGGTGCACACGGCGAGGATCCCGCGGCTCATCGGCACGAGCACCGGGGTGAAGCCGAGGCGGGCGTCCTCGCGGCCGGTGGCACGGCGGAGGTTCTGGAGCACCTCGGGGATGTGGCGGTGGGTGCCGCCGACGGCGTAGGGCGCGGCGGTGCCGGAGGCCTCGGAGAACAGCAGGTGCTGCTTGGCGGCGCGGCCGGCGCCGGAGTAGCCGACGGGCAGCACCGCGCTGAGCGCGCCGGCGTCGAGCAGCTCGGCGCGCAGCAGCGGGGCGAGGGCGAGGGTCACGGCGGTCGCGTTGCAGCCGGGCACGGCGATCTCACGGGCGGTGCGCAGCTGCTCGCGCTGGCGGGTGCCGTCGGCCAGCGGCAGCTCGGGCATGCCGTAGGTCCAGGTGCCGGAGTGCTCGCTGCGGTAGTAGGCCTCCCACTCCTCGGCGCTCTCGAGCCGGTGGTCGGCGCCGAGGTCGAGCACGAGCACGTCCGGGTCCTCGGCGCGCAGGGCGGCGGCGATCTGTCCCGACTGGCCGTGCGGGAGGGCGAGGACGACGACGTCGTGGCCGCGCAGGGTCTCCACGCCCGTCTCCTGCAGCACGGGGTCGTGGCCGAGGTCGATGTGCGGGGCGACCTCGGAGAGCCTCTTGCCGGCGCTGGAGTGCGCGGTCACGGTCGTGACCTCGACGCCGGGGTGGCCAGCGAGCAGGCGCAGGGTCTCTCCGCCGGCGTAGCCGGAGGCGCCGACGACGGCGACGCGCGGGCGTCGCGCGGCCTGCTCGGTCGCCGGGACGGGGGCGGTGGCGCTGCTCTCGGACATCATGTCGAAAGTATATACAGCCAACTGCATGAACAGCCAGCGGGGGTGCGGAGTGTTCACGTGGTGGACGGCGGGGTGGCCAGAGGCGAGGTCACAGGCCAGCCCCTTCTCCCTGCGGCCAGGTCCGACCGGGCACCTCGCAGCGCCTCAGCCCCGCGGGCGGCGGAGGAACGGGATGACGGGCAGGCCGACGCGTGCACCCCTGCTCGCCTGGACGGTGCCGACGATCGCGTAGATCAGCTGCAGCAGCCCGAGCACGAAGTAGAGGATCACCACGGTGACCACGACGGCTTCCATCGCCGGATGGAACCGCACACCGTCGCCCGTGGGCTCCCCGGTGAGCACTCCGAGCGCGAGCGAGAAGGCCATCAGCACCGGCCAGCACAGCTGGGTGAGGCCCCAGTTGGCGGCGCGCACGCCGTTCTGGGCGGCGAGGCCGCCGTGGCGGCGCTGTCGGAGGCCGACGACGAGCTGGGTGATCCCGGCGACGAGCACGTTCGCGAACGGGATCGGGACGTAGGCGAGGAAGCCGAGCGCCCAGGCGATCGTGCCGCGCGGCTCGGGTCGCACCGCCGCGTACGACGGAACGGGCCCGGCGACGGACTCGGAGTGCGGAGCTGCGGGGTCTGGGTATCCGGGAGGCGTGGTCACGGCCACACCCTATCCAGATCGGAACCTCCGCCGTCGGGCCGACGGCGAGCGCAGTTCGTCTGAGGACGCGTCGCGGACGCAGGAGGGACCCCGCTCGGTCGAGCGGGGCCCCTCCCCTGCGTGGTGGCTGCTGCGCGCCTCGTCGGCGCGGCGGCCGCTCAGGCCCGCAGCACGCCGCCGACGGCGGACTCGACCGCGGCGATGATCCGCCGGCGGGTCTCGCCGATCTGCTCGGCGGTCAGCGTGCCCTCGCCGGAGCGGAGCCGGATCGCGAAGGCGAGGGACTTCTTCCCCTCCCCGATCTGCTCGCCGGTGAACACGTCGAACAGGTGGACGCGCTCGGCGAGGTCGCCGGCGCCCACCACGATCGCGGCCTCGACGGCGCTCGCAGGCACGGACTCGTCCACCACGAAGGCGAAGTCCTCCTTCGCCGGCGGGTAGGTGGGCACCGGCACGGCGCGCACCACGGCGGGGGCGGCGGCGATCACGGCCTCGAGGTCGAGCTCGAAGGCGGCCGAGCGGGCCGGCAGGTCGAACTCCTTCAGCACGGCGGGGTGCAGCTCGCCGGCGGCGCCGACCACGCGGCTGTCCCCGTCGGCCGTGTGGACGCGCAGCTCGGCGGCGCGGCCCGGGTGGAAGGGCGCGCGCTCCGTCTGGCGCACCTCGAGCTCGGCGCCGACGGCGGCCGCCGCGCGCCGGGCGAGGTCGAGCGCATCGGTCCAGCCCCATGGCGCGGGCTCGCCCTGCCAGGACTCGGGGCCGGAGGCGCCGCCGACGACCGCGGCGAGCGCCCCGGTCTGCGCGGGCAGCGCGGCGAGGATCGCCTCGAGCTCCTGCTCGCTGGGACGCTGCGCGGCGGCGGGCACCGGGGCGGCGCCCTGTCCCCCGCTGGCGCGGAACACGGAGCCGCGCTGGAAGATCGCGACCGACTCCTCGCCGCGGCCGAGGTTGCGGCGCGCGGTGGGCAGGAGGCTCTGCAGCAGCTCGGTGCGCAGCAGCGGCTCGTCCTCGGAGAGGGGGTTGAGGATCCGCACGGCCTCGCGGCGCGCGTCGTCCGTCCCGTAGCGGAGCCGGTCGTGCACGGAACCGGCGACGAACGGGGCGGAGTTCACCTCGACCAGACCCGCCTCGGCGAGCGCGCGGCGGGCGGCGCGTCGGCCGCGCTGGGCGACGGTGAGTCCGCGCCCGCCCGGTGCCGTCGGCAGCACCGAGGGGATCTCGGCGTAGCCGACCAGGCGCGCGATCTCCTCGACGAGGTCCTCGCGGATCGTGAGGTCGGGACGCCACGACGGCGGGGTGACCAGCAGGCCGTCCTCGCCCTCGCGCGCGACGGTGCAGCCGATCGCCTCGAGGGAGGAGGTCACCTGCTCGTCGGTGTAGGCGATGCCGACGACGCGCTCGGCGTCGTGCAGGCCCGCGCTGATCGGGGCGGGAGCGGCGACCGCGCCCTCGTCGCTCACGCGGGCGGAGACGGTGCCGCCGCCGTGCTCGACGATCAGCTGGGCGGCGCGGTGCGCGGCGATCAGCGGGAGCTGCGGGTCCACGCCGCGCTCGAAGCGCTTGGACGCCTCGGAGGGCAGGCGGTGGCGGCGAGCGGTGCGGGCCACCGTGACGGGGTCGAAGGTCGCGGCCTCGAGCACGATGCTCGTGGTCCCGCTCGACACCTCGGTGTCCTCGCCGCCCATGACGCCCGCGAGGCCGAGCACGCGGTCTCCCGCCGGGCCGCCGGCGTCGGTGATCAGCAGGTCCTCGGGGTCGAGGGTGCGGGTGACGTCGTCGAGGGTCGTGAGCTTCTCGCCCTTGCGGGCACGGCGCACGGTGATGGGGCCGACGAGCTTCTCGGCGTCGTAGGCGTGCAGCGGCTGGCCCAGGTCGAGCATCACATAGTTGGTGACGTCGACGATCAGGGAGATCGGGCGCATGCCGGCGAGGGTGAGGCGGCGAGCCATCCAGCGCGGGGTCTGCGCGGCGGGGTCCACGCCCTCGACCTCGAGCGCGACGAATCGGGTGCAGCCCTCGGCGCCGTTCAGCGGCGCCTCGTCCCGGAGCTGGACGGGCACTCCCCCGGCCTCGGTCGCGGTGATCTCGACAGCGGCGGCCGGATCGGTGAAGGCGGCGCCGGTGGCGTGGCCGTACTCCCGCGCCACGCCCCGCATCGAGAAGCAGTAGCCGCGATCGGGGGTCACGTTGATCTCGACGACCTCGTCCGCGAGGCCCAGCAGCGCGATCGCGTCGTCGCCCGGCTCGGCGGTGAGGCCGCGTGCGTGGCCGCGGCCGAGCACGATGATGCCGTCCTCGCCATCGGGGTCCGGGCCCAGCCCGAGCTCCTCGCCGGAGCAGATCATGCCGTCGGAGGTGTGGCCGTAGGTCTTCCGCGCGGCGATCGCGAAGTCGCCGGGCAGCACGGTGCCGGGGAGGGAGACGACCACCAGATCGCCCTCGACGAAGTTGTGCGCGCCGCAGATGATGCCGCGGCTCGGGCGCTCCTCGCCGGGCTGCGGGTCCTTCGGGTCGTCGGCGTCCTCGTTGTGCTCGGGGCCGACGTCCACGCGGACCCAGTTGATGGTCTTGCCGTTCTTCTGCGGCTCCTTGACGAGCTCGAGCACGCGGCCGACCACGAGCGGGCCGGTCACCTGCGCGCCGAACAGCGCTTCTTCCTCGAGGCCGACGTGGGAGAGGTCGGTGGCGACCTCGAGCGCGGAGGCGGTGGCGGGGAGCTCGACGTGCTCGCCGAGCCAGGTCAGGGGAATGCGCGGCATCTCAGATCTCCGTCCCGTAGTGCTGGGAGAAGCGGACGTCGCCCTCCACCATGTCCCGCATGTCCGCCACGCCGTTGCGCAGCATGAGGATGCGCTCGATGCCGAGGCCGAAGGCGAAGCCCTGGTGCTCCTCGGGGTCCACCCCGGCGGCGCGCAGCACGTTCGGGTGGACCATGCCGCAGCCGCCCATCTCGATCCAGCCGGTGCCGCCGCAGACGCGGCAGTCCGGGTCCGCGTCGTGCTCGAGGCCGAGCCGCGCCTCGCAGGCGAAGCAGCGGAAGTCCATCTCGGCGCTCGGCTCGGTGAAGGGGAAGTGGTTGGGGCGCAGGCGGGTGATCGGCGCGCCGCCGAAGAGGTGCGCGGCGAGCGCGTCGAGGGTGCCGACCAGGTTCGCCATGGTCAGGCCCTTGTCGATCGCGAGGCCCTCGACCTGGTTGAACATCGGCAAGTGGGTCGCGTCGATCTCGTCGGCCCGGTAGACGGTGCCGGGGCACGCGATGTACAGCGGGGCGCCGCGCTCGAGCATCGCGCGGATCTGCACCGGGGAGGTCTGGGTGCGCAGCAGCATCCCGGAGTTCTCGGGCGCGAGGTAGAGCGTGTCCTGCAGCGAGCGCGAGGGGTGCTCCGCATCGGCGTTCAGCGCGTCGAAGTTCAGCCAGGAGGACTCCGCCTCGGGGCCCTCGGCGATCTCCCAGCCGATCCCGACGAAGAAGTCCTCGATCCGCTCGGTGAGGGTCCACAGCGGGTGCGCGGCACCGCGCGGCCGACGGTCCGTCGGCAGCGTCATGTCGACGGTCTCCGCGGCGAGCGCGGCCTCCTCCTCGGCGGCGGCGAGCTCGGCCTGGCGGGCGGCGAGCTCCTTCTGCACGCGGCCCTTGCCCTGGCCGACGAGCTTGCCGGCGGCGGCCTTCTGGTCCTTGGGCAGGTCCTTGATGGCGCGGTTCGCGGTGGTCAGCACGCTGGCGTCGCCGACGTGCTCGATGCGCACCTGCTTGAGGGCGGCGGTGTCGGGGGCCGCGGCGATCGCGGCGAGCGCGGCGTCGACGGCGGCGGTGATCGACTGCTCGTCGATCGAGGGCCCGCCGGGCGCGGGGGATGTCTCGGACACGGGGTTCGCTTTCGTCCTGGAGTGCTCGGAGGATGCGCGCGCCGGGACGCGGGCACCGCGGACCATTCTAGGAGAGGCCGCGCCGCCGGGGCGCCGGGCATGGGGAGTGCTCCCCATGTCCCTCTGACGCCCGGGAACCGGCCTACGCATCCGGCGCGACACGGATAGGCTGGCCAAGACCCTGTTCCCTCGAAGGAGGCCAGCATGTCCTGGACCGTGAAGGGCGTCGTCGCCCTCGCAGAGAAGAAGCCCGCCGAGCTCGTGGACATCGTGATCCCGGATCCCGGCCCCAACGACGTCGTCGTCGACATCGAGGCGACCGGCGTGTGCCACACCGACCTCGCCTATCGCGACGGCGGCATCACCGACGAGTTCCCGTTCCTGCTGGGCCATGAGTCCGCCGGCCGCGTCTCCGCGATCGGCGAGGACGTCACCCACGTCGAGATCGGCGACTACGTCGTGCTGAACTGGCGCGCCGTGTGCGGCGAGTGCCGCGCCTGCAAGAAGGGGGTGCAGCAGTACTGCTTCGACACCCACAACGCCTCCAAGCCCATGACGCTGACCGACGGCACCGAGCTCACCGCCGCCCTCGGCATCGGCTCCTTCTCGGAGAAGACCCTGGTCCACGAGGGCCAGTGCACGAAGGTCTCCGAGGACGCCCCGGCCGAGGTCGCCGGCCTGCTGGGCTGCGGCGTGATGGCCGGCATCGGCGCGGCGATCAACACCGGCCAGGTCCAGCGCGGCGAGTCGCTCGCCGTGATCGGCCTGGGCGGCGTGGGCTGCGCCGCGATCGCGGGCGCGAAGCTCGCCGGCGCCACCACGATCATCGGCCTCGACGTCGACGAGAAGAAGCTCGCCGCCGCCGAGGAGCTCGGCGCGACCCACACCCTGTGCACCAAGGACCTCTCGCCGCAGCAGGTCGCGGAGAAGGTGCAGGAGCTCACCGGCGGCTTCGGCGCGGACGTCGTCGTCGACGCGGTCGGCATCCCGCAGACCTACGAGACCGCGTTCTACGCCCGTGACCTCGCCGGCCGCGTGGTCCTCGTCGGCGTGCCCCGCCCGGGCGTCGAGATCACGCTCCCCATGCTCGACGTGTTCGGTCGCGGCGGTGCGCTGAAGTCCTCCTGGTACGGCGACTGCCTCCCCGAGCGGGACTTCCCCTATCTCACCGACCTGTTCCTGCAGGGCCGTCTGCCGCTGGACCGCTTCGTCACCGGCCGCACCGATCTCGCCGGCACGGACGCGGCGCTGGACGGCCTGCACGACGGCGCGAACCTGCGCACCGTGGTGGAGGTGGCCAAGTGACCGCGCGGCTGGACCATGCCGTCACCTCGGGGACGTTCTCCCTGGACGGCGAGACCCACGAGGTCGACAACAACGTGTGGGTGCTCGGCGACGACGAGCAGTGCGTCGTCTTCGACGCCCCGCACGACGTCGAGAAGGTCGAGGAGCTCGTCGGGAACCGCGAGTGCGTGGGCATCCTGCTCACCCACGCGCACGACGACCACGTGCGCTTCGCCCCGGAGCTCTCCGAGGCGCTCGAGGCCCCGATCCTGCTGAACCCCGCCGACCGCGAGGTCTGGCAGCTCACCCACGGCGACCTGCCCTGGGACGACGACGTCGCCGACGGGGACATGTTCACGATCGCGGGCGTCGACCTCGAGGCGCTGCACACCCCGGGCCACTCCCCCGGCTCGACCTGCTACTACTCCGAGGAGCTGGGTGCCGTGTTCACCGGCGACACCCTGTTCCAGGGCGGTCCCGGTGCGACCGGCCGCTCCTTCTCCTCCCGGGAGACGATCGAGGAGTCGATCCGCGAGCGACTGTTCCAGCTCCCGGACGACACCGTGGTGCACACCGGCCATGGCCCGGACACCACGATCGGCGCGGAGAAGAAGGCGGCGCAGGGCGACTGGCTCTGAGAGAGGTCTCGATCCGTACGACGCCCGAGCGCCACGTGCCCTGAGGCGTCACATCGCTGGATAACACCGGCGGCGGTCCTCCACGGAGGGCCGCCGCCGGTGTCTGTCACGTCCCTGCACGCGACGCTCGCGACACGCAGTCTCCCCAGGTCAGGCCCCCTTCAGGGTTATCCACATACTTTTCGACTGTCGGGGCGAATCGGTAGAATCGGTCACATCTCCCGGAGGTGAGTAGCACCCCGAGGTGAGCGTGAGGAGGCGGTGAGGATGGGCGAGTTCGAGGCCGACGCCGAACCGCTGCTGCTCGCACCTCCGAGCCCCGAGGCGGCCTCCGCCCTGTCCCGTGTCCGGGCCCGTCGGCGCCGACGCCGCCGTGCGACCCGCGAGCACATCTCGCGCATCGGCGAGCATCGAGCGCCGGAGACGGCCGAGCTGCTCGAGCAGCTGTGGGACGGCAGTGCCGAGGACTCCCGCCGACTGGCCCGGCGTTTCCGCGCGATCGTCGGCGCGACCCACGACCCGCTCTCCCCCGAGGAGCTCCCCCGCGAGGCGCGCGCGATGGAGGAGCTGCACCTCTCCCTCGCCCTGCGGTGCACCCGCGCCCAGGCGCGCTCGGCCATCCGCGAGGCGCATCGCGTGGCCACACTGCTCCCCCTGTGCTTCGCACGGCTATCCCGCGGCGAGCTCCCCGCGCCGTGGTTCGAGAAACTGCTGGAACGCACGGGGAGCCTCGAGGATGATGCCCTCCGGCGGCTCGACGTCGAGCTCTCCCGCACCGACCTCTCCGTCTCCCCCGAGGTCTTCTCGCGGATCCTCGGCCATCTCCTCGCCGCCGCGGTCACGCGCAGCGAGGAGCCGGAGCACGCCCGGCCCGAGAACCGCCGCCGCGTGGTCCTGGACCCGCCCCGGCCCGACGGCACCGGCTGCCTGCGCATCATCGGACCGATCCCGGAGATCCTCGACCTGTCGCGACGGCTGGATCTCGCTGCTCATGCCGTCCATGACGGTCAGCGACGCGCCTTCGAGCAGGGCACCCCGCCGCCGGTCGATCCGGGCGGCGAGATCGAGGCGAGCTGCCTGATCCCCTCCCTCACCCGCACCCGTTACAACGTGCTGATGAGCTCGGCCCTCGCCACGGGTGACGCCGCGCCTCCTCCGCCCCAGGTCCGCGTCAACGTGACGGTCCCGGTCATGACCCTCCTCGGGCAGTCGGACGCTCCCGGCATGCTCGACGGCACCATCCCGCTTCCCGCCCGGATGGCCCGCGAGCTCGCCGGGCACGAGAGCACCTGGTACCGGGTCCTGACGGATCCGACGTCGGGCAGCTTCCTCCCCGCCCCGGCGCAGCGCTACCGGCCCACCGCCGAGATGCGTGCGCACCTGCTGCTGCGCCATCCCACCTGCGCGGTGCCCGGCTGCGGTCGCCCCTCCTCGATGCTGTCCGAGACGGATCACCTCGAGGAGTACGACCACGACGATCCGACCACCGGCGGCACGACCGACGCGGAGAACCTGCACGAGCTCTGCCGCGAGCACCACCGGCTGAAGACGCTGGGACTGCTGGACCCGGTGCGCGACGACCTCGAGGGCACGACCTGGTGGGAGAGCTCCGGACTGATGATGGCCCGGCAGGAGGACGGTCGGGATCTCGCCACCGCGCAGGTCGTCGACGAGATGACCGCCGCCTGGGAGCAGCACGAGCACCTCCGACATCTGCGGGCAGAGGCGGCCGCGCGCCGACGATGGGTGCGGGAGCAGGGCCTCTCCCCCGGCGACCTGGTCACCGGACCGGACGGGGAGGACGACTGGTGGGTCGGGCACGACGGCGACCTGCATCCGCCCGGCGAACCGCCTCCGTACTGACCGATGCGCACCATGGAAGAGAGCCGTCCTCCGCGGAGTCATGATCGCTGTGCTGGCGCTCGCCCTCGGGACCGTGCTGGACGGCGGGGTGACGGGGCCGGCGATCACGTTCGCCGTGGTGTTCGGTCTTCTCTTTGCGCTCGTCACAGCAGCATTCGAACGAGCAGGCCATTCCCCGGCCGGCCGCCCGGACGGCGAGTGGGCTCGAGCGATTCAGCCGTCCCGGCGCTCACCGGCGCCGTCCGGCGCGCTGTCCCCCGGGCTGTCCGCACCTGCGGTGGGCGCGGGCGCGCCGCCTCCCCCGCGCAGGCTCTCGAGATAGGCGTTGTACGCGGCGAGCTCGGCGCCGCCGTCCCGTTCTGCCTTGCGGTCGTACTGCCGGGCCCGTCGGTCCTCGGACTTCATCCACAGCACCGCCACGATGATCGCGTAGCCGACCGTCGGCACCTCGGAGATCGCCCACATGATCGAGGCGCCCCGCTCCTGGATCAGCATCAGCCGGTCGGGGCCGTACATCCCCAGCTCCGAGTACCAGCCCTCCGCGACCAGCCAGGTCGCCGAGTACAGCGCGATCCCGAAGAAGGCGTGGAACGCGAGGGTCACCAGCAGCGTGATCAGCTTCAGCACCGGATTGATCGGCCTGGTGGAGGGGTCGATGCCGATCAGCACCCAGGCGAAGAGATAGCCCGAGGCGAGGAAGTGCACCGTCATCAGCACGTGGCCGAGATGGTTGTACATCGCCAGCTCGAACAGCGGGGTGAAGTAGAAGATCACCAGCGAGCCGGCGAAGATCAGCCCGGCCACCGGCGGGGAGGAGATCAGCCGCGAGTAGCCCGAGTGCAGGGCGGCCAGCACCCACTCGCGCACCCCGCGGGACCCGTCGGTGCGGGGCGAGGTGGCGCGGGACAGCATCGTCACCGGCGCGCCGAGCACCCACAGCGGGGGCACGATCATCATCATCGCCATGTGCTGGACCATGTGGGCGTCGAAGCGGAACTTCCCCCAGGCCGCCGCGCCGCCGGAGATCACCCAGGCGAAGGCGAGGCAGCCGGCGAGGAAGGCGAGGGTGCGATGCCATGGCCAGTCGTCCCCGCGCCGGGCCAGACGCACCGCCCCGGTGAGGTAGAGGCCCGCCATCACCACGGCGAGGGCGATCGCGATCCAGTCCGGCTGGACGACGGTGAGCATCGTCGTGGGCGAGAACTCCTGCTCGGGCGGGAGGAAGCCCGCCAGCGAGAGCACCTTGAGATCGCCGCTGGCGGGGACCGACTGCGGCACGGGCGGAGCGGAGCGGCCCAGCGCGATCGACGCCCCGATCACGGCGGCCATCAGCACGCCCTCGGTGAGGGCGAGGTGGCGGAAGCGGAGCCGCTCGCCGAGCCGTGCGCGCTGGCGGGCGCCGAGCACGGCGAGGACGACGAGGCCGAGCGCCTTGGCGAGCACGACCCGGCCGTAGCCGGTCGTGAGCAGGTCTCCCCAGCCCGACAGCCGGATCCCGGCGCTGATCAGGCCGCTGAGCGCCAGCGAGACCACCGCGGCCAGGGCCCAGGGCGAGTAGCGGCGGACCACGACGCCGAGCACCTCGTCGTCCATCCGCCCGGCGAGCAGCGCGATGGCCAGCAGCCCGCCCGCCCAGACGGTCACGGCGACGAGGTGCAGCGCCATGGCGTTGACGGCGTTGATGTGGTCCAGGCTCGCCCCGGCATGCCCCACCAGCCCCAGCGACAGCGTGCCGAGGCCGGCGAAGGCGAGGCCCCAGCAGGCCAGCACCGTGGAGCGGGCGAGGGCGTAGGCGAGGGCCGCGAGCGCGGCAAGCACGGCGACGAGCATCTGCAGCCGGCCGAGCGCCCCGCCCATCGCGACGTCCCAGACGTTCAGCGCGGTGCCGGCACCGGTCGCCTCGAGCCCGCCGAGCGGGATCTGGGCGAGGGCGGCGAGGGTCCACAGCAGCGCTCCGGCGGCGGCGAGGCGCACGGCGCGGCGGCGCAGCGGGTCCAGCACCGTCGCCTCGCGGCGCGAGGGGCCGGGCAGCAGGAGCACGGCGGTCGCGCCCGCGCCGACGGCGAGGAGGAGGCCGAGGTGGTGCAGCGCGCGCACGACAGGCAGCCCGAAGGTCACCAGCGGCGAGGCGGGCACGAGGGTCGCCGGGGACAGCGCCCCGGTGGCGAGCATGCCGAGCCCCGCGGCGAGCAGGGCCAGCAGGATCAGGAGGGGGACCGCGGCGGTGCCGAGGGCGCGGCCGGGGCCGCGGCGGCGCGCGGGGGCGGGCTCCGCGACGGGCGCGCTCATGCCCCGGCCCGCCGTCGGCGCAGGGTCTCGAAGAGGCAGACGGTCGCGGCGGTGTGCACGTTCAGCGATTCCGCGTGGCCGGCCAGCGGGATCCGCACGGTCAGCGGCGCGGCGGCGAGGGTCGCCTCGTCCAGCCCGTGCGCCTCGTTGCCGAGGATCCACGCGATCCGCTCGGGCAGGTCGACGTCGAACAGCTCGGAGTCCGCGTAGCCGCTGGTCGCGGCGGCGGTGATGCCGCGGGCGGCGAGTGCCTCGAGCAGGGGCCCGCCCTCGGCGCCGGTGAGGACGGGGAGGTGGAAGAGACCGCCGACGCTCGCCCGCACGGCCTTCGGCGAGTACGGGTCGGCACTGGTGCGGGTCAGCAGCACGAGATCGGCGCCGGCGGCGTCCGCGGTGCGGATCAGGGTTCCGACGTTCCCGGGGTCGCGCACCTCGTGGAGCACGACCACGGTGAGCGGCCCGTCATCGGGGAGCGCCTCCAGCGCGGCGGTCGCGGAGTCCGGGTCCTCTGCGGGCAGGGTGCCGACGGCGACGACGCCCTGCGGGGAGACGAGCGCTCCCGGGGCGCCGCCCGTCCCGGCGGCGGCAGGAGCGGACGCGACGTCGGCGGTCGCGTCGGCCGGGCCGCTCTCGCGCACCATGGCTCGCAGGATCTGCTCGTCGACGAGACGGGCCGGGACGCCCGCCTCGCGGGCGAGGCGCTCGAGCTCGGGGTGCGCGTCGGCGGCGCGCTCGGTGAGGTGCACCTCGAGGGCGAGCTCGGGACGGTGCGCGAGGAGGGAGCGCACGGCCTGCGGCCCCTCGACGCGGAAGCGTCCCTGCTTGCGACGCGCCGAGCGCCCGGTCAGCGCCGCCACCTTCCGCACCCGCTCGGAGCGGGGCGAGGTGATCGGGGACTGATCCGGGCGCTCGGTCATCGCTGGACGGGCAGCGATGTCAGGCCGCGGGGGCGTTGACGTCCTTGGGGAGGGCGTTCTTGGCGACCTCGACCAGGGAGGCGAAAGCCGGCGCGTCGTTGACGGCGAGTTCGGCGAGCATGCGACGGTCCACCTCGACACCCGCGAGGCCGAGGCCCTGGATGAAGCGGTTGTAGGTCAGGCCGTTGGCGCGGGACGCCGCGTTGATGCGCTGGATCCAGAGCTGACGGAAGTCACCCTTGCGCTTCTTGCGGTCGCGGAAGTTGTAGGTCTGCGAGTGCAGCACCTGCTCCTTCGCCTTGCGGTACAGGCGCGAGCGCTGGCCGCGGTAGCCGCTGGCCTGCTCGAGGATCTCCCGACGCTTCTTCTGGGCGTTGACCGCCCGCTTCACGCGTGCCACGTGATACTCCTTCGATCGTAAGTTCAGGGTCGCGGGAGGCGTGCTCCCGCGTGGGCGATCAGCGGCCCAGCAGCTTCTTCATGCGCTTGGCATCGGCCTTCGACACATCGGTGTCGGAGCCCAGACGGCGCTTGCGGGTGGAGGACTTGTGCTCCAGGAGGTGGCGAGCGTTCGCCTTCTCCCGCATGAGCTTGCCCGAGCCGGTGACGCGGACGCGCTTCTTGGTACCCGAGTGGGTCTTGTTCTTCGGCATTGGCCTGTTTCTCCTTGTGACGTTCTCAGGACTCGGCGCCGGCCTCGGCCTCGGGCGCGGACTCGTCGTCCTTGCCGCGGGCCGCTGCCTTCTCGGCGTCGGTCTTGCGCTTGCGGGCCTCGGCCATGGCCTGGGCCTTCTTCTTGTGAGGCCCGAAGACCATCACCATGTTGCGGCCGTCCTGCCGCGGGTGGGACTCGACGAAGCCGTACTCCGAGACGTCCTCCGCCATGCGCTGCAGGAGCTTGACGCCCCGCTCGGGACGGGACTGCTCACGACCGCGGAAGCGGATGATGACCTTCACCTTGTCGCCGCCGTCGAGGAACTTCTCGACGTTGCGACGCTTGGTCTCGTAGTCGTGCGTGTCGATCTTGAGGCCCATCCGAATTTCCTTCTGGACCGTGTTCGCCTGGTTCTTCCGAGCCTCGCGGGCCTTCAGGTTGGCTTCGTACTTGTACTTGCCGTAATCCATGAGCCGCGCGACGGGCGGGTTCGCACCCGGTGCGACCTCGACCAGGTCGAGGTCTGCTTCCTGGGCGAGACGCAGGGCGTCCTCGACACGGACCTCACCGACCTGCTCGCCGTTGGGACCGACCAGGAGGACCTTGGGGACCCTGATCTGACCGTTGATGCGCTGTTCGCTGATGTTGGCTCCTCACCTTGTTTCGAGTCGGAAGACGACGAAGGCCCCCGCAGTCATGCGGAGGCCCCAAGGTGCGAGCGCTGCGACGGCGGTCGGGCGCGACGGCCCGCTCGCCGGACGATGACGCCCGACTGCGATACTGACCCAGCGGCTGGATGCCACGAGGTGGGAAGGGACTCCACTTGAGGAACGTATGACGAGGGTTTCGACCTGTTCCAGTCGTCTATCCTACCAGGAGTACGACGGACGTCCAGGTGATGTGCGTCGCGCCGCCAGGCCGCGATCAGCGAGGAGTACAGGTGCACACCGACCGCGAGGCGTCCGAGCAGGACGGCCGGCCAGCGCTCCCCACCGACCCCGCCCCTGCGGAGCCGGCCGGCACCCCGGAGCTCCCCGCCCCGCAGGGCCCCGTGGACGCCTCCCACGAGTACGGCTACGGGAACGACGAGGAGCTCCCGTCCCCGGGCGGCGTCGAGCCCTCCGAGCCCGCCCAGCAGACCGAGGGCCCGGACGACCTCTCCGAGACCGAGCGCCGCTCGGTCACCGGCGTCCAGGGCGTCACCGCACCCCGAGCGATGCTGCGCCCGGTGCCCGAGGGGTTCCCGACCCCTCCCCCGCGCCCGGCCGTCCCGAACCGTCGGCCCGCGAAGGTGCAGGACCCCGACGAGGCGAAGGGCTCGCGCCGCGGGCTGCTCATCGGCGCGATCGTCCTCGTCGCCGTGCTGGTCCTCGCCGTCGCGGTCGGCGGGGGCATCCTCGCCTTCCGCGCCCTGGGCTCCGACGACCCGGGCGACTCCGATCCGGCGGCGCCCGCCGGGACCGCCGCCCCGCAGGACGGGGCCTCCGGCGGCAGCGCGACGATCGGCGAGGTCGAGATGACCACGGTGAGCACCGAGGCGGGCGTGCGCAACGTCGGCAGCCGGAGCAACCCGGTCGAGCCGGAGGGAGAGTTCGTCATCGCCACCGTCGAGATCGACAACCAGGGAGACCGGGCGGCGCCGCTCACCCCGGAGTCGATCTCGCTGGAGTCCGCCGACGGCGCCACCCACCCGCTCGACCTCGATGCGAGCCGCGTGCACATCGCCGACAGCAAGAGGCCCACCCAGATCCCGGGCGGCGGCAGCGGCACCGTCCACCTGGTCTTCGACGTGCCGATCGGCACCGAGCCCTCCGCGATCCTCGTCGACTTCGGCGAGGACATGACCGGATCCCTGCCCCTGGCCGGCTGAGCCACTCCCTCCGCCCGCCGCGGACCACCACCCCCGCACCGCGTCCGAGCCGGACGCGGACCGAGAACGAAGGACCCCCAGTGACCGAGCACTCCCACGACAGCACCCCGCACGCGCACGACGCCCCGCACAGCCACGACGAGGGGATCGGCGCCGACGAGCTGCGCGACATCGCCGAGGTCTCCTCGGTCGAGATCATCACCTCCGCCTGCGTGCACCTGATGAGCGCCGCGGCGGTGAAGGTGGGCCTCGCCGAGGACGAGGAGACCGGGCAGTACCGGGACCTCGCCGAGGCGCGGAAGCTGATCACCGCCCTCGCGGGCCTGGTCACCGCCGCCGCCCCCGAGATCGGCAACGAGCACGCCCGCTCGCTGCGCGACGGTCTGCGCTCCCTTCAGCTCGCCTTCGCGGAGGCCCTGCCCTTCCCCGACGAGCCGGGCAAAGCGCCGGGCGAGAAGTACACCGGCCGGGTCTCCTGACGAGGTCGGGCCGCGGCGTCGCGGGCCGGGCTACGGCTACGGCTACGGCTACGGCTCAGGAGCCGAGCACGAGCCGCATCGAGCTGATCCGCTCGGCGACGAGCTGCGAGCCCCCGAGCCCCTGCGTCACCAGCTGGACCACCGCGGAGACCTGCTCCGCGGTCAGCCCCGGGCGCAGCCGCAGGTGGAGGTCCACCTCGGCGCGCTCGCCGGCGCGGGCCGCGAGGCCCAGCACGGCGGGCGAGGCGGAGGTCCCGACCCGCTCGAGCTCCGCGGCGAGCTCGCCGTCCTCGTGCGGCGGGATCCACTCGCGTCCCTGCGCGAGCGCCCAGAGCACCGAGCGCGGCAGCAGCACGGGGCCGCCCTCGGCCTCCGGCGTCGCGGCGTCCAGCAGCAGCGCGGTGCAGCCCTCCTGGACCGCGGCCTGCGCCGCCTGCGGCGCGACCACCGGCACGGGCCGGGCATCTCCGCGCCAGGCGGAGAGCTGGTCGACCGAGGTGAACAGCGGCAGCACCGTCGTCCCGTCGGGCGCGGTGATCGAGACCATCGCCATGTCGGCGCCGTTGTCGCCGGTGAGGCCGTGGGCGGTGGTGCCCGTCTCGGTCGCGACCGCCATGATCGGCACCAGCACACGGGAGGTCGTCAGCGCGGCGACGAGCGCGCGCCGGTGCGGGTCGCGGCCCGCCCGGTGCGCCTGCAGCGCCTCGGCGAGGTGCGCCGGGGGCGCGCCGTCGTCGCCGGGGAACGGGCTGACGGTGTAGTCGCGGCCCTCCCAGGAGACGCCCGCGGTGTCGGTCAGCGGGGACTTCTCGCGGAAGTGGGAGGGCAGGGCCCGACGGGCCCGTCCGCCGGGGTCGGCGTCCGGGCCCGTCGGTCCGTGGTCCTCGTTCTGCGAGGTGTTCTCGGAGGTCACGGGCGTCCCGCGACGTCGAGCGCCTCGCCCATCGTGAAGGCCTGCGCGTACAGGGCCTTGCCCACGATCGCGCCCTCGACCCCGACGGGGACCAGCTCGCGCAGCGCGCGCAGGTCGTCGAGGGAGGAGATGCCGCCGGAGGCGACGACCTTCGCGTCGGTGCGCTCGCAGACCTGGGCGAGCAGGTCCACGTTCGGGCCCTGGAGGGTGCCGTCCTTGGTGACGTCGGTGACGACGTAGCGCTGGCAGCCGGCGGCGTCGAGGCGCTCGAGGGTCTCCCACAGGTCGCCGCCCTCGCGGGTCCAGCCGCGCGCGGCCAGGGTGGTGCCGCGCACGTCGAGGCCGACGGCGATGCGGTCGCCGTGCTCGGCGATGATGTCGGCGGTCCACTCGGGGTTCTCGAGCGCGGCGGTGCCGAGGTTCACGCGGCGGCAGCCGGTGGCGAGCGCCGCGGCGAGGGATTCGTCGTCGCGGATCCCGCCGGAGAGCTCGACGTTCATGTCCACGGCGGCGACGACCTCGGCGAGGAGGGAGGCGTTGGAGCCGCGGCCGAAGGCGGCGTCGAGGTCGACCAGGTGCAGCCAGCTCGCGCCGCCCTCCTGGAAGGCGAGCGCGGCGTCGAGCGGCGCGCCGTAGCCGGTCTCGGTGCCTGCCTCGCCCTGGACGAGGCGGACGGCCTGGCCTCCCTGCACGTCGACGGCGGGGAGCAGCTCGAGCACGGGAGCGGTCATGGGGGTTCTCCTGGGACTGAGGGGGTGGTGCCCGGTCGGGCACGGGGACGGACGGGGTGGGGAGGCGGACTCAGCCGCTCTGGATGCGCCAGAAGGAGATGCCCAGGCACACGAGACCGAGCACGGCCAGTCCCGCGATCGCCCACCAGGGCTTCTTCGAGCGGTAGAAGGACCAGGCGCCGCCGAGGAGCATGCCGCCGGCGAAGAGCATCAGGAACGCGAGGATCATGCGTCCTGCTCCCGGTCGCGGCGCGGCAGGGTGCCCAGCCAGTTCGCGAGCAGGCGGGCGCCGGCCGCGCCGGACTTCTCGGGATGGAACTGGGTGGCGCTGAGCGCCCCGTTCTCGACGGCGGCGACGAAGCGGTCCTGCTCGTGCTGGGCCCAGGTCACCTGCGGCGCCTTGAGTGGGCCGGTGTCCTCCAGCTCCCAGCTGCGGGCGGCGTAGGAGTGGACGAAGTAGAAGCGCTCCTGCTCGATCCCGGCGAACAGCGCGCTGCCCGCAGCGGGTTCGACGGTGTTCCAGCCCATGTGGGGCACGACCTCGGCCTGGAGGTGGGTGACCTCGCCCGGCCACTGGCCGAGTCCGCGGGTGCGCTCGCCGTGCTCGGTGCCTGCCTCGAACATCGCCTGCAGGCCCACGCAGATGCCGAGCACCGGCAGGCCGCCGGCCAGGCGGCGCTCGATGATCCGGTCGCCGCCGACGGCGAGGATCTGCGCGAGGGTCGCGGAGTAGGCGCCGACGCCGGGGACCACGAGCCCGTCGGCCGCGAGGGCGCGCCCGCGGTCCGCGGTGAGCTCGACCTCCGCCCCCGCGGCCTCGAGGGCGCGGACGACGGAGCGGACATTGCCGGAGCCGTGGTCGAGGACGACCACGCGCGGGGCGGGACCTGGCGCTCCGGCGGTGGCCGGTGCGTCCGCGGGGCCCGCGGCGGCCGACGACCCGGGCTCGGTCGTGCTCACGGGCGCTTCCTCCCGCCGGAGGAGATCCACTCCAGCGCCTCGGCCCGGGTGAGCGAGGCTGGGTCGAGGCCCTCGCCGAGCTCGTCGAGCGAGGTCGTGCCCAGCAGCAGCTCCTCGACGAGGTCGTCGACGGCGCCGAGCACGATCGCGGGCGAGATGTCCTCGCCGCGCTCGCCGTTCTTGTACCGGGTCGCGGTCATGCGGTCGCCGCGGCGCCAGAAGACCACGATGCCGTTGCGCTGCAGGGCGGTGGAGGTGATCGCGGCGAGGTCGTGCGCCGCCGCCTCGGACAGCGGGCCGACGGCGACCGCGCCGGTGGCGGTGTCGAAGGTGCGGGAGTCGGTGGGGATGTCGATCCCGTCGGTGCGCGCCTCGCGGCCCAGCCGGATCACGCCGGCCAGCGCCTTCGCGGTCGCGACGGAGGTGGCGACCACGGCGATCGTGGGGACCTCGTCCTCCTCGGGCGCGGCCGAGGCGTCGGACAGGACGTCCTCGACGGTCAGCGGCGCGTCGTCGAGGGAGAGCCCCTCGGTGAGGCGGGCGAACTCGGCGTCGATGTCCTCGGGCTCGGGCCCGCGGCCGGTGGTGTCGTCGGTGTTCACAGCGCTCCCTTGGTGGACGGCACCCCGAGGACCCGGTCGTCGGGGGCGCAGGCGGCGCGCAGCGCCCGGGCGAGCGCCTTGAACTGCGCCTCGACGATGTGGTGCGGGTCGCGGCCCTCGATCACCCGGATGTGCAGGCAGATCGCGGCGTGGTGGGCGAGGGACTCGAAGACGTGACGGGTCAGGGAGCCGGTGAAGTGCCCGCCGATGAGGTGGGTGGCCTGGGCCTCGCTCTCCCCGGAGTGGACGCAGTAGGGGCGGCCGGAGAGGTCCACGACGGCCTGGGCGAGCGCCTCGTCCAGCGGGACCAGCGCGTCGCCGAAGCGGGTGATGCCGTGCTTGTCGCCGAGCGCCTCGCGCAGCGCCTGGCCGAGCACGATCGCGGTGTCCTCGACGGTGTGGTGGGCGTCGATATGGGTATCACCTGTCGCCGACACCTTCAGGTCGAAGCGGGCGTGGGTGCCCAGCGCCGTGAGCATGTGGTCGAAGAAGGGCACGGAGGTGGAGATGTCCACCTGGCCGGTGCCGTCGATGTCGAGGCTGACCTCGACGGAGGACTCGCGGGTGGTGCGGGAGAGGGTCGCGGTGCGCGACGGGCGGGCGGTCTCGGTCATCGGGGGTCGGCCTCCTCGAGGGCGGTGCGGAATGCGGTGTTGTCCTCGGGGGTGCCCACGCTGACGCGGAGCCAGCCGGCCGGTCCGACGGCGCGGATCAGCACGTCGCGCTCCAGGAGGGCCTGGAACACGTCGTCGCGGCCTCGGAAGGCGCGGAAGAGGACGAAGTTGGCGTCGGACGGCGCGACCTCGTGGCCGCGACCGGCGAGATGGGCGGCGAGCGCGTCGCGCTCGGTGCGCAGCAGCGCGACCTTCCCCAGCAGCTCCTCGCGGTGGGCGAGGGCGGTGCGGGCCACCGCCTGGGTGACGGCGGAGAGGTGGTAGGGCAGGCGCACCACGCGCACGGTGTCGACGATCGCGGGATCGGCGACGAGATAGCCGAGGCGGGCGCCGGCGAGCGCGAAGGCCTTGGACATGGTGCGGGCCACGACGAGGTTCGGGTGCTCTGCCAGGAGGGTGAGGGCGCTGGGCACCCCGTCGCGGCGGAACTCGCCGTAGGCCTCGTCGACCACGAGCAGCCCGCGGGTGGGCTCGAGCGCGCGGGCGGCGGCGCGGGCGACGTCGAGGTCGAGCGCCGTGCCGGTGGGGTTGTTCGGCGAGGTGAGCACCACGATCGAGGGTCGGTGCTCGGCGATCGCGGCGGTGACCGTCTCCGCGGTGAGCGCGAAGTCGGGAGCAGGGCCCCGCTCGGCGGTGACCCAGGCGGTATAGGTGTCGCGCGCGTACTCGGGGTACATCGAGTAGTGCGGCGTGAAGCCGAGCGCCGTGCGGCCGGGGCCGCCGTAGGCGAGCATCAGCTGGTGCATGACCTCGTTGGAGCCGTTCGCGGCCCAGACCGCCTCGGCCGGCGGGGCGGGCACGCCCGACTCCTCGGCGAGGTACTCCCCCAGCTCGCGGCGCAGGTCCAGCGCCTCCCGGTCCGGGTAGCGGTTCAGGCCCGCCGCGGCCTGCGCGGCGGCGGCACCGATCGCGGCGGCGAGCTCCTCCGAGGGGCCGTAGGGGTTCTCGTTCACGTTCAGCGCATGCGCGACCGGGAGCTGCGGCGCGCCGTAGGGGGCGGCGCCGGCGATGCCGTCACGGGGGACGGGCAGGACCGAGGGCTCACGGGTCGGGACGGGCGAGGCGGACATGGCACTCATCGTAGTTGGCGTCGCAGGGGCGGGTCGTCCCGGTCCGCGTCGAGGCCCCGGGGCCGGGGCCGACGTGACGTGGCTCATCGT